>Ga0209826_1000350_pt1 | contig 33637 bp, 38 predicted proteins | sample GOMGulsemesocosm_5_FD_184637 | JGI IMG/M metagenome (GOLD analysis project Ga0209826, IMG submission 184637) | Methane-oxidizing microbial communities from mesocosms in the Gulf of Mexico - GOM15C Gulf of Mexico (SPAdes) (version 2) | ecosystem: Environmental > Aquatic > Marine > Cold seeps... | reverse complement strand
TTTTCGAATTCCATCTATACCAACTTCCAGAACCTATTCCACCCATGAAGAGCCTCAATTTTTTGTCGAAATCATTAGGGAAATTATATCAGCAACTGCTTGTGTTAACAAGTTTTACGGGCCATATTCATACAATCAAAAAGAAACGTAAAGCCAATGAAATTACTATTTTTTGTTATGCTTATATCCTTGGGAATTGCAAATTCCCTTGAAGCAGTGGAATATGATTGCACCGTCGCCCAAAAGTTCAATCAAGAGAGAATATACAGCGCTGATAATATCAAAAAATCAAAGTTCTCTGTACGTATCTATGATACGGGCCCAACAAGTTATGTTGCGAGATGCTCCTTTTCTGGAAATGCAGGGAAAGTAACTTGTGACCGCTACGCTGTTGATAAAATCATACTTGATAAAAATGTTGGCATTAAGAAATATTATATTTTTCGAAGCCAGTTTGATGTTCAAATATATAGCAATTTATCGTTCGTAGAGAATAATGGACGTGGCGGCATTGCTTTTGGCAATTGCGCAATAGTTTCTCCCTAAACTAAAGGGGCAGTTTGTGGATGTTTAGTATCAGAACTTTATCGCCAAATAGCTCATAGCTAGGAATTTATCTTGAAAATTATTGCATACCTTTTGTTTTGTGTTTTCTTTTCCAGTTCAGCGCTAGCCAATGCCTCAATAGACTTGCATTGCGTGGGAACTCTAAAAACAATAAGGAACGTATTTGAATCCAACACTCCTTCAGTTCAAGCTGAAGCGTATAATTTTGTCGTAGATAAAATGGGAAATTGGATAATTAGTGAAGACAAGGAAAAGATAAAACGAATAAATAAAGACAAACCATCATGGGAGGATTGGCAGTTTGAAAGAATTGTTTCTGGAGACAAAGCCTCCACCACCGTTTTCATTTTTTTTGATAAGACCAACTTGAGAATTACAAGCCGTTTACGTGTAACAAGTGATGACCTCGAGAGTATTCGAAACTTTGAAGGCTCGTGCATTCCTTATATCAATCCGTTTGAAAAAAATTAGATCAAATAATGTGAAAGAATAGGTCAAACAAATTTTATTGCAGAATAAATATCATTTTAGAATGACAAGCGAGGATTAGTTCCGTCCCTCTCCTGATTAGGCGGATACATGGTAATTACATGTAGTCCCCAGATGGAACCATCAGGAATGCGAAAACACCTCTGACGGTTCCTCAGATGGGACATGATTATGGCCTACAGTCCTCAGGCGGTACCGTCGCGGTGTCGATATGTTCCACCTCAGGACCGACTTCTGTTTTTGTAAAGGACATTCCAGGCTTCCAAATACGCCACTCATGGGTAGCTGGCTTTCCCTTAAACGGTTGATCCGTTACCCGCCACTCTGTCGCCTTACGGCCATGCCAGTGACCGAGCTTAATGAGTTCCATGAAACCTTTCTCTTCAAGCTCGTCGAACGCCCTTTTGATAGTCGAGCGGCCAAGCTTTAGCAATTTCCCAGCATCCGCATAGGACAACGAAAGCGTACCGTTATTGGAACCATTAAACCGGCTCCTAAGCTGCATCCAGACCTTAATTGCGGGTGGACTAAGACTTCGCCACGCCTCGCTCTCTATCATGCGATGGGGGACCGGAACGAACCTGTCAATTCCGTTCCGGCCCTTGGCATTGACATTCGCCCTACGCCGCCGCGCCATCAACCGCCCCGGCAAAAACCAGTTCAACATTGGAATTCAGGACGTACCGCGCATGGGTACCCGGAAAAGGTCCTTTATGCGGCTCGGTGATAGTCTCAATATCCAGGCCATATTCATGGCGGAGGACATAAATATATGCACTCCATCGCGGGCCCGGTGTATCTATCGGAGTACAGCCAGTACCACTAGCCTCAACAAGTGCCTTTAACGCCCATGCATACCGCCCTTTCAGTACAACACGTCGGGCGCTCTGGCCTTCTATGAGAATGATGAATGTGGATTTCATTTTGTACCCCCAGTCATTTCATTGTCTAACACTTGGGCGTAGGCTCGTGACAAATTGTGTCTGTGTCGTAATATAGAGGCTCTGAGAGTGAGTTTGTGAGACGGGAGTTTTGTATCTGCCCATACGAATAAAGGCAACTTGCCTAAGGGAAATTTTTGACGTATTTTAGCCATTCAATATCTCCAATTTTTGAAACTGAGGTTTTAGATTTGGGGGTAAATGGAAAACAGTCGTGCTTGGGTCACCAAACTTCCGCACGGCTGTTTTTTTATGGGAAGGTGAGTCTGCCGTCATTCAGCACCACCAATTTCAGGGAGCCTTTCCAGCCAATTGTTTAACTCTGATACTGGAATAATTGTCCGGCGTCCGCATTTGCGGGCCACCAATCGTCCTGACGATATTTCTTGGTAAAGCATTGTTCTGCCAATACCCGCTTGCAGGCAAAACTCATTAACAGATAACACTGCTTTATATTTCATCTGGGTTTCTGTTTGCACATATTTCTCCATAAATTGTTTACTTACTCAACTTGCCATTGAACTCGGTCGTTCATGAGCGTTCACTATTGTAGAGACTCACCCATCTTCAGGCAAATTAAATATTTTATTTAAGCTGTTGATATTATTGAATTATTTTCATTGAACAAAGTTTGACAAAAAAGTGGGTTTACCCTATGTTCCCGTTCCGCTTCAGATCAGCATTGTTTGAATTAGTTTGTTGATTCGAAGTAACAATAGCCCGCCCAGTCTCGCATGATGGCCACCCGCTTTTCAAATAAATCGCCGCGTCGATAAGCCGCCTCTACCTTGTTCCCGACACTATGAGCCAATGCCATTTCCGAAACCTCATTGGGGTAATTCGTACGCTCGGTTGCCCAATCTTTAAAAGTTGAGCGGAATCCGTGGGCTGTAAGTCCTGCATAGTCCATGCGTTTCAGAAGCTGCAAAAACGCCATATTGGAAAGAGAACTTTTTGGTCTTTGACCCGGCAGGATAAATTCGTTCTGAGAAACGTCCTTAAGCTTCTCCAGCACCTCCAGCGCGGGACTGGAAAGAGGAACTTTGTGTTCTTTTTCTGCCTTCATTCGCTCTGCTGGAATTATCCAGATAGCTTCGACAACATCAATTTCAGTCCAACGTGCTTTGATAACCTCGCCAGTTCTACAAGCCGTCAAAATAAGGAACTCTAACCCTAGGGAGGAAATACCGTCCTTTTGTCGTAGGCACGTCATGAAAGTTCCAATATCAGTGTAGGGCAAGGCAGCATGGTGCTTGACCTTCCTTACCTTGCCGCGCGCGGGCAAAAGCATATCAAGGTTGCCTTTCCACCTTGCCGGATTTTCGCCCTCGCGGTATTTTCGGGCTTTCGCCCAATCCAGTACACTTTCTATTCGTCCGCGAACCCGGCTTGCTGTTTCTGATTTGGTTTTCCAGATAGGTTCAAGGACTTTTAGCACCAACCCAATATCAATATCCTTTACAGGCAATGCACCAAAAACCGGGTAAACATAAGTCTCCAGCGTACTTGTCCATTGCTGTGAATGTTTAAGGTTTTTCCAACTTATAGAATGTGCTCTGATATAATTTTCTGCGCAGTCCTTGAAGGATACAGTTTTAGTAGCTTCAGCAATCAAAGCCTGTCTGCTGGCCTTTCGCTCTTCTATGGGGTCGAGGCCGTCTCGAACAATTTCCCGGCATTTATAGGCCATCTCTCGGGCCGCTGACAAAGATACATCAGGGTACGGCCCCAAGCCCATATCGCGGGACTTCTTATTCCGGGAAAACCTGAATATCCAAGATTTTGTGTCAAAACTGCTGATTTGAAAATAAAGACCGCCACCGTCAGAGAACAGCCCTCGCGTTGAAAGAGCCTTAATCTGCACTGCCGATAATCTATTTATAGGTCTGACCATTATCGCTACCCATGTTTCTACCTATATTTTAACACCGGTAGCAGACGAACGCCAGCGAATAGTAGAAAACAATAAAATACCAATAAACCCATATAAACTGGGAGTTTAGAGTATTTCTGCGATTATGTACGAATGAGAAAAAACAAGAAAATGGCGGAGAAGGTGGGATTCGAACCCACGATACGCGTGAACGTATACACCCTTAGCAGGGGCGCGCCTTCAGCCACTCGGCCACTTCTCCACATGCGCCAAAGTAGGCGACAACAGCGCGGAATATATAAGGTTTTGAGACGGTGTAAAGGACTATTTTCGTCTGCCTTCATTTTTATTTCCGGATTTTAAATTGAACAAATCTGTATACGCAGCATCGGCCTATTGTTCAGCTCAAAAGTGCTATGCATTTTCAGAATTGATGGGGAAAAGGCCTTATTTTACGGCGGCTAAAGCTGGCAAAAAAGTAAGTGTGTATTCTACTTCTTACTAATTACTTTGATTGAATTGAAAAACAGTGACGTAATAATCCTGAATTTTAGAAATAAGATCAGAACGGCACACGCTTATTTTGTAGCAAACAAAGATTAGGGATCATATCTACAACTTATATACGAATATTATATATTAAATAAAAATAATACAAGACAGGAAATTAACTTTCTGTTAATAAATTAGCAATACCTTTTTTCCTAATACTCACGTTGTATCAGTCAGTCGTATAATTAAACACTTTTTCGTATTTCACAGATTTAGTTCAAGTGATTTCTATTGGGGGGACTATGGGACAACAATTAGAGTTGAAGGGCATCTTTATGGATGCCCTCGAAAATATATCAGATGCCTATGTAATCTATGATAGAGACGGCAATCTGGTCAGATGCAATAAACAATTCCGGGCCTTATATAAATACACAAAGAAAGAGGCATCCTTCGGCGTTCATTTTTCCACTCTAAGTCGCTTGGATCAGGAGCGTAACACGATACAATGCAGAAATAATAAAACTGCCTCTTCCAATTATTTATCTAGAAAAAACGGCCTTTATAAAAAGAAAAATTTTACAGATATAGTTCAATTAAATGACAATCGTTGGATTAAAATCACCGACAGCCCTCTTAATTCGGGGGGCGTCATCTCTATTCAAAGCGATATAACAGATCTTAAGAAAAATGAAGTCTTACTAAAAGAAGCAAAGCAGCAAGCAGAAGTTAGCGATAAAGCAAAATCAGAGTTTATGGCGAACATGAGTCATGAACTTCGTACTCCCCTCAACGCTATAATTGGATTTTCTTCTCTTCTAGGGGCTGAAATCTATGGATCCCACTCTGATCCTCGCTACAAAGAATATGCACGCGACATTGAGGGCGCTGGTGAGCACTTACTCAATTTAATAAACGAAATTCTGGATCTGGCTAAAATTGAGAATGGTAGCGTAACCCTTGACGAACAGAACGTAAATATAATGGAACTTTGCAAGTCGAGCAAAACAATGGTTGATACCCGAGCCAAAGAAAGAAACATCAAAGTTGATATTATTGTTACGCCGCAGGATCTCACTTTATCTGCTGATCCAATTCGTCTGAAACAAATTCTGGTAAATTTGATGTCCAACGCCATAAAATTCTCCCATAGCAACAGTCGCGTTAGCGTCACTTGGAAAATTGAAAATGGAAAAGTATCTTTATCTGTTCAAGATTCTGGTGTCGGTATTGAACAAGAGTTCCTACCGCATTTGTATGAACCATTTCAGAGGAGCAAACTTGCTCGAGACCGTAATAGTGAAGGGACAGGTCTTGGTCTCACCCTTGTAAAAAGATTTAGTGATGCACATGATGCGAAACTGATTGCAGCTAGTAAACTTGGTGTGGGGACAACTTTCGAAGTAGAATTTCCTAAATTTCGTACGCTAGCAACACAAACAGTACTGGCGTCCTAATTCTGATGTTCCCGTCAAACAGAACAAGTGTCTTGCAGGTTTTTTTAACAGAAGGATAGTTGAGCAGTCTCAAAAGCAAAGATTATTGAGATAGATACCATTCCCGTGCCATTTTTTGAGCCGTTGCAATCTCATCATTCGACATATCCTGAGAAATTTCTGCTCGGCTTTCCCGCGCTGCGATAATGCCGTTCATTGCCGCTAGATTGAACCATTTATGCGCGGTCACCAAATCTATTGGAACACCATCGCCCGTTGCAAATAATAGACCTGTACGATACTGCTCCTCGGGAGTACCACCTTCAGCACGCCTGATCTGCTTTTGAATAAAATCCCTGTCTAACCTCGCCATTTCTGCTCTCCTTCGATTTTAAAAGCAATTTCCTTCTGTAAAAAAAATCTGCTCTCTTTTCTAATGTAGGTCATCATGGCCGGAAAAATATTAACAATAAGTTTCTTCATTCGATTTTTTTAATATGAAGAAAAAAAAAGATCATGTTCATAAAAAAAGGTCAAAATCAGCAATTCGATTTTGACCTTTTCATTCAATGCTCTAACAAATTTCAGCCTGAAAACATCTTTTCAGATTGGAATTTGAGCGTCTGTAAATTTAATTTTCCAAAATAACAGCTATTCTTTTGGAAACTCCAGTCCCATTTCACGATACCGCTCAGGGTCGTCAATCCACTTTTCACGTACTTTGACAAACAAGAACAAATGAACGCGCTGTCCAAGACTCTCTTCCAGCTCTTCACGGGCCATGCCACCAATTTTTTTGATGGTTTGCCCCCCCTTACCCAGGATCATAGGTTTGTGGTTTTCTCTGGAGACATAGATCACCTGATCAATCTTTACAGACCCGTCTTTGCGTTCTTCCCAATTTTCTGTCTCAACTGTAAGAGAATAGGGAAGTTCTTGGTTCATCCGTAAAAAGAGCTTCTCACGCGTAATTTCAGCGGCCAGAGTACGCATTGGTGCTAAAGCAAGTTGATCCTCAGGATAGAGCCAAGGCCCGTCGGGAAGTTCTTTTGCAAGCTCCGCACGAAGCTCAGGGACACCATCCCCCGTCAAAGCAGAGATCATGAAGATTTTGTCAAAAATATCATGGGTCGACAATTTTTGTGTCAATCCCAGAAGGCGATCTCGTTTAATAAGATCAATCTTATTCAAAATGACATGGGCTTTCTGGCCGGATTTTTCCAGGCCGTCAATAATATTCTCCACGTCCTTGGTAATCCCTTTTACCGCATCAATCAGCAACGCAATCTGATCTGCATCTTTTGCCCCATCCCAAGCCGCATTAACCATGGCTTTTTCAAGTCTGCGAGAAGGCGTAAAAATTCCCGGCGTATCCACAAAGATCATTTGCGTCTGATCTTCAATGGCAATTGCTGTCACGCGTGCACGCGTTGTTTGTACTTTTGGCGACACAATGGCAATCTTGGCACCAACCAAGTGGTTAAGGAGTGTCGATTTTCCTGCGTTTGGCGCACCGATCAAGGTTATATAGCCGCATTTAGTCGGTGTATCACCGGATAAACTGTTATCCATTCTTCAATTCTTTCAATAACTTTTCAGCGGCCCGTTGTTCCGCCGATCTTTTCGAGGCACCCGTTGCTTTATGAGACGAGCATCCCTCAACAATAATTTTTACAGTAAAGGACCGATTATGATCAGGCCCCTCCTCTGCAACTACTTCATAGACTGGGGGCTTTTTACCGCCCTTTGCTGCCCATTCCTGTATAGATGACTTAGGGTCTTTATTGGCCGCATCCAGTTTATCGAACCGATTCCACCAATTATCTTTGATAAATTGGCGAGCAGCTTTCATGCCGCCGTCCAGATAAAGGGCGGCGATAATGGCCTCAATGCAGTCTTCAAGAATGGACGGATTCTTATCGCCCCCTGACAATTTCAGATCAGTAGACATACGCACATATTTTTCAAGTCCGAGTTCTGTGGCAATCGATGCCAATGTCTCTTTTCGAACTTGAGCATTATATCGGCGTGATAATTGTCCCGCTTCTGCTTGTCCGTAACGACCAAATAACTCTTCGCTGATAACCAATCCCAGAACCCGATCCCCGAGGAACTCAAGCCTCTCGTAGTCTCTGGTCGTCTCCTTCACCTTCTTACCCCCCTTTACAAGAGAGGAATGGGTCAAGGCCTCAACTAGAAGATCTTCATCTTCGAACTTATGTTTCAGGATCGACATAAGGTCATTAAGGTTAAGTGTAGTATTCTGCATTAGTTCAACGACGAAAATACGCGCTCCCAACGAGTGGCAAAAGGCAATTTCCAAACTTGCCAGAAACTTGTATCTCCTTCGAGTGAGAAGAATAATATTTCAGCGCGCCCCACCAGATTCTCAACCGGGATATATCCTACATGTGTGAGAAACCGGCTATCGGTAGAATTATCACGATTATCGCCCATCCCGAAGACATGACCAGCTGGAACGGTAAACACGCCTGTATTGTCTGCAGATCCATTTCGGGTAAGGTCTAACGTCATATAGGTTCTGCCGTTTGGCAGGGTTTCTTTAAATTGTGCAAGTCGGCGGACATTTCCATTAAAATCCCGATCCACATAATCTTCGGCGCGTTCACGCTTTACAGCAGTCCCATTAATATGAAGGACACCATTGATCATTTGAAGCTTGTCACCGGGCAAACCAACAATTCGCTTAATGTAATCGATAGGCTCCCCTATCGGCTTTTTGAAAACCGCAACATCTCCCCGTTCTGGAAGCTCCTCCATAATGCGTCCGGAAAATAATCCCCCACTGAAGGGGAAGGAATGCTTACTAAAACCGTAAGAATATTTGGACACAAAAAGGTAATCACCAATTTTAAGGGTTGGCAACATAGATTCAGATGGGATTTTAAAAGGTTCAAACGCAAATGTACGAACCACCATTGCAATCAAGACTGCATATATAATGGTACGAAAAGTTTCACCAAACCAACTTTCTTCTTTCACCACATCTTCTTTCATTTAGTCGCCTATTTTTCTAATATTCTCAATTGCACGAAGCCAGCCTCAGCGCAACTGAATTTGAGGATAATATTACTTTAAAACTTGAACCTTATCGAACGTCAACGGCTTCAATCATCACGATAGCCTGCGCTTGTGGCGGCTCGTCCGTGATAGTTAGGTGAATGACCGCTTCCATACCGTCTGGTGTTATATGGTGAAGCTGCTTCAATGCGCCACCAGTTAATTTCATAGTTGGTTTTCCGGAAGGCAGATTGACAACACCCATGTCTTTCCAGAAAACACCTTTTCGAAAACCAGTTCCAAGGGCTTTTGAGCAGGCTTCTTTGGCCGCATACCGCTTTGCATAAGAATCAATCCGGTTCATACGCCGTTCAGATTTCGTCTGCTCAATGTCAGTATAGATACGTTGGATAAAACGGTCTCCAAATCGTCCGATTGTTTTTTCAATCCGGCGAATATCAATAATGTCATTTCCAAGGCCAATGATCATCGCCCTACCCCTCTATCAAAACTGAATTTCGTGCTTCATCCATGAGATATCTCATTTTTTCAATAGTTGCCTCTAAGCCGGTAAAGATGGCTTCTCCGATCAAGAAATGACCAATATTCAGCTCTACGACATTTGGTATTTGAGCAATTGGAGCGACCGTATCAAACGTTATGCCGTGGCCGGCATGACATTCAAGACCAAGGTCGTCCGCGATAGCAGCACCTTTGATGATTTTGTCCAATTCGGCTTGTTTCACATCTCCTGAGACGGCATCACAAAACGGACCCACATGAAATTCTACGATATCAGCTCCGAGCTTAGCTGCAGCTTCAAGTTGTCGCGCATCGGCTTCAATGAACAAGGAGACCCGAATGTCATTTCTTCGAAGTTCAGAAACATAAGACGTGAGGAGATTATGACCGCCAGCGACATCCAACCCCCCCTCTGTTGTTCTCTCTTCCCTTTTTTCAGGAACAAGGCAGCTCGCATGGGGTTTATGCTTTAAGGCAATTTCAAGCATCTCATCCGTCGCCGCCATTTCGAAATTTAGCGGGATAACAAGATTATCAGAAAGTTTCGTAATATCTCCATCGGTTATATGGCGCCTGTCTTCCCTTAAATGAGCCGTAATACCATCAGCACCCGCTTTTTCAGCGATTTTGGCTGCTCGCAAAGGGTCGGGATGAACACCTCCACGGGCGTTTCTTATGGTAGCGACATGATCAATATTTACGCCTAATCGCAACTTCTTCATGATTTGCCTCGACTAATTGTTGTATCAACAGCAAGAGACGACCTTGCTTGCTCTAACCGTTCCCGCGCAGCTTGATGAGCTTCTACTCTTTTTATTCTATAATTTTTAATCAAGATCCATAAGGGGTAGAAGAACAGGATCCAAACAAGAAGTGATATAGGAGCAGAGCCCACAAACATTGGAAAGAGAATATTCGCAAATATTTCAGAAACACTCTGCCAACCGTTATCCCAAAAATCATGGAAAAAATTCTTCATCGTATGAGCTGTGAACGTATCTCCATTGGCAGCATCAAGGCCCAGCATCCAAAACCCAAGATTATAGATGGCAGTCCAGATAAAGGGAAAAGTCCATGGATTTCCGACGACGGTACCAATAGCAGATGCCAGAATATTGGCCCGAAATAACCAGGCGAGTAACCCACCAGCGATAAAATGCAACCCGACCAAAGGCGTAAAGGAAACCGCGGCTCCAAAGGCGAAACCGGCAGCAAGAGAATATGGTGTTCCTGGCATGCGGGCTAATCGATAGCCCATATAACGCGTCGATCTCTTAAAGCCGATGGAAGGCCAGAAGAAATTAGCAATCTGTCTTAATTTTGTTGTTTTATTGCGACGCTGAAACATTCGTTACTATCTTTTTTTATTTGAGATTGCGGCTACCTGGCTTTATTGCGGGAATATTTTCAAGTTCTGGCGGGAGATTATCCGCCTCATAAGTCTTCACATCCATCCCCATTAAGGAGAAGAGTGGAACCCCTACATCAACGGCACCATTCGAGCGATCAATCAAACAAGTCGCGCCAACAACAACTCCGCCAGCCTGTTCAATCACTTCGATACATTCACGGCTGGATTTTCCTGTCGTGATAATATCTTCAGACATGATCACCCGTGCGCCCGGCTCCAGCTCAAATCCTCGGCGAAAAATGAATGTACCTTCACTCCGTTCTGTAAACATACCTGGGACACCGAGCTGTCGCGCCATCTCATACCCGACAACAACGCCCCCCATTGCTGGTGCGACAACAACATCGACAGAATTCTCTCCAAGAGAGGCATACACCTTTGCCGCTAATGCCTTACAGAGCATCTCTGCCCGTTTTGGATGCATAAGCACCTTTGCACACTGAAGGTAGCGATCTGAATGAAGGCCTGAGCTTAAAAGAAAATGACCCTCAAGCAGCGCTTCAGATTCACGAAAATGGGTCAAAACTTCTTCTGGTGTCATTTGTAAATCTTTCTTTATCCTGTTGCGCGCTCAACAGAACTGATCACAGGATCGGCTCTGAGGGCTGCCATGATGTTTGTAAGATGCTTCAGATTGCGAACCTGAATATCAATCCGCATTTCAAAAAAGTCCTGGCTTCTATTCGAAATTACCAGATTATTTATATTACCATTATTTGCTGCAATTGTGGATGTGATGCTTGAAAGAGCCCCAGGTTCATTCGCCATGACAAGACTGATACGCCCAACTTGCACATCCTCATCCTGAGTTTCCTTGTCCCAAGATACATCTAACCAACGTTCTGGTACTTCAGCAAACTGTTCCAGCGTATCGCAATGAATTGTGTGAATAGTAACGCCTTTTCCTGTTGTCACGATACCAACAATACGGTCCCCCGGTAGTGGATGGCAACAACGGGCCAAATGCATTGCCATTCCGGGGATGAGGCCTCGAATAGGAATAGCGTGATCGTGCTTTTTCTTCTTTGCAGCTTTACTTTTAGTTTGTTTAAAATCAGCTTCAACCTGCTCGTCTTTTTTCTCGCCCGGAAAAATAATATTTATGAGCTGACGGCCCGTATGGGTTCCATCACCCAAGGTATAATATAAGTCTTCCGGTGAGTCGCAGTCCCAAACTTTAAGGACCGGCGCAAGTGCTTTTTCATTAAATGGCTTATTATCAACACGGAAAGCCTTTTCCGCAATTGATCGCCCAAGTTCTACATATTGGTCTCGTTGCTGATGACGAATGAACCGGCGGACTGCTGAACGCGCTTTTCCACTGACAACAAAATTTTCCCAAGTGGGAGATGGCGTTTGATTTTTTGACCGTAAAATTTCTACTTGATCACCATTTCGCAGAACAGTCCGAAGCGGAGCCATCCGGCCATTGACTTTCGAGCCAACACAAGTATCACCAACCCGTGTATGAACAGCATAAGCAAAATCAACGGGACTACTACCAGCAGGTAGAGAGATCAAATCCCCTTTTGGAGAAAAGCAGAATACTTGGTCCTGATACATATTGAGCTTGGTATGTTCCAAGAACTCATCGGGATCTGAAGCCTCTTCCAAAATTTCGAGAAGCTCACGTAACCAACGATACTGCTGACCTTCCTGTACAGCGCTACCAATTTGCTCTTTATACTGCCAATGGGCAGCAACTCCATATTCATTGGTTTCGTGCATCTCAATAGAGCGAATTTGAACTTCAATACGCTGACGTTCAGGACCAATAATGGTCGTGTGCAGTGATCGGTAGTTGTTCCGTTTTGGCGTTGAAATATAATCTTTAAAACGTCCGGGCACCATAGAATATCGAGCATGTAACATACCAAGTACGTGATAACATTCTTCGATATTTGAGACGATTACGCGAAAGGCAATTATGTCCGAGAGTTGCTCAAAGGCTACATTATTTTTTTCCATCTTACGCCAGATAGAATAAGGCCGTTTTTCACGGCCAGAAACATCGGCATCAAGACCTTGCTCCTTCAATTCTTGCGTCAAACCATCTACGATGCGCGCAACAACGTCCTCACCTTCATCTCTCAAATAGTCAAGACGGCGCAATATTGATTTTCGAGCCTCATTATTTAACTCAACAAAAGCCAAATCTTCAAGTTCATCTCTAAAACTTTGGATACCAATGCGCTCTGCAAGGGGAGCGTAAATTTCCATTGTCTCAGTGGCTATACGAATCCGTTTTTCTGGTTTTTGTATAAAATGCAGGGTTCGCATATTGTGAAGGCGATCGGCAAGTTTAACTAACAAAACCCGAATATCGTTGGACATAGCGACCAGTAACTTTGAGAAGTTTTCGGCCTGTTTCGTTCGATCTGATTGAAGTTCTAATTGAGAGAGTTTGGTAACGCCATCGACCAGTACAGCTATTTCTGTACCGAAAAGCTTTTCAATTTCTTCGCCTGTTGCAACAGTATCTTCAATTGTGTCGTGTAATAGAGCGGTAATAATAGTGGCTGTGTCGAGTTTCAGCTCTGTTAAAATACCAGCGACTTCAATGGGATGAGAAAAATAGGGGTCGCCAGAAGCTCGAGTTTGACTGCCATGGGTTTTGATCGTGAAAATATACGCACGATTAAGTAGATCCTCATCAGCATGCGGATCATAGCTCAATACACGTTCAACGAGTTCAACTTGTCGTAACATTCACCAAATCCGTGGCCAATCTCCTGTTTTCTTTAACAGTAGAGTATACGATCAGACAGGGGAGCACCAGAGCGTCAAAATCAACTCACGGCGCATCCACTGACAGATCAGAAATGTATAGGAATTAGGCGAACGGATCTTTAGGAGCATCCGTATCAGGAGTTTCCTCGACGGCGCCAACTTCGCTAGCAGAAAATGTTTCTGTTGCATCCTCTTCTTGAGGAACACCAGCCCATTCATTGCTTGAGCTCATCAAAGCAGCCATATTGTCTTCTTCAGGCTCATCTACTTCGACGCGGCGTTGCAGCGTATGAATGAGATCCGTTTTCAATTCACCAAGATCAATGGTGTTGTCGCCAATTTCGCGCAGAGAAACAACTGGGTTCTTGTCGTTATCGCGATCGACTGTCAGCATAGAGCCAGCAGCTATTTTACGCGCACGACGAGCCGCCATCAAAACCAGTTCAAACCGGTTAGGAACTTTTTCAACGCAATCTTCAACGGTGACGCGAGCCATTAACAAATCTCCAAATATATGTTATTCAAACCACTAAATATGCTTTTGCACCACATTATGCAAGTCAAACCGACGCAAGGGACTACAAGAAGGCCTAAATAGTTTGTTTTTCAACCAATAGCGTCCGTTGCAATGATTTCAAAGTCCTTCTCACCCTCCGCCTCACCTAGTAAATCTGCGGCAGAGCGCATCAATCTTGGATGTTCCCAATTTGGGCATATTTCGGCGAGAGGCGCTAAAACAAAACTTCTTTTATGCATGTGGGGATGAGGAACGACGTCACCGGCCAATTGATCCTGATTTTTAGAGACCAAATTACCATAAGCCAACAAATCCAGATCCAGAACACGTGCTTCCCATTTTACATCTCGAACACGTCCAAAATTCCGCTCGACAGAATGTAAAAGCTCTAGAAGGTCTGAAACATTTAAATGGGTATGGACAGCCAATACAGCGTTCACAAACCATGGCTGATCCGAGGCCGGTACGGGTGCGGTTCTATACCAACTCGACTGATGCGTTATGATCAACCCAAGTTTAGAAAGCTCTTTCACTGCCACTTTTAAGCTATTGATTGGCTCTCCATACTCTGGATGAAGAAGGTTTGCACCTAAACCTACAAGAATCATGACCGACAGGCCCTCTATTATACTATTGCTTATACTAAGGTGCTTATAGGCTCTTTGCAGAAAATTTCCACTTAATATCTATAGTTAATAAATTCTTGACTGATAGAGACCAATACTATTTGGTATAGACCTAGTATTTCGGAGATTAAACGCCGAACATTATAACAATAAAATAAACAAAACACCGGAATTGTCATGACCTTCTACTCGGACGAAAGAATAGCCCTCTTTATCGATGGCTCCAATTTATACGCTTCTGGACGAGCACTCGGTTTTGACATTGATTACAAAAAACTATTAAGCGATTTTACATCACAAGGCCGTCTTGTTCGTGCTTTTTATTATACAGCTCTTATGGAAGAACAAGATTATTCCCCAATTCGGCCTCTTGTCGATTGGCTTGATTATAATGGCTACACTATGGTTACAAAACCAACCAAGGAATTCACCGATGCTACAGGCCGCCGTAAGCTGAAAGGTAACATGGATATTGAGCTTGCCATCGATATGATGGAGCTTAGTGCCCATATAGACCACGCCGTTTTATTTTCAGGCGATGGAGATTTTCGCAGTTTGGTCGAGGCCGTGCAGCGCAAAGGCGTTCGCGTGACTGTAGTCAGCACTGTTAAAAGCAATCCGCCCATGATTGCAGACGAGCTTAGAAGACAAGCGGATTTCTTTATTGAGCTGAAGACTTTGCAAAACAAAGTGGGCAGAGCAGTCTCTCCCAACCATTCTGACCAATACGAAGAAATCGACGACGACTACGATACGTCGAAATCCTATGAAGATGTCGAGAAATCTGCGTAAATTTGACACTAAAAATTAGCTCAGAGTGTAAGTCACAGATTTATAAGACCAATTAGATTATCTCTTTTTAATATAAATATAACTTTTATACTTTAGGCTATTGCTTGCCTTTAAGTCTACACTATCTCATGTACGTAGGGGTTCTGTACGAAGAAGTCCCTTTTTTTTGTTTTTTGCCAAATTTTGGCGAACTCGCTATAATTAGTTACTGTCAGATTGATTTTTCAATCGGCTAGACACTTCAAGTTATTTTTACGTGATCGCTTCCCGAATTTATCAGGATGAAATCGATGACACGAAAATTAATTATTTTTAACGACCATAGTTGGACGAAAGCCCAAACTCGAAGTCGACGGCGAGCAGTTTCAGGTAATGCAACTCTTGCGCATTTGTGCCTTGATCAACTGTCTGAAACAGGCCCAAAACAAATAAGCTTATTGCAAAACGGATTTAACGATTGCGGAGTTTTCTCTCGTTCAATTCGCCGCATGTTCGGTGTCGGCATCCGAGGGGAAATTTTATCAGCCTATCATTTCCTAGCCCACAACTATATGCCTGGAGATGAGATATTCCTTATTGGAGCCGGTCGCGGTGCCTATAGCCTTCAATGCCTTGCAGAAATGATCAGCATTTCCGGGCTGCTTTCTGTTGAATACATAGATTGCATCTCTAAAGCCTACACATATAGTAGCCTTACAGAAGAAGCTCGGCACGCTCAATCTGGCCAAGACCTTAGAGAAAGTTTTGACTCACGATCTGTTCGAATTAAATTCTTAGGCTGTTGGGATACTGTCGGAGCAGCCGGCGCTCCTGTAAAAGGCGTTCAATCTTTATCTAGACTTTGGACAGAATATCATTCGGGCAAAGTAAGCGACAATGTAGACGTCGCGTGTCAGGCCTTAGCCTTGGATGAGCGGAACCCCGCTTATAAGCCCCATATCTGGACGGGTACTAAATCCAGCAATCTTAAAAAATTAGAGCAAGTCTGGTTTAGTGGCAAACATAGCAACGTCACTGGTGGCCAAAGAGATAGCGGTTTATCTGATATTGCCTTCAGATGGCTTTTAAAAGAAGCATCCCTTGAAGGCTTACTATTTGATTTTGACAAAATAAAAGGCCTGACGACACCAGACCCCTTGGGGACTATTGCCAAAGACACAACACTGGATGCCCTGACCAGAAAAATATTCAATCTCTCATATCTACGACCTGTGGGCATTGCGGATTCCTATCTTACTCGCGAACAAATTCCTGGGACTGAGAAAATCCACGAAACGGTCACGAAACGGGAAAGATGGGATAACAAATATGAACCTCTTGCTTTCACCATGCTTCCTCCGGGCTCTCTCCCAATTTGTCAGGAAAGTGTAAATCACGGCCAATCAGAACGACGTTATGAACGATTGCAAGTCAATTGCCCCGCGACTTTACTGATTGAAAATAACAGGTTCAATGGAAATATGCTGGATTTCAGCCCTGCAGGCGCACGCATTTGGATGCCGCTGGATTTACCTATTGGAACGCCACTCACCTTACGTTCTTCAGTGTTGTTTGAAAATGAGAAAGAAGGACATATTGTCTGGGCGAACGAGCAAGCCGTTGGCGTTGAGTTTTCCAGAGAGATATCCCTCACGGATCTCAGAAAGCCGCCGGAACAACCCTACCAATAACCCAATGCTGGATGTTTAATCAGCGGATTTCAAGATGCGGCTCTTCTCACGACCCCAGTCACGTGCCTTTTCGGTCGCGCGTTTGTCGTGCTGTTTTTTACCGGATGCAAGGCCGAGCTTCACTTTCACCTTGCCTCGCTCATTGAAATACAAGGACAAAGGAACAACTGTTTTACCCGCCCGTTGTATTTTCGCAAAAAGTTTGGTCAACTCTTTCTTGTGCAACAACAATTTGCGTGGTCGCGCAGGGTCATGATTATTGCGGTTTCCAAAACCATATTCTGCAATATGAGCGTTCACAAGATACAGCCCCTCATTTTCAAAAGAAGCATATGATTCCTGAATATTTGCACCGCCGGCGCGGAGGCTTTTAACCTCCGTGCCGACAAGCATAATTCCAGCTTCAAAGTCTTCTTCAATGAAGTAGTTGTATCGAGCTTTTCTGTTTTCCGCGATGGATTTGCCACTCATATCTAATAAGCCTTGAGTTAGTCCAATATGCCAGCGTGGCGCATTGCAGCTTTAACTTCTTGTTGAATATTCTCCGGTGCAGAAACCAGTGGAAGACGCACATCTGCCTTACATTTACCAAGCAAAGACAGCGCGTATTTCACAGGAGCCGGACTTGCAAACAGGAACATCGCACGATGAAGTGGTATGAGAAGATCCTGAATACGAATAGCCTCCGCGGTGTCCCCTGCAAGACTTGCTTCTTGCATCTTGGATACCAGCTCAGGTGCCACATTTGATGTTACAGAAATACATCCATTGCCACCATGAGCATTAAATCCTATTGCGGTAGCATCTTCACCAGACAATTGATTGAAATCTGCACCACAATGCAAACGCTGTAATGATACGCGACCGACATCCCCGGTCGCATCTTTCACGCCGACAATATTTTTAAGCTTTGCAAGTTCGCCCATTGTCTCGGGAGCCATATCAACGATGCTACGTCCAGGTATATTGTAGACATAAATCGGAATATCAACCGCATTGTTAATGGCTTCGAAATGCGCATACATGCCTTCTTGTGAGGGCTTGTTATAATAAGGCATTGCAATCAATACAGCATCGGCACCCGCTTTTTGGGCTTGCTGACTCAAGCGAATGGCTTCCGCTGTGTTATTTGACCCAGCGCCGGCCATGACGGGGACTCGTCCATCAGCAGCTTCAATGCAAAGTTCAACAATGCGATCATGTTCAGGGTGACTGACTGTTGGCGATTCACCTGTCGTCCCAACAGGAACAAGTCCCTTAGTTCCGGATTTTATCTGCCAGTCACAAAAGGATTGAAACGATTTTTCATCCACGCTCGCTCCGTCAAAGGGAGTAATAAGAGCGGTGAGTGATCCTCTAAACATAACAGCTTCCTCTAAGGTATCTTGAATCTATTTTAATTTAAGCTTCTTAATTTAACCGTTCTTTTACGGCAATCAAGTCGAAGCTTTGAGTTATAATCAGACTTCTCCTCATAGCAAGGAGTAAGTTCAACTTCAGCCTTCAAGGAATTGATTTCTGTCTCAATTCAGTGCTTATTTAGCACAGCGACATCAAAGGACGGCCTCTGAGACGGAAGATCATGGATCCCCCACTTAAGCGCCAAACTCGATAGTTTAAAAAAACTGATTGGTTTAAGCTGTAACTTGGTACATCTTCTAATGCGAGTAAGTTGTTAGTCTTCACCCTTATCCAAGCAAGGTAGAAACGTGTCTGATATCGCAAAAAAACCAACCGCCATCCATTTAAGCGATTACAAGGCACCCGCCTTTTTGATCACAGACATACATTTGAATGTGGAACTTGGAGAAGAGGTCACAGTGATCACTTCAGTCCTTGAATTCAAACGAAACACAACACAGACAGATCAAGTCCGTCTTCATGGAGAAAATCTTCTCCTTAAAGGTGTTTCACTTAACGGTACACGCTTGGATGCCTCCGAATACACTCTTTCCAATACGGAACTCTGCTTCTTGGCACCGGGGGATTTATTCAACGTTCAAATCATAACGGAAATAAAACCGCAGGAAAACACCGCCCTTGAAGGCCTATACAAGTCCAGTGGGAATTTTTGCACCCAATGTGAGGCTGAAGGCTTTAGGAAAATAACTTATTTTCTGGACCGCCCGGACGTTATGGCTCGCTTCACCACGACTATTGTTGGAGATAGCAGTCTATACCCGGTCATGCTGTCAAACGGTAACCTTGATGAAAGCGGAACTCTTGCCGATGGTCGCAGCTTTAATCGCTGGATCGACCCCCATCCCAAACCCGCCTATCTTTTTGCTCTGGTGGCTGGCGATCTTGCCTGCGTTGAAGATGAGTTCACCACTTTAAGCGGCCGCAAAGTGAAACTTCAGATTTTTGTAGAGCATGGCAACGAAGACAAATGTGACCATGCAATGATATCTTTGAAAAAATCCATGAAATGGGATGAAGAAAAATACGGTCGGGAATATGACCTTGATATCTTCATGATCGTCGCTGTTAGTGACTTTAATATGGGCGCAATGGAGAATAAAGGCCTGAACGTTTTCAATTCCAAATATGTTTTGGCGTCCACAGATACCGCGACAGATGCTGATTACGATGGAATTGAAAGTGTCATCGCCCACGAATATTTCCACAATTGGACAGGAAATCGCATTACGTGCCGTGATTGGTTCCAGCTTACCTTAAAAGAAGGACTAACGGTTTTCCGTGACCAACAATTTTCTGCTGATATGAACTCTGCCGCAGTAAAGCGCATTGAAGATGTACAGCGACTTCGTGCCGCACAATTCCCTGAAGATGCAGGCCCCCTAGCCCACTCTATTCAGCCTCAAAGTTATGTGGAAATTAATAACTTCTACACAGCGACCGTATATGAGAAAGGCGCAGAGGTTATCAGAATGATCCATACGATCCTTGGGGAAGAAAATTTTCGAAAAGGGATGGATTTATATTTTGATCGTCACGATGGACAAGCCGTCACAACAGAAGAATTTGTTGTCGCTCTTGAAGAGGGTTCAGGGATTGACTTAACACAATTTCGCAATTGGTATACCCAAGCAGGCACGCCAGAGATTTCAATATCGGATATCTATGACGACCATAAAAAGACATATTCTCTGACTGTTTCACAAACAAATAAACGGGCAGGTAAATCTGCAAGCCCCCTTCACATACCTATGCGCGTTGGTTTAATTGGAAGTGATGGATCGGATTTATTGAAGAGCGAGGATGGAAGTAGTAGCCAATTGCTTCATATAACGGAAGCATCACAAACATTCACCTTTAATGACGTTGAAGAAGAACCTACTCCGTCTCTTTTTAGAGGTTTTTCTGCTCCGGTTAAACAAACGTCACACTTGAACAGTGAAGCAGCACAATTTCTCTTTAAAAATGATAGTGACCCGTTTAACCGTTGGGAATCAGGGCAACGCTTGGCTTTACAGTCATTGACCTCACTGATTGAGAATTTTGGGAGTGCTAACACGTCCAACTCACTTCCCGACGCTTTTCTGAACGCTTTTTCTGAGCTTATGAATGATAGTAGCTTGGACCCTGCATTCCGGGCAGCGGCCTTGACCCTTCCGGGGGAGGCTTATATCGGACAACAAATGAAAGTGGTTGATGTAGATGCTATTCATCACGTTCGCAAAAATGCAATTCGATCGATCGGCACTCGTTTCGAAAATGAGCTGCACGCCATTTATGAAAGCAATGCAGAACAAGATGATAGTGGCATTAGGAAACTAAAAAATGTGGCGCTCAGCTTTCTTTGTGCAACAAAAGATGACACCTACATCAAACTCGCCGCTGATCAATATTCCAATGCGACAAATATGACGGATCGAGTTGCAGCCATATCTAAACTCATTGACACGGATAATCAGGCGCGGACGCATGCACTTGCTGATTTTTATGATCGTTGGCAGGATGATCAACTCGTTATTGATAAGTGGTTCACTTTACAAGCAATGTCGTCCCGAAAACAGGCAATGGAAGATGTTGAAGGGTTATTGGCACATCCGGCTTTCACTTTATTGAACCCAAACCGGGTTCGATCCCTGGTTGGCGCGTTTGCTGCAGGAAACGCAGTTCATTTCCATTCAAAATCGGGGAAGGGCTACACATTCTTAAGCGACCAAATATCAGCACTGAATAAAACAAATCCTCAAATTGCAGCTCGATTGGTTAGTCCACTAGGCCAGTGGCGCCGATATGATGAGGAACGTCAATCACTTATGAAGAAAAATCTTGAAAAAATCCTACAGGTTCCAGATTTATCTAATCATGTTTACGAAATGGCAAGTAAAAGCCTGAATAATTGATTTTCCTTAATGATAGAAACATACACTATGACAGCGTGAAAGCTGGAATGGGAAGCGAGAGATTATTTTCAAAATCAATTGGCATTTAGCGGAGATCAAACCGGTAACTTTAATAACGCTGGCAGCAACCTGGTCTGCGGTCATGATCGCGCCTGTCCTCGCGAATGCTTTAACGATAATTGAAGAAGATGATATCGATCGCTACAGCCGCAAACCACAACAAAGTTCTATCTCTGTCAAACCTGTTCCGGTGCCACGCACCCTTCCTGAAGAGCAAGCTAGTTTATCTTCGTTCGTAATCACTGCGCCATTTCCAACACCGCGATCACGCCCTGAAAGCCTTATGTTGCCCCCGCCCCCCTTTGCGACGGGGCTTTTAAATAACGCTGATCGAAAACATTATTATGCTGCTTTTAAGGCACTGAAGGCCCGCAATTGGCGGAAGGCTCGTTCTCACGCCGAAAAAGCAACATATACACTCCCTGCAAAATATATTCAGTGGAGCTGGTTACGGACTTATAAAGGTGGCGCCAGTTTTGATGATATTACTCTGTTCATGATTGACAACCCCGACTGGCCCTATCGACAAACCCTCATGCGAAGAGCCGAAGAAGCACTGGTCAACCCAGTCTCCATTGAGAGAACCCTTTCCTGGTTTGCGGATACAACTCCCCTAACAGGTATGGGCATGCTGCGTTATGGGGAAGCGCTAATTGCGAACGGAGACATTCTTAAAGGGGCCCAATGGATACGTACTGCTTGGAAAGAAGGCAATTTCAGTAAAAAACATGAGAAAAAAATCAAGAAAAAGCACAAAAAAATCTTATCCACATCTGACCATGAAGAGAGACTAAATCGCCTTCTTTGGGACAAACGGGCAGTAGATGCTATTCGATTATTGGACTATGTAAGCAATACGCAAAAAAAGCTGGCGATTGCGCGCATCAGACTTATGCGTATGTCAAAAAATGTTGACGCAGCTTTAGCGCAAATTCCAACGTCCGACTTGAACCATCCGGGACTTATGTATGAACGGGCTAAGTGGAGAAGGCGTAAGGGCAAACACGAAGGGGCGAGAGAAATACTCCTTAAACAGGACGAGACAGCCCCACGCGCAGACAAATGGTGGCTAGAGCGACAAATTCAAGCTCGTAAGCTTTTGCGTCTAGGTCATATCTCTGAAGCCTATCAACTGGTATCAAAACATGGATTGGAACCTGGTGGAAAATTTGCGGCAGCGGAGTGGGAAGCAGGCTGGATTGCGCTTCGTTTCCTGCACGATTATGACATTGCCCTGAAACATTTCAAACGACTGTATAATAATGTGAGCTATCCGATCAGTAGGTCCCGTGGCGCATATTGGATCGGTCGAACATATACTGCGATGAAAGACGCGAAATCCGCAGACTATTGGTTTGGTGAAGCGAGTTCTTATGCATCAACATTTTATGGGCAAGTTGCCATGAAGGAGATGGATCAGAACTTCCTCCCGACAATTCGCGTTTCAACGAAACCAAAATCAGCGATCATATCAAAGGCGGATAAATCTGAACTTGTAAAAATTGTTAAACATCTGGCTGAACTTGGCGAGAGTAAGCGTGCACGCCCATTTCTTTTAAAACTGACAGAACAGGCCGCTTCCCTTGAAGAGCATGCATATATAGGGACGCTCGCCCACGAAATTGATCGCCCCGACTATGCTATTGCCGTTGCAAAAAGAGCATCACAACTTGGAACCGAACTCACCCATATTAGTTGGCCGACAACGTCCCATGCACCAGAAAACCCACCGATTGAGCTACCCCTTATTTTGGCGATCACCCGTCAGGAAAGCGCCTTTGCAGCAGATGCCATCTCCCCTGTCGGGGCAAGAGGTTTGATGCAATTGATGCCAGCTACAGCCCGCTCTGTATCCAAGAAATTGAAGATTTCTTACTCAAAAAACAAGCTCACATCCCAGCCAGATTACAATACTCTTCTGGGAAGCACTTATTTAGGCGGTTTAATTCGAAGATTTGATGGCTCCTACATCATGGCAATCGCCTCCTATAACGCCGGTTCTTCTCGCGTTAGACAGTGGACCAAGGAATGGGGCGACCCTAGAAAAGGGGAAATTGACATCATAGACTGGATCGAATTGATACCTTTTAGGGAAACGCGTAATTATGTTCAGCGTGTTATGGAAAATTTACAAGTGTATCGCCAGTTACTCCGAAAATCAGGATATAGAACGGTTCAAATTGGAAATGACTTGAAGCGCGGGCATTCCACATTCTGAAAATCTCAATAGTTTTACTTGTAATTGTTAGAACTTAAGACAAAATCCTATTCAGGGCGCGCAAACCCTCGAAATGAGTAGATATGACCGATATAACCTTCAGCGGTATCAAAGCATGCGTATTTGACGCATATGGCACTTTGTTTGATGTCAACGCAGCGGCCCAAAATGAACAGCAAGCATTAGGTGCTAAATGGGAAGAGATTTCCAACATTTGGCGTTTGAAGCAACTTCAATATACTTGGCTTCGCAGTCTTCAGGATAATTACACCAGTTTTTGGAATGTAACAGAAGATGCTCTGGATTTTGCTTTGGCATCAGCGAATATTAAAGATGATGCCCTCAAGACCCGGCTTATGGATTTATACCTAAGCCTCACCGTCTATGGCGAAGTTCCTGAAACACTGAAGCGGTTGACGGAAGCAGGTATTAAATGTGCCATTTTGTCAAACGGCTCCCCTGAAATGCTAAAAGCGGCTGTCGATAATGCCGGAATATCATCATACTTGGATGGCGTTTATTCTGTTGAAGAATTAGGTATCTTCAAACCTCATGCTTCGGTCTATCAAATGGCTGTAGACGAGCTTGAAATCAACCCATCTGAAATTTCCTTCCAGTCATCGAATGGGTGGGATGCATATTCAGCTAAAGACTTTGGCTTCAATGTCATTTGGTGCAATCGCTTTGGCCAAGCTGAAGAGCAAATACCTTCCACGCCCGATATTCAGATAACAAACCTTTCACAAATGCTCCCCATTTTGGGTCTTTAAAGGTATTTTGGAAAGGAAACCGATGTCATTTGAAGAAAAATATTATCAAACCAATGATGGCTTGAATTTATATTTTCGGGAATATGACGGGGACGACCGAACTCTCCCCGTCGTCTGTTTATCTGGCCTTACCCGTAATTCGTCTGACTTTCACGACTTCGCTTTACGGTATAGTGGTGTTCGTAAAATCTATTGCCTCGATTATCGCGGACGCGGTAAATCAGATTACGATCCCCAGTACAAAAATTACAATCCGCAAACCTATTTGATGGACACCCTCACTTTCCTTTCAGAGAGATCTATCACTCAGGCGATTTTTGTGGGCACGTCCCTTGGTGGCCTTATAACAATGGGTCTTAGTGGTTTTGCTCCTCAATATGTGGGCGGTGCTATTCTCAATGACATAGGCCCTGATGTCGATACTTCAGGAAGCGAACGTATCGCCGGATATGTTGGGAAAGACACTCGATTTTCCACATTAAAAAAGGCTGTGTCGGCCCAAAAGAAACTTTATGTAAATGCATATCCAGATTTAAACGAAGAAGGCTGGATAAAAACGACAGAAGCCGCCTATATTTATGACGAAGAGAAATCAAACTACCGTCAAAATTATGACTTAAAAATTGGCCAAGCTCTAATCGAACAGATTGATGAAGATCAGGAAATTGATCTTTGGCCTTTTTTCGAAAGCTTAAAGTCAGCTCCAACGCTTGCAATCAGAGGGGCCCTTTCAGATATTCTTAGTGAAGAAGTCTTTGACAAGATGAAGCTATGCCATCCACAAATGCAGTGGGTAACCTTAGAAAACAGGGGGCATGTACCCCTCCTTGATGAACCGTTAGCCTTAGAGAAAATGGATAAATTTTTTGAACAACAATAATTCTGTACCGAGCTACGCATCCGTTCTGAAAGCTTCAGAAACCATAAAAGACCATGCTGTTAGAACTCCGCTTATTGAATCTTTGGCTTTAAACGAGAAACTAGGGGCTCGTTTATTTATCAAGTGCGAGATGCTGCAACATACTGGATCATTCAAATTTAGAGGGGCGTACAATGCGCTTGCAAATCTGACTTCCGAACAACGTGCTAACGGTGTCTTTGCTTATTCTAGCGGAAATCACGCCCAGGGCATTGCCCTTGCCGCTAAACTATTAGGCACACATGCGACTATTTTAATGCCAGAAGATACGCCTGCGATAAAAGTATCCAACACGAAAGGCTATGGGGCGCAAGTCGTCTCTTATGACCGGTATAAAGAATCCAGAGAAGAGATCGGTGCCCAAATCGCATCGGATCAAAATCTCACTCTAATCAAACCCTATGACAATGTGGATGTCATATCCGGTCAGGGCACAGTTGGGTTAGAAATAGCGCAACAGCTAGAGCACAGAAAAATTGCGGCGGACATGGTCGCTGCCCCGTGTGGTGGTGGTGGATTGCTCAGTGGCATTTCCCTTGCCATGTCGTCCTTATCGCCAGATACAGCTATTTATTCAGCAGAGCCAGAAAACTTTGATGATACCGCCCGCTCTCTTTCCCTGAACTCAAGAGTGGCTAATTCAGGAGATCATCGCAGTATTTGCGATGCTATTTTAACACCAATGCCCGGTGAAATCACGTTCCCTATAATGAATGCACATGTAAATTCAGGGCTGATTGTCACAGATAACGAAGTGAAAGACGCCATTCGAACGGCATTCCAGTATTTTAAAGTCATCGTTGAGCCAGGCGGTGCTGTAGCTCTTGCGGCCTTCCTGACAGGCAAGGTAAATATCGAGAATAAAACTGCAGTCGCTGTTTGTTCTGGCGGAAACGTCGATAAAGATCTTTTTTCATCCATAATTTCATAAGTAAATCCTAGAGAAAACCTCTCCCTACAATATTACTCCGGACAAAACAGGAGGCAACAACCTAGCGAATGTTGCCTCAGCACTCTTTCTTTTGAATGCAGAAATGCCGTTTTTGTTTCGTATCAATTCGGATGATTCGAAACATTAAAAATTAAGCACATAAACCAAAGCATAAATTACTAGCACTAAAGTTAGGTATTTATCACACGGATAAAAGGCATATTCCCAGTCACTTTTCAGACATTTAGTATATGTATTTGTATTTAAAAATTCCCAAATTCAACTTAAAATTGATGATACAAAATTGCTACATGCAATACATTAACGATATTTGTGTAAAAAAAATGCATTTAAAGCATATTCAATTATTATTCCATTGAACGTTGCTATTTTCTTAAAATTCAATAAAAATTACCTTATTATTCAATTATTTAGTTGGTTTCCTGGAAAAAATTGAAATTGAATTTTGAATTTTAGTCTGAATATATTTTGCAAAAATTGCGCTCTATTAACGTTTTAGTATTTCTAATTAAAACCAATTTCAGAAAAAACAACCATAAAGGGAAAAATTCAAATCAGATATTTAAAAAAATTTATTTTTCCTTTTTATTCAATAAGTTCTGCTAGTGGACAATTAATAAAAAATAGAACCTATTTTCAATTTAATTTAGTTTTAGTAATATATATACACTCTCATACATTGCATGCCATTCAACAATAATCGCAATTATGGCGGAACTTTACAGGGCTCCATGCTGTTTCTACGCTCAACCCATCAACAAAATGGAGAAACTGAAATGCAAGCAACATCAATTAAAACAAACGCAACCTTAAACACACCTAAAATTAGTGTTAGCACAACAATAAACATAAATAGTCAGGACTTAGGAAACATGCGGCTTGGAAACATGAGTCCTGCTTTCAAAACATCTCGAACTACAACATCTTCTACCAAAGATTGTGGATCTGTTCGCCTTGGGAATATGAGCCCTGCGTTCCGCGTAGAGCACGCTACCCCTGAGACTTCCAAAGACGATGGATCCGTTCGCCTTGGAAATATGAGCCCCGCTTTCCGCGTGGAGCACTCTACCCCTGAGACTTCCAAAGACAACGGATCTGTTCGCCTTGGGAATATGAGCCCTGCGTTCCGCGTAGAGCACGCTACCCCTGAGACTTCCAAAGACGATGGATCTGTTCGCCTTGGGAATATGAGCCCCGTATTTCGGGTTTAAGAAAGCTGGTGTAGGGATAGCCAAATGACAACGCAAAGTATGCCAGCCCAGGATCTGGAGCGAGATTTCGCTTCAGACCCTATTCTAAAATTTTACAGGCTTATCGCCGATTGCCCGAAACCACAAAGAGCTGACCGTTCAGCCGGCGGCTTAATCCCAACACGGGCATTTCGGTTTTGCGAACCTATGACTTCCGCTTCCGCTTTTGGCTGGTACGCCTTCCCTCCCATGGATTTTAGTGTTTTATGGGATGGAAGCGACCTGTATTGGCGCTATGGAGATGCGGAAAGTTGGTTGCCCCTCAACGCCGCTCAATACCCAAATTTCAGCTCAAAATTCGATACCAATTGCCCTGAAAACATTAAGGGTTATGCCCCCCCCTTTATCTCGGCGGCACCAGAGCCAGGCACCCTTAAAATTTGGAGTGGATTATTTGTCAAAACAGCTCAAGATTGGAGCATCCTTGTCCGATCTCCTGCCAACCTACCTCGCAGTCAAGGCTATGATCATTATGAAGGTATCGTGGAAACTGACCGCTGGTTTGGCCCTCTTTTTACCAATCTTCGTCTGACAAAAACTGATATTCCCATTAGCTTCAAACGTGAAATGCCTTTTATACAGATCCAACCCCTTCATCGGAGTACATACGCGGAGACAGCATTAAGAAACTTTGAGTTTACGTCAGATATGGAAGATTTTTCTGACTCAGACTGGGAAGCTTATCATAAAGTAGCGGTTGCACCGGGGAATGCTCATGAGCGCGAGCGAGGCCTATACGCTAAAACGTCCAGACGGATAAAGAAAAGGACATAAACGCCCTTTTCTTTATATAATCTTATTAGAGAATTTCACTTAAAACCGTATCGAGGCTTTTGATGCTTCTTTCCACATTGTGCAATTTATCAAGCCCGAACAGACCGAGTCTGAAAGTCTGAAAATCGTCAGGTTCGTCACATTGTAGTGGAACGCCAGCGGCGATTTGCATCCCAAGATTTGAGAATTTTTTACCATTCTGAATTTCAGGATCTTTTGTGTAGAAAACCACAACACCCGGCGCTTCAAATCCTTTGGCTGCGACACTTCTAAACTGCTTTTGCGCCATTAATTCTCGGACACCTGTACCAAGCGCTAATTGTTCAGCCCGAACTTTTTCAAATCCGTATTCTTCAGTCTCTTTCATCACATCGCGGAATTTTTTAAGAGCATCAGTCGGCATAGTTGCATGATATGCGTGTCCGCCATTTTCATAGGCCTCCATGATTTGCAGCCATTTCTTAAGATCACAAGCGAAACTACTGCTTGTGGTCTCGTCAATAGCACTACGTGCCGCAGCACTCATCATCACAAGTCCGCTACAAGGGGATGCACTCCAGCCTTTTTGCGGGGCACTAATCAATATATCAATGCCAACGTCTTTCATATCAACCCAGATAGCACCAGATGCAATACAATCGAGAACAAACAGCCCCCCTACCGAATGAACAGCGTCGGCAACAGCTTTCATGTAATCATCCGGTAAGATAATGCCCGAAGAAGTCTCAACATGCGGAGCAAAGACCACATCAGGCTTCTCTGCCAAAATGGTTTTAACAACTTCTTCTATTGGTGCTGGCGCGAAAGCCGCTTGCGGTCCTGAAGCTTCTTGTCTCGCTTTTAACACGGTATTGCTTGCTGGTATTTTTCCAGCATCAAAAATCTGGGTCCAACGAAAACTGAACCAGCCGTTCCGAATGACGAGCGTTTTTTTATCAGTCGCAAATTGGCGGGCAACTGCTTCCATCGAAAATGTGCCACCGCCCGGTACGATTGCCATCGCCTCTGCGTTATAAACTTTCTTTAAAGTCGAAGAGATATCGTTCATGACCTCTTGAAAGGCCCCGGACATGTGATTGAGAGAGCGGTCAGTGAAAACAACTGAATATTCCAGCAATCCATCAGGATCTACATCAGGTAACAATCCGCTCATTCATCTCTCCTCCGTAAACTTTAATATGCGAGAAAGAATTAGAGAAAAGGAGGTTAAAGCACAAGCAATTAAATACGATATTATTGAGGCACTGTAATCTTGATAGCAAAAGATCAAAACAGGATTCACTCAATCACATTTCGTCGATTTACCTAACCCATCATCAAAAATATATGTAAAGTAGTAATAATGAATAATCTATTTTTGAAATTTTTACAGAACTACTTCGAACTAAAAAGTGGCGTAAATTCAAATATGTATAAATACAAAGCCTCTGCACAATCGAATTTACATTTTAACTTTGGCAAGATTGTCAGATCACAAATATTTATTTTCCTCTTATGCTCACTTGCCTCCACGCTCACACATGCACAAACGCCAACTAACAATTCGGATACTGACAGAGTTCGATTTGCTAATTTGGAACTAGCCCCTTACGGTTATAGAGATGAGACAGGCGTAAGCAAAGGGTACCTTTACGAAACGACTAACTTGGTTCTTGAGACAGCAGGTTATCCTGCAGATAATATAATTTTCCCCGTGAAACGAATGATTAAAAGCATCCTTTCCGGGGATAAAGATTGTTCAATTGTCGCTGAAACTCCTTTTGCTAAAAGCAATTTCCAATTAATCGAAAAAATAGGAAAAAAACTGGAAATTGGGGTACTCCCTCGCGCAGGGATTACTGTGAAAAATTATGCCGATTTATACAACCACACAATTGCATTGCCTCTGGGAATTTCTTTGTCTTCAAAATTTGATTCAGATGAAGAATTATTGAAAATCAAGACCAAGGGTTACTTGGAAAGCGTAAATATGATGGAGAGTGGAAGGGTCGAAACTGTAGCAGGTGCGCTTGATAGTCTTCGGTATAATGTGCGTCGTAAAAACTTGGATCCATCTGTTTTTTTTGGAACACCCTACCTCTTTATTCAGTTGGATATTTGGCTAGCATGTGCACCAAACAGACTTAAAGAGACAACAATCAAGCGGCTAAAAAATGCAGTTATCAGTCTGCGTGAGAGTGGAAAAATCCAAGAAATCATTGATCGGTATTTCTAATTTCTACTGGAATATAGGGACGCGTCGTAAAGTTCACTAGACGTTGGGTAATTTCGCGCTAATTGATTAAAGAATACAGCGACCTCCTGAAACCGTAAATTCCATGTAATTGTGTTTTTATGCAAAATAGAAAATCACTCTCGACCCTATTTTCTGATGCGTCGTCTCCCATTGACGACATTGTAAACATTTGTTCGCGTTTAGTAGCCATAGATTCCATCGCCAGAGAAAATTTATCGAACTTAGGTGATATTCCCTATCTGGTCAGAGCATTTGGGTCGCGATCATGGTCGATAGCATTGCCAAAGGGTACGAGCTGGACGTATCCTCTTTGGCTGTTCTTATCGGAATTCCCCGACCTACAGTTCACCGCTGGGTAAAAAAGCTTGAAGAAGAAGGCATGCTGGAGCTTATTCCTGATGGGCATCGTAAAATTATTGCGCTAAAAGTCATAAATCCAAAGGTTGTTGCATTCATTGATCTCTTGGCCGAGAACTATGGGAACAAAGAATAACGACCTATTACCCCATATCATCCATCTGATATACAATTGTAGAAACAATCATATCTACATTTTCACCATCACTCGCCAAAGGTAAATGCAAGGATTCCATTTTCGCAAAACTCGTCCTGAATTCAACATCAGGCAGACTATACCTGTATATTGGGTCTTTCTTCTCCACGACAGCAACCCTATCGATATGAGCATACTTATTTTCTATTCCGCCTACAAATTCATCAAAATATTGTCCCACAGGATTTGAATTCCAATTCTCGCAAATCTCGTTTCCGACCACTCGAAACTTAAACCGATAAGGACTTCGACATACGTCTACTAGAACGATATTCGGGAGTATTGAGGGGATTGCCATGGGGTCAAAAAGCTCACGACCCGGCAATTTGTCTTTGGGATGAACAGATAAATAGTAATCAAGAAGCTGGTTAGCCTCTTTTCCGCGCACCACTGTTTTCAGATGCCAAACCTTCTCTAAAGAGCGTTCTAACCATCTCTCCTGAACAGCATTCTTAAAATTAGCATTTTTCTTCAGGGCACCAAATATCATTCTACCGACATCCAATTGTTAAATTAAATTTTAGAAATTTTCGAAAATTCTAATATTACACAATAGCAATTGGCACAATATTTACCTTGTCAATTTTGGACACTTAAAAGGCCATTTTATTCTGGCGGCGGTATTCGGGAGATGACACCTTTTCTAAAGAAAGGCGGTCGTTCGTTCATCGCAGGCACGCCGTGAGATGACTGCAGAACAGCCTTGGCAACAGAAATTATATCTGTTTCGTCATTTTCAGGATCAACATCCCCGATGACATAAGTCCACTTACCCGGTGCCGTAAAAGCGACGGTAACGGATCGTTCGCACACGGCCAGACAATCCACAGGAGATATGTTAATTTGAGTGAGATTGGATGTTAGGCTCTTAAGACTGTTATGCAACTTCTGGCCATCAGATAGCTGATCTGGTATTTCCGAAAATCCGCAAGCGGTACAAACGAAAACGGTAACCGACGAGCTATCCTCAGCGGTTACCGTTTGATTAAACTGATCTTCTCTATCCATCGAATGAAAAGACTTTATTCATCAACAATTTGTCCTTGACGGTTCCAGAGGAAACCGACCGCGGCCCCAGCAAGCACCCAAGTGATTGCATGTAAAACAAGCGCACTAGATGCAAAATGAGCAGCAAGTTCAGAAGGAACTTCACTTGTAAGTTCTTCTGGAAAAGGCGCTCCAGCAAAATGAGGAAGGCAAATCAGGATTGCACCCAGAGCAATTGCCCAAAGTTTTGAGACCCTCAAAATCAGCCATAGACCGCCCGCAGTAAGAATAGCGGTACTTCCCCACCAAATTTGGCGATGCATTAAATCACCAGCGGCGGCGCCGGGCAATTCAGGACTTAAGCCTAAGCTAGGAGCCAAACCGGTTGCAACAAACCCCGCCAATCCCCACATCAAACCAGTTCGAGGCGTAATCTTACTTTTTGCCAAAAACATGATGGCAAGCAACATGAAGGAATAACCGATTGTTGTCAGAATAGTGGATACAAAGGTGAAGAAAGTTCTCTCCAACCCATCATCGGGCGCCCATGTTTCATCTGCATGTTCACTTGCGGTCCCATGTACCAAGATTACATTCGCTTGAATAATTCCGCCTGAGAATTGTTGGTTTCGCTCAGAATAGGCAGCGTGCTTATCTTCAGCCTCGGCATTTTCATACGCTTCTGCGGCTATAATAAGCGGTGTTGTTGTCACGTGTTGAACTGCCGCTGCGGGCAACCCAGCGAGAATGCCGGCCATAAGACCGACCCATAAAAATCTGAAAAGCATGACTTATCCTTTTAGTGACAAGGAAAAGACATCGAATGACGAGAATCATGGGCTGCGTTGTGCAAAGTTTCTGACTGGGCAAAACCTGTCAGGAAAACGATACCGGCGCCAAAGGCAAACATGATCATTGCCAAAGTACGTGTGTTAAGTTGCGCTTTTGATTGCGTTACTGTTGCTGTTGTCATTTTTCACTCCTCAAGCTGCTCCTGCGGCAGCAGATGGTCTTATTTTTACCGGCAGGTCTCCTGGCTTACGCGTCATCGCTCCTGTCCTCCTTCCCAGCTCTCACCAGTGGATACTGAACAGTCGCTCTTCGTTTACAGTCGCGAGGCGGCCTTGGCATTAAATATTATGAGAAATATTTGCACCAAGTTCCCTTTTCATACTGTACGCAAAACACATACAAATAACCGATACTAGATTAACGGTCGGAGTATAGACCTTCGTTATATTTTTAAGAAGCAAATTTATCAATTGGCCGAAAATTTAAATAAACAACACTCTGAGTTAGTGCTCTTCTTTACAGAGTGAGTGATCTGCAAGAGCCTGAATAACAGAACAATGGTCGATATCACCGGTTTCACACCCCGCATCAATTCGTTTCAACTCTTTTTCCAAACGCTTTAGCTTGGCGATACGCGCACGAACTGAGGCCAGATGCTCTTTCGCTATAATATGAGCATCAGCACACGGTTTTTCAGGGTGAGCACTCAACTCTGTTAAATCC
>Ga0209826_1000349_pt1 | contig 33661 bp, 30 predicted proteins | sample GOMGulsemesocosm_5_FD_184637 | JGI IMG/M metagenome (GOLD analysis project Ga0209826, IMG submission 184637) | Methane-oxidizing microbial communities from mesocosms in the Gulf of Mexico - GOM15C Gulf of Mexico (SPAdes) (version 2) | ecosystem: Environmental > Aquatic > Marine > Cold seeps... | reverse complement strand
TGGAATAGCTTATAGAATAGAAGCCATAGTTATTATGCCAGCTTTAGGACTTAGTACTGCTGTGTTAATTATCATTTCAAATAACTTTGGTGCAAAGAAGTACACACGCGTATTTGAGACCCTTCGTACAGCGTTAAAATATGGGTTTTATTTTTGTTTGGGAGGTGCTGTGTTTATTTTTTTCTGTGCGGAAAATTTAATCAGATACTTTGATGCAGATTCTACGGTAATTCAATTTGGATTAACTTACTTAATCATACAAGTTTGGGTCTTTTTCGCTCTTGTGTCCTTATATATTTGTGTTTCAACCCTACAAGCAATTCAAAAACCAAAGATGATATTTTATATTGGTTTATACAGGCAGATATTTGCACATGTCTTTGTCGCTGGTTTGGTAGTAAAATACCTGGAACTTGATATAAAGTTTTTATGGTTTGGAATCCTAATTATGGTTTATTCAGCAGCCATTTATCTCTATTTCTATACAAAAAAAACCTTGGAGAGAAGTACTCACTTAAAATACTAAACACTTATTTCTAAAACTTTCGATACAATTTTACATGAAAATATTATTATTAGAAGATGATATGATTTTATCTGAAATCATAGAAGAGTTTTTAACTGAATTAAATTATGAAGTATCTTTGGCTTATAGCGGAACTGAAGCTGAGGACTTGGCATATTCTACAAATTTTGACTTATTATTATTAGATGTAAATGTTCCAAATGGAAATGGATTTGAATTTTTAGGTGAGTTAAGGGAAGTTGGAAATAAAACACCTGCCATTTTTATCACCTCCTTAGATGATCCACAAGACATGCAAATAGGTTTTGATAAAGGTTGTGACGACTACATCAAAAAACCCTTTGAACTCAAAGAATTAGAAATACGTATCAACAATATTAAAAGAATTTATAAAATAGAAGACTCGGCTATTTTAACAATAAATGAACATCTGTCCTTTGACACCAATAGTTACTTGCTCATTAAGGATGATGATCAAATACAATTACCAAAAAAAGAAGCCCTTATTTTGATGTATTTTGCAAAAAATAAAAACAAAACTATTTCAACAGAAGAGTTAGGAGTAAACGTTTGGGATTATGAAAGCTCCCCTTCTGATGCTACCATCAGAACCTATATTAAAAATCTGCGAAAAGTTATAGGTGCTGAAATTCTAACCAATGTAAAAGGAGTAGGTTATCGTTTTAACTAGAGATGAGAAAAGAACCTTTTACGGATTTTATGGCTTATTTTTAGGATCAACGTTAGTTTTGATGGTCATCATTGGCTGGTTATTTTTCCAAATACAAAGCGATAACCTGAAAGATTTAACCATTTCAAAAATGAAAATCAACGCAAGTAGATTAGCAGCAAAAATTATCTATTCACATATGCAGTATCTTCCCATTCATAGAAGTGACCTGGTAGTTGAAAACGGTTTACACTTTGGACTATATGATAGAAATAGACAACCCATCATTGCCCATATCAATTCCACTATAAACTTCAATAAAAAACTCTATAAAAAAGACGGTAATACTTTTTTAGTTGACACCAGTGCTGCTGGACATTTGGGTATTGTTTATATTGTTATTGAAGAAGTCATCCTAAAAAATGCCATTAATAACTTACTTAAACATATCACAATAATATTGGGGTTAACCTATTTCTTAAGCTCCATATTGGGTTTCTTTCTTGCTCGATTTTTCATCAGGCCCATTCAAAAACAAAGAGAAAAACTTGACAACTTTATCAAAGATACTACCCATGAACTAAATACACCTATTGCTGCTTTACTCATGTGTGTAGATTCACCAAATCCGACCAGTCCAAAAAATCTCAGCAGAATCAATTTAAGTGCAAAAAGAATTTCTGAGATTTATAAAGATTTGACCTATCTTATTCTAAAAGACAAAACCAAAAGTATCAAAGATGCACAAGTCATTGATTTAAAACCTATGCTAGATGAGCAGATCGAGTACTTTAGGGAATTTGCATCCAGAAAAAAAATTGGCTTTGAATATGAAGCCTCTAATACACACTTTAAGATTGAAGAAGATAGTTTTACCAGGTTGACGAACAACTTAATTTCAAATGCTATTAAATATACCAATATATCTGGCACCATTAAAATTACATTGATAAATGGAGTTTTAACAATAAAAGATAATGGTATTGGAATAGAAGAAAAAAAAGTCAAGCAAATCTTCAACAGATTTTATCGAGCTACCTCACAAAATGGAGGCTTTGGAATTGGATTAAATATTGTCAGTTCTATTTGCCAATCCTATAAAATAAAAATAGGTGTGACCTCAAAAATAAAAGAAGGAACAACTTTTACCTTAGATTTCAATGTTTAAAAAGCTACACCAAGTAAAAAGATAAGTATTAACTTCTTTTTTTACTTGGTGCTACATTAATTTTACATTTCATTTTGTTAAAATTACATATCCTAATTTGAGATTAGGTAAAGTATTGAAGTAATAGCCCCACTCCTTCATAAGAATAAGCAACTAGATCTCTTTCCAGTTTAGTCATTATTACTTCTTTATTTTAAATACAACAATTGTTTCACTCTCTAACCTACACACATTCTACACACTGAAACTATATAATTACACCATAAATTTATCAGACGTGATTGAATTTAGAAGTTAAGGAAACTTTCTCCTTCTTTTGAAATAACATAAATAATAAATACTATAAATTTTTATTTCCTTGGCTTCTCTCCCCTTCATCTTACTTTTGGGTTATCCTCATACAATAACCCAGAAGTGAATGTTTTGAATCTCCTTTTTCTTATCTTGATCTTGGGTTATCATCATAAATATCACCAGAGGGAAGAAATACTTCATTATAATAATACAAATAATCATCTATTAATTCTTGATTGGGTAGCCAATATATAAATGCATTTGCCCATTTGTCCGTGTATTTTAGGACTCGAATAGCTTTATTTATTTTATCAATAACTGTTTTCCCTTTGGGCGTCTTTACACAAGAAACATGCCCATAATAGACTTCAGAACTCTCTTTCATAGGAAAAATCACAGCTTGGTCAAGTAAACCCAATTCTTTTCCATAAAAAGTCACCTTGTTGATATACTCAAAAGTATAATCAGCTCTATTTTTAAAAATTGATCCAAACATACTTTTTCCAACATTTTGAGTTGATAACTTGGTTATATGTTTTGCTTTGGGATTCTTTTTTAAGTATTGACTCACAACATCACCTGCTTCTAAATAGGGTCTGTTTTTTGAAATAACCAAACGTAAACTGGTATTTTTAATTATTTTGGAAAGAGAAACAGTAACGCCCTCTTTTCCAAACAAATGTGCTTTTTCTTTTGAAGTGACTAAATAATAAGCTTTATAAGGAAAGGTTGCCACACTTAAATAATCATCAATGTCCCAATTAGGGTGAGTGATAAAATCATTGGCACAATAGATTACTTTGGAATCATCTTTATCATCATAAATAACTTTAACACGATTAAAATTCATCACCTGCTCTTCATGATGGTATTCTCGTAATTGATTTTTGAGCATATTTAACCGAACCCTGTGATATCCCAAACCTTTATGCTCACCTCTTATAATAAAGTTTGGTGGTAAGTCCCAAATCATCCAACGTATGGTTTCTTTGGAATAAGCAGAAGAAATTAGTAAAATAATTAGCAATAAACTCTTTATCAAAAATTTATCAACCATTTATTTGGCCAAACTAACTACTTTGTTTCGTCCAGTATTTTTTGCTTCATACATAGCAAGATCAGCTCTGTGAATAATTGAATGAATGGTATCTCCTACTATAAATTTTGATAAGCCAAAGCTACATGTGACTTCTCCAACGTGTCTAAATTCAGTCTCACTGATGTGTTTTCTTATGTTTTGAGCTGCTATTGTTGCATTATCAAGAGAAATTAATGGCAAGATTAAAACAAATTCTTCTCCACCCCAACGTGCAAACAAATCAGATTTTCTTAAATGTTTTTTTACTCTTAAGGCCAATTCTTTAAGCACTTCATCTCCAATTAAATGCCCATGGGTATCATTTATTATTTTAAAGTTATCTATATCAAGAAAAATCAACACAAAGGATTCAGTTTCATATCGTGTGGTCTTTTCTATCTCAATTAGCAATTCTTCTTCAAATTTAGCTCTATTATAAGCACCTGTTAAAGTATCATGGAAGGATCTTTCCTCAAACTTATTGGCTCTTGCTTTTAACACTTGATTGACCTTATTAAGCTGATTATCTTGTGTTTTTAAAATATCTGCCCATTTAGAATAAACTCTGGCCAATAATTCTTCTTGGGTAATTTGCCCAGTTATATCTCCTGAAAAATCCTCCACTATCAATCGCTTGAAATGTTTATCTTGAACAAACTGCAAGGCATCGCTTATGGTTGTATCGCTTTTGATTGTTTGTATGGGACTACTCATATAAACATGGAGGGGCTCATTTAAGTCTTTATTTTCCCCAAAAATCTTAATAATATCTTTGGTGGTTAAGATCCCTTGAGCATCATTGTTATCATCAACTAAGACAACACAATCATTAGAAGCAGTATTCATTAGAGATATGGCATCAATTGTCTTGGTATTCATATGAGCATATTTCAAACGGTTGTTGACCATTATTTCACTGATGACTCTTTTTTTTAGCATCAACTGCGGGTCAATACTAGACAACATATCAAAATACGATACAAATCCCTTCAGTTCCCCAGTATCATCCACAACACACAAACAAGTGGTTTCAGAATCAATTTCAGTTAATGCGTCTGAAACAGTTTTGTGAATAGAAACTGTAGAGACCAAATTAAATTTGATGTCTTTAATCTTCGTATCAAAATCAATTTCTTGAATTTTTAGTCTGATTAAATCATTGGCAGTTATTATTGAATAATGAGATGAATCAGTAGGGATGATTATCACATCTCTATGTCTATGCGCATACATCAATTCAATGGCAGCATTGATTGTTTGGGTATCTAAAATTGATACCACATCTTTTGTGGCGATATCTAAAATATTTGGCGTTAACATGTTAACTCCTGGTATTAAAAAAAGTACTTGAGCCTAATTAAAACAAAAACTTACTTCTTATTCCATAAACTTTTTACGTTAATAGTTATTAATAATATTTCTTTGGAAACCATGGTAACCATTTATCTAGATGTCACATTTTAAGCTCAGAGATATTTTACTTTTTTCTCTATCAATACTTAATATTTTAATCTTTTTCAAGTGTTGATTCACATGTAATACATCCATAACACTCAAAACTCTTTTCTCACTGATTTGTGAGATATGTAATAAAGCATCATTTTTTAAACCAATATCAACAAATGCACCAAAATCTGTAATGTTTCTAACTATACCGCTGACTATATCGCCATCTCCTAACTCTTCAATGGTTTTAATTTCTTGGCAGAAATGTACTTGTTCTAACTCTTCTCTTATATCAAAACCAGGTTTTTTAAGCTCATCTATCAGATCTTTTAAACTTTGAGTTCCACATGAAAACTTCTTTTCTATCTCAAAAAAATCATTTTCGCTAAGTTTTTCTAAATCAAAATTCTTTTTTACATAAATAGCCACATTGTAACTTTCTGGGTGGATACCACTATTGTCTAAAAATGACTCTCCATCTTTTATTCTTAAAAATCCAACACTTTGTTCATAAGCTTTTGCACCCAATCCTTTTATCTCTAAAAGTTGTTCTTTTCTTTTAAAGGTTTTTAATTTTTCTTTGTGTTTAATAATGTTTTTTGCAAGGTTTTCGCTAATACCTGATACATATGAAAGAAGTTTATAAGAAGCAGAGTTTAAATCAACACCCACTTTATTCACCAGATTAAAGGTTGTGTCATTTAACTTTTTAGTCAAATCACTTTGGTTTACATCATGTTGATACTGTCCAATACCCAAAGATTTTGGATCTATTTTTACCAAAGCTGCCATTGGGTCACGTAAACGTTGAGCAATAGAAATAGCTCCTCGTATTGTCACATCTAAAAATCCGTACTCTTCTTGGGCTATTTTTGAAGCAGAATACACAGAAGCACCTATTTCACTAACAACCGCATATTTCACCTCTAGGTTATTATTCTTTATCAAAGAAGAAACAAACTGTGCTGTTTCTTTTGAGCCCGTACCATTTCCAATAGCTAAGGTGCTTATTTTGTATTTTTTAATTAAATCCAATACAATTGATTCTGCTTTCTTTTCATCATTTTGACTCAAAAGATAAATTACATTTGAATCTAAATAAGAACCATTTTCATCAATCACAGCTAATTTACAACCAGTTTTGTAACCAGGATCCATTCCTAAAATAACCTGATTGATTAAAGGTGCAGAAATAAGTAACTCATGTAAATTCTTTCCAAAAACATTAATGGCTTCATCACTTGCTTTTTGTTTTAATTTTGCCAAAAATTCTCTTTTTAGACTAGGAAGCAAGAGTCTCTTTAAACCATCAATATACGCATCAAGTACATATTCTTTTGAAGTATTGGCATGTTTTGGAATTCTGTATTGTTTGATACCATCAATGATATAAGCTTCATCAACTTCTATTTTTAGGGTAAGTTGTTTTTCATTTACTGCTCTTAGAATTGCAAGTACCCTGTAAGACTTAAGATAAGCTGCTTTTTTCTTGATATCTTTTAGCTCTTTATACAAACCCTCAGCTTCAAATGTTTTTGTTTTTTTCGTTACTAGAAGCGCGTGATTTTGTATGTTTTTACGTAAAGCGTCTTTGGTTCTAAGCTCTTGAGAATATCGCAAGGCAATAATATCTTGTGCGCCCTTAATGGCAGTATCAATATCTTTGATATTTTCATTTAGAAAAGTTCGTGCTTTTTCTTGTATCTGCTCTTTAGTGTACTTTACACAAGAAATGATATTCGCCAATCCCTCAAGATTGTTTTTTATAGCAAAATCAGCTCTAGTACTTTTTACGCCTTTGTAAGGTTCGTAGATATCTTCTAAAGTTGTTTTTGTCATTGCTTGGTGTATTTGATCTTCAAGTTTTTTATTGAGTACTTCTTTTTCTTTTAGAAGATTTAGTATCTCTTCTTTTCGTTTAACCAACTTCAAGCTATATTCATAGACTTCTTGAAACTTCAAAAGTGTTTCATCACTTGCATTTGAAGTTAAGTCTTTTCTGTATCTTGCAATAAACGCTATGGTACAGCCTTCATCTAAAAGGGTGATTATATTTTTTATAATTTTCTCATCTAAGTTGATTTTTGATTTTAAAAGTGTGAGTAGGTTTTGCATGAAGCCTCCGTAAATAGTCTTAATTTTTTCAGATTATACTACAACAATATAAACGCATTATTATGTCACAAGAAATTTTCATTTAAATTTCATTATAATACTAAATACTTAAGGAAAATTTGATGGATATGAAAAAAAGTTTATATACTATTTTTGAGGAACCAACCAAGCACAAGTTTGGTAGTACTGTGCAGTTTATGATTTTTTCTAATATTATTATCAGCATTATCGTCATGTTTTTAGAAACAGAAAAAGACTTTAGTGAATATTTTCCAATTTTTGCAGTGATCAACAAAATCAATGTTGCTTTGTTTACTATTGAATATATTCTTAGACTTTATTCCATTACACACCAAGAAAATAAACATCGAATCAAATATGCTCTGAGTCCCTATATGCTAATTGATCTTATTGCCATACTTCCTTTTTATCTATCTTTATTTAACTTTGATTTTGGATTCTTACGAGCCTTGAGAATTATTCGTATTTTTAAACTGTTTCGTTTAACAAAATTTGCACACTTTGACAATCTTATGGGAGAAATACTCAGAGAAAAAAAAGAAGAATTCATCTTTATTTTTGTTGCTTTGATGGTCTTGGTTTTAACCATTACACCCTTAGTGTATTTTGCAGAAAAAGATGTTCAACCAGAAGTGTTTTCAAGTATGGGGACTACCATGTGGTGGGCTATTATCACTTTTACCACTGTTGGATATGGAGACATGTTTCCAGTTAGCACTATGGGAAGGATTCTAACTTCATTTGTGAGTTTTCTGGGTATCGCTTTTTATGCAATTCCAGGAAGTATTTTCACCTCTGCGCTCTTAGAAAAAATCAATGATAAGAAAAAAAATAAAAAAGATAAAAAACTTTAAGTCTTTAAAATAATCATTATTTTGTCATTTTATTTCTTTACGATGATCCTTTAAACCAAGGAGAGTAAAGTGAAAAATATTTCATCAACACATCAATTTAGTACACTTTTATTAGTGGCATCTTCTTTTATACTGGCTGGTTGCGCATCTAGCATGAATTCAAATTCTTCAACAAATCAAGTACCATTGGAAGTGGGAGAGATTCACACTAAAAAGTTTGATGGTATTTCAAACGGCTTAGTGGGAGGACTTGGGTTATCAGGAATTCAAGGAATAGCACCTGGATTTAGAGATGCCAAAAATCCAAGCCTGGATGAACTTCGAACCAATACTATCTATGCAAATTACACAGCACTAATCAATCAAAAAGATGGACAGTTTGGAGTAGTTTATGGGCCAAAAGATGACACCAAGTTTGCAGGAACAGAGTACTTGGCTTTTGTGGGTAAGGGATTAAATAAAGCTACTCTAATGGTACAAATACCAAAAAACTTCAATCAAAAAGAACCTTGTATAGTTGCAGCTCCATCTTCTGGATCGAGGGGTGTTTATGGTGCAATTGGCACCAGTGGTGCTTGGGCAATTGCAAAAGGATGTGTAGTTGCGTATACTGATGCAAATAAAGGTACGGGTGCAGTAGATTTATCCCAAAACAAAGGTTATGGAATTTTACATAATGCTCTGTCTTTAGATACAAAAGAAGAATTGGCATTTAGAGTTCCATCAACAAAAAACATTTCAGAAACATCTTATGAGTATGAAAATATAACACTACCCTCACAAAAACAAATCGATACATTTATAAGTAAAAATCCAAATAGATATGCTTTTAAACATGCCCATTCACAAAAAAACATTGAGAAAGATTGGGGTTTACATACTCTTCAATCTATACAATTTGCCTTCAATCAACTAAATAAAAACTACGAAAAAAAGTTTACCCCGAAAAACACAATAGTAATTGCAGCAAGTGTTTCAAACGGTGGTTCAGCAGTTCTTAGAGCAGCTGAGCAAGATACAAATTCACTCATTGATGCAGTAGTGGCCAGTGAACCAAATATCAATCCAAAACCCTCATCAAAAAAATTTACTATAAATATGGGAAACCAAACACCCCTTAGTAATCACAGTAAACCAGCTTATGAATATTGGATTCAAGCTGAGTTATATAGTGCTTGTGCTACCCAAGCAAAAGAACTTAAAGGTACAATTTTAGCAGAAGCTAGAGGTGAAGTTGCTCCAAGATGTCATTCTCTTGTAAGTGCGGGATTATTAAAAAAAGGTAGCCTTGAAAACTTAGGGACTCAAGCCATGGAAAAACTTCAAGAAATTGGATATCTAAAAGAATCAAATAAAATTTTGGTTGGGTATGCAGGTGTTGATGTGTTCCAATCACTACTAAATAACTATGGAAATGCCTACACAAGAAGTTCAGTTATAGATAACGTATGTAATATCAGTATGGCAGCTGTTGATAAAAACAATAAACCAACCATCAACACCTCTTTCAAAACCCTTTCATCATCAAGTAATGGAATTCCTCGAACAGCCAATCTTGTATTAATCAAAAACGACGCAAAAGGTGGCGCAAATAAACAGTCAAATGCCTTATCCTCAAATGGACAGAAAGACTATAACCTTGAAGGAGCTTTGTGCTGGCAAGATATTTTCACCAATATAAAGAATCCTTTACATAATAGGCTCATAAATGGTATCAATGAGATTCAAGCAACAGGAAAGCTACAGGGAAAACCTACAATCATATTACATGGAAGAGATGATGCTATTATTGCTATTAATCACTCTTCACGTCCTTATTATGCTTTGAGTCTAATTGAACAAACAAATAAAAGCAACACTTTTTATTACGAAGTAACCAATGCACAACACTTAGATACACTCAATGGCTTGTATACAAAAAACAAAAAAGGTGGTATGAACTATGTACCGTTGGATTACTATTTTAAAACTGCACTTGATAAAATGTATGAGCATTTAAAAAATGGCTCTTCTTTACCTCCCAGTCAAGTTGTAAAAACAACTGTTCCCAAAGGCGCTTTAAAATTAAGTGATTTAACAGCGATTCAAGACAATCCAAAACATCCAATTATTTTCAAAAATTCAAAGCTATTTATACCAGAATAGTTTTATGATAGAAAGAGTTCCTCAACTCTTTCTATCATTTTTTAAAAAAATAGAAAAATATCATCCATGTCAGCATAAGAATTAGAGAAAAATAATTATAGTTAATAATTATAAAAAATATTTTTATAACTAATTATATATCTATTTTTACTATTTTACTCACTTTAATAATTAAAAAATTCCCAAAGTAACAATTGACTTAAATAAAAACAAATAAAAAATAACTAATTTTGGATTAAGAATATTTAACTAAAATATGATAATAATTATCAATTACACTAAAGGTTTGGAATTAAAATGATTAAAAATATGAGTATAAAAGCGAAGTTAATCCTTAGCTCAATTGTTTCAATTGTAGGGTTGGGAATAATGGTGGGTCTGTTAAATATATCAATAAATAGTATTAGTGCTTTAGACCATGCGCTAACAAAAGTTGAAGAATTAAAAGTTGATACAACAGCGTTAAGAAGAAATGAAAAAGACTTTTTATTACGTAGAACTTTGGAAGATACACAAAAATTTGAAAAAAATATTAAAAATTTATATGCGGATTCAAAGGAATTGGTGAATCTCTTAGATGGCAAAGGAATTGATACTTCAAAGATCACACAAATCAATTCTATAACCAAATCATATCATGGCATTTTCCTCGATTTGGTTAGTAAACAAAAAGAAATTGGTCTACACCACAAAGATGCTTTATATGGTAGTTTGCGTCAAGCAGTTCACCAGGTACAAGATATTGCAAAAAAATCAAATGATTTCAAGCTTCTCGCAAGTGTTTACGATTTGAGAAAACAAGAAAAAGATTTTATGTTACGAAAAGATTTAAAGTATGTGACGAAATTTGAAAGTAAAATAAATACACTTATCAATAGTTCTAATGATGAAATAAAAGAGGATTTAATTACTTATAAAGAGGATTTTCTAAGACTGGTACAAGGTGAAGAGCAAATAGGGTTTAGTCAAGTCCAAGGTCTCAAAGGTGAACTAAAAGAAATTAGACGACAGAGCGATATTTTATTGGCAAACATGTCCAATGAAATGAATATTATTATTGAGGAAGAGATAAAAAGTATCATGACTCAAAGTTTTGTTATTGCAGGTATTATCATAATTATAGTATTACTTATGGCTTCCTTACTTGCAAAAAATATCATTAGCTCTATCAATAATTTTCAAGAGGGTCTAATTGGTTTTTTTAGATACGTGAACAAAGAGACAACCAAAGTATCTTTATTAAATCAAAGCTCAGGCGATGAAATGGGAGCCATGGCAAAAGTGGTCAATGAAAATATAAAGATAACTCAAGAAAGTATTGAGGAAGACAGACGTTTAATTGATGAAACTATTTTGGTTCTGGGAGAGTTTGAAAAAGGAGACTTATCACAAAGACTCAATATCAATGTTTCTAATCCTGAATTAACAGAGTTAAAAGATGTACTAAATAAAATGGGTGAACATATGGAAGATAATGTAAATCAGGTACTGAATGTTTTAGAGCAATACACAAAACACAATTATCTTGAAAAAGTAAATCACAAAAATTTAACGCAACATTTCAAAAAATTATCACTTGGAGTGAATAATCTAGGAGAATCCATTAGTAGTATTCTTATTGAAAATAAATCAAATGGATTAACCCTACAAAACAGCTCAAATATTTTACTTTCAAATGTATCTACTTTAAATAATAACTCAAATGAAACAGCAAGTGCGCTAGAGCAAACAGCAGCTTCTTTAGAAGAAATGACCGAAAATATTAAAGGAAATACTGCCAATGTAGCACAAATGTCTTCTTATGCAAATACACTGACAAACTCAGCAAATGAAGGACAAGAACTTGCAAATAAGACGACCCAAGCCATGGATGAAATTAACTCACAAGTAGCTGCAATTAGCGATGCCATTGGAGTCATTGATCAAATCGCATTTCAAACAAATATTCTCTCACTAAATGCTGCAGTTGAAGCAGCAACTGCAGGTGAAGCTGGAAAAGGATTCGCAGTAGTTGCCCAAGAAGTGCGAAACCTAGCAGCCAGAAGTGCAGAAGCTGCCAAAGAAATCAAAAATCTGGTTGAAAATGCAAATGCAAAAGCCAATGAAGGAAAAGGTATAGCAGATAGTATGATTTCTGGTTACTCAGGACTCAATGACAATATCTCTAATACCCTTGAGCTAATACATGATGTTGAAACAGCTTCAAATGAGCAGCTAAGTGCCATAGTGCAAATCAATGATGCAGTAACCAAACTAGACCAGCAAACACAAGAAAATGTCAATGTGGCTAGTACAACCAACTTGATAGCAGAGCAAACGGATGAGATATCTACACTTATTGTTCAAAATGCCAATAAAAAAGAATTCCATGGAAAACATAACGTTAAAGCAAAAACTTTTAACCAAACATCTCATCATGTGGTTAAGCAAAAACAAAAAGACAGTAACAAGTCAGTGAACAATCAAAGTTTTGAAGAAAGAAGTTCCAACGATCAGTGGGAAAGTTTTTAAAATTATTTAGACACATAATTCACATTAGGAGCATCATTTTGATGCTCCTTTTTTTATATCTTTTACTTTCTCTTTTCAAGTTATCTTGACATTATTCCATTTTCAGATTATAATTACGTAACCAGTTACATAAAAGGATACATATGTTAGATTTTTTTGATAAAACAGGCGTCATGGCAATAGGTACAAGACTAAGAATGTTAAGTGATCGTGTAACTAAAGACTCTGAAAAAATATTTTCTTTGTATAAAGTAGGTATCAAACCCAAGTGGTATCCTGTATTTTTTATCCTTTCCCAAGAGCAGAGCATAAAAACCATAACTGCAATTGCCTCAGAAATTGGACATTCTCATCCATCGGTGATTAAAATCGTCAAAGAGATGAGTGAAGCAAAGCTAATACACGAACAAAAAGACAAAAATGATGGCCGTAAAACAAATATTGTCTTATCTAAAAAAGGGGAAGAGCTAGCAATATTAATCAAAGACCAATATATTGATACTACTTCTGCTATTGATAAAATGCTGGATGAGTCAAGGCATAACTTATGGCTAGCTCTTGAAGAATTTGAGAACTTACTTGATGAAAAATCAACCTATCCAAGAGTACAGGATGAGAAAAAATCAAGAGAGTCAAAAAAAGTTAAAATTGTAAACTATGAACCTAAATATGCAAAAGCCTTTCAAAGCCTAAATGAACAATGGATAAATCAATACTTTGAAATGGAAGAAAAAGATAGAGTTTCTCTTGAAAATCCAAAAGAATATATACTAGATAAAAATGGCACTATTTTAGTAGCACTTTACAACGATATTCCAGTAGGAGTTTGTGCTCTAATCAAAATGAATCATGAAAAGTATGACTATGAACTTGCAAAAATGGCAGTTGACCCTACAGTTCAAGGCAAGGGTATTGGCTATATTATTGGAGAAGCTATCATTGATAAAGCAAAAGAATTAAATGCAGCATCACTATACCTTGAAACCAATAGTGTTTTAAAACCTGCTATATCCTTGTATCAAAAACTTGGATTTAAAAAAGTTCAATGGACATCAAGTCCCTATGCTAGGTCAAATGTCAATATGGAACTTATTTTTAACTAAACATATTAAAAGGAATACAAATGGAATCAATCACATTACTGTTTATTTTTACTTCAGTAATCATCATCTTAACCCCTGGACAAGATATGATTTTAGTCATGTCACGCTCAATTACGCAAGGAAAAAAAGCAGGAGTTATTACTGCTGCTGGTACTGCAACGGGATTACTTTGCCATACTTTGCTGGCTACTTTTGGTCTTGGAGCTTTACTCATGGCATCGGAGTTACTTTTTAACATCATAAAAATTTTGGGTGCATTTTATCTGTTTTATTTGGGATATCAACTACTCAAGAGCGATGACCATAAACTTCTCATAAATGATTTACCTAAAGTTTCCAACAAAAAGATGTTTTTGCAAGGTGCTATTTCAAATATTTCAAATCCCAAAATAGCTATCTTCTATTTCTCTTATCTGCCACAGTTTGTAGTTCCATCAAGTGGAAATGAGACTTTCCAATTGTTTGTATTGGGACTTCTGTTTGCTGTTTTAACATTTGTGATGAAAGCACCCCTTGGGTATATCTCAGGACTGTTATCTTTATGGATAAAATCAAGACCCAGTGTTTTAAAATATATACATAAAACAAGTGGAATTATATTTATAGGTCTTGGTCTTAACCTTGCATTAGAAAAAAGAATGTAAAAAGTGTGTAAATTTTAAAAGTTTTAAAAAAACTCACTAAATCCACACTTTTATCATCTATAATCTTTTTATACAAAGTTAATGGCGAATTAACTTTTGTTTCGACGGTTTTGGCTAAATCGCATATCTAACATATTTTTTAATCGCATTTGATAATGGAACATCTCCCCCGGATGTTTCCAACTCTCCTTATTGAGATTCCGCCGCAATTTAGGAATCTCAATGTTTTACTTTTTCAAATCTTCAATAATATTTCGTGTCACTTTTCTAAAGTTGTCATAAATTTTTGTGTAAGCTACTGCGCCTTTTAACAGCATTATTATTTGGTGAGATTTTTCGTTTACTTCTTCATCAAAGGCAAAGATATTTTCTTCAATTCCCGCTTTTAGTATTTGCTCCATTCCTAAGATTTCCGCATCACAAAACTTTCTCATTTTCTCCTGCATAGAGCTTGGTAATAGCGTGTATTCACTTAGTAATTGTGCAATCAGGCAGTGTTCAGTGGTTTCATATTCTGTTTTAAATACTTTTAAATACTCTTCAAGTTTTTCTAAAGCAGAGTTGTTTTGTGATAATAGATTTTGAAAGTAGTTCGTAAATATTTCAGTACCATCAACAATACAAGCAATCCCTAGGTCTTCTTTTTTGGAAAAATAATGATGTACATTTTCTCTAGTAACTCCCAAATCTTTGGAGACTTGAGCAAAACTCAAATTTACATATCCATTTTCTCGAATCATTTGATATGCAGTATTTTTAATATCGTCTTTTCTTGATTTTTTCATATTCTTCTTTATCTTTTTTAAAAGTATAAAGAAGCTCAACTTACATAGACATAAGTTAATTTAAAAATTCTTGAAAAAACCTATTGACAAGCAAAATCATTTCGGTTACAATTCTTTACTTCCTTACATGTAAGTAAATTAAAAACAAGGAAAATTATGAAAAAATCAATTTTGATTAAATCAATATTGTCAGTTTTAGTTATAGCTACAGTTTTTGTAGCTTGTTCACAAAAGAGTTTTACTCAAACACAAAGTAAAAACAAATCTACTTACGTGTTAGTGCATGGTGCTTTTCTAGGTGCTTGGTCATGGGAAAAAATAAAAAATAACCTAGAAGGTCTTGGACACAAAGTTATATCAGTGGACTTACCAGCACATGGTAATGATAAAACCAATATCAAAAATATTACCATGAAATCTTATACACAAAAAGTGACTTCAATCATTAACGCTCAAGATGAAAAAGTAATTTTAGTAGGACACAGTTTTGGAGGAGTAACTATTTCACAAGTTGCAGAGTACATACCCAATAAAGTTAAAGGCTTGGTGTATATTAGTGCACTTTTATTGCCAAATAATCAGTCTTTATTAGGTTCAACAAAATCCATTCCTAAGTCATTGGCTTTTAAACATCTTGTTTTTTCAAAGGATCACTCTTATGTAAGTGTTGATGAAAAGTTCCTACATGAAGGTTTTGCGAAAGATTTAGCCTACGGTGATTTTTTAATTCAAAAGAAAAAGTTTGTTGTAGAACCTACCAAACCATTTTCTTATAAACTTCAAATAAGCGAAGATAATTGGGGAAGCATTGACAGGTTTTATGTAGAAACTCTGAAGGACAATGCCGTTTTACCTTCTTTTCAGAAAAGTATGTATAATGCTGCTTCTGTAAATAAAGTCTATACTTTAGACAGTGATCATTTACCTATGTTGTCAAATGCCAACAAACTATCTTCATATTTAGATGATGTTGCAAATCAATTAAAATAATAATATACATAGGCCTTCGGGTCTACGTATACTCAAAAGCCCTAGGAAAAAAATGTTTATTATTTCACTAACGTATATCTGTCCTTTAAAAGAGGTTGATAAGGTTCTAGAGCTTCACGTAACTTACCTAAAAGAGCAATATGCTTTGGGTCATTTTATAGCTTCAGGAAGGAAAGTCCCAAGAACGGGTGGTATTATTTTATCCCAAATGAATTCACTTGAAAAACTAGAAAAAGTACTTGAACTAGATCCTTTTAAAATCAATGGTCTTGCCCAGTATGATATACGAGAATTTATTCCAAGTATGAGCTCAGCTGAGTTTGAAAATCTAAAAGAAGAATAAAACTTGTAGAAAAATACACTCTATAAATATATTCTTTCCAAAAAAAACTTATTTTAATTTTCCCACACCGAAGAGAAACTTTTTAAAATTATAATCCTTTTATCAAAACACATAAGAGGAAATAACATGAGAAAATTCGTAGTAAGTTTAGCAGTATTAGCAGTATTAGGTTCAAGTGCACATGCATGGGAAAAAGGTGAAAATAGAGGTGAGCATTCAGAACGTAGTTATGATGGTAGTGAGAGAGGAGATAGAGCAACAGAACACTTTCAATCAAATAATGTATTTGACAAACAACTATCAGATAAACAAAAGCAAATTATTAAAGCTGGGGCCTTTAATGAATGGGCTGAAAAAAATGGATATGACTATAAAATAACAACAAATAATGGCAAGGTCTACCTTGAATTTCCAAATGACAAAAAAAAGAATTTGACGAAAAGATATGAAAAGAATCCTGAAAAATTAGAAAAAGATTTGAAAAAAGTTCAAAAATTAATAAAGGAACATGGTAAAAAACAACATGAAGCTAAAATTGATCCAATAGACCCAGGATTTGGAATCAATCCTCCAGCTGATGTTATTATTGAACCAGTATTAGATAGAAAAGATAAAATAAAAGCAGCACTAGCAAAATTAGGAAACTTAGAAGCAGCGCATAAAGTTACATTTATTAATGCAATGTTTGAAAATGCAGGTATAGATGAACAGTTCAAAGCTGTTTGGAATGAAGAAACAAGTTCATATGAAATTGTAGATATGAACGGTGTATCACTAAGTAAACCAGAAGCAAAAGAAGCTTTAGCATATGCAGCTCAAATTAATAACCAAAAAAGAATTGATAATCACGATAATGCTAAAAACAGAGCGCAAGATAGAGTATTTGAAAGAAGTTTAGATAGAAGAGCTGATAGAAAAGCTGTTATTGTTGATCCCTTACCAGGAACACCAGTTAAATATCCAGACCCGATTGATGATTTAGAACCAATTACACCAATTACGGACAAAAATATTGCCAGAGCAATTGCTGCTAAGGTATATACAGACGGTACTGGTTCTGAAATACGGCAGGAGATTAGACAGTCAGATAGAGTAAGTATTGATCCAATTGAAGAACCAACATTAGAGGATAAAATCACAACAGCTCTAAACAAAGAACCTGAGCCAAGTTGTACTGTTACTAACTTCTTTTGTTTATTCACTAATAACGAAGTGGATACTAAACCATCAAAGATTTAATATCAATCAAAATCTACAGAACATAAATATAAGAAATAAATGTCAAGGGAAACAGCGCCCCTTGGCAAAAAAATTCTAAAAGCAACTTACAAGAATTTCAGTTACATAGCTAGGTAAAAAGTATATAATTACATATTACGATTCTATTAGGAACGATACTATGAACTGGCTGGCACATCTTTTTTTATCTGAACAAAACGTTGATTTTCAAATGGGAAATATCCTAGCTGACCCATTAAAAGGAAAGTTATGGGAGGGTTCTAGCCTACAGTTAAAAAAAGGTATGGCCGTACATAAAATAATAGATGCCTACACAGATTCTCATAAAATAGTATCTAAAAGTAAAGCCAGTTTAAGAAAAAAAGGTTTGTTAAAAGCGGTAATTATTGATCTTGTTTATGATTACTTTCTCACAAAAAACTGGGATGATTTTTGTAATATCCCACTCAAAGAATTCACCCACAACTTTTATCTTCAAACCCAAACAAGGACACAATCTCTATCTCCTAAAGCACAAACTTTTATAAATAACATGGTTCAAAGAGATACCTTAAACAAGTACCATGATTTAAAGCAAGTCAAAACTTCTTTTGAACGCTTAGATATGAGATTATCTCCAAGACTACGAGAGAGAGAAACTGCCTCAGGTTACTTTGAAGTAGTTGAGAAAAATATTATCGAGTTAGAAAAAGATTTTATGAGCTTTTTCCCTGATCTGTGTTCTTGCGTAAAAAGCAATTTAGACCAAGGAACATTTAGTCATTGGAAAACTTCACATTAACAGAGTGATCTTATTTCAAACAGCTATGCCAAACTTGTGAGAATACCTCAATGGCTTTTTCTATTTCTTTTTCTTCAAATCCACCAAACCCCATACGAATAGCTTCCCATTCTCCACCTGACTTAGCTTTTGCAAAATAGATTTTCATTTTTTGTTTTTTGGATTCTTCTTTTAACTTCTCCCAATCAAAGTTTACAGTTGGATTAATCAGTATTGCTAAACCTGCCCCTTGACTCTCTATTTTCATAGTCAATCCCAGTTTGTTTTGAAGTAGTTTTTTCATGAGATTGTGTTTCTTACGATTAATTGTCCTTATTTTTCGTAAATGACTTTCCCAATGACCTTCACTCATAAATAGTTCTAATGTTTTTTGTGTGGTGATTGAGACACTGGCAGTTGTTGCATTAAAAAGTGTTTTGTATTTTGCCATTAAATGATTGGGAAGTACCATATACCCTACTCTTAAAGATGCAGATAAAAACTTTGAAAACGTTCCTAAGTAAATCACTTTATCATTGGTATCCAAACCTTGAAGAGCAGGAATAGGTCGATTTTCATAACTTAGTTCACTGTCATAGTCATCTTCAATAATCAAGGCATCTTTTTCTTGTGCCCATTTTAAAAGTTTCAATCGATTTGATATTGGCATAATCACACCAGTTGGGTATTGATGAGAGGGTGTGGTATAAACTAACCTTGCTTTTGACTCCTCAAGATCCTCCAATTTTATACCATTGTCATCCAAACCTATTTTGTCAATTGTATATGAATAACTATCAAAAACTTCAGTTGTAGTACTATATCCTGGATGCTCCATTGCAATTGCACTGTGATTATTTTTAAGTATTTTAGCCACAAGCCCAAGGGAATCTCCCAAACCATTACTCACGATGATTTGATTAGCATGACATTTTACTCCACGAGACTCATTAATATATTTTGCAATTTCTATTCTTAAACCAAGCTCTCCTTGTCCATCAGGATATGCTCCAAAGTCAAGTGATTCATCTACTCCTTTAACAAAAAGCCGTTTCCACAGCTTTAAAGGGAAGGAATCTTTTGAAAGCCGTGCAGGGAAAAAGTCATAGAGATATTCTTCTTTTATCACAGGAATATTCATCTCAATCTCACTTGTAGTTGCAAAATTAGAAAAAACAGTATCCGTTACTGTATAAGCACTTTTATAATTACTATCAATATATCCCTCAACTACCAATTGGCTATATGCTGATTCAACTGTATTTTTACTCAAGTTGTACAAAGATGCGATTTTTCTAATAGAAGGAAGTTTATCTTCTGCTTTATAGTTTTCCATGATGTCTTTTTTCATCTGTGTATATAGCTGTATATACAGGGGTGTTTTACTTTTGTGATTGATGATATACATAACTGTCCCTATTTAGTATAAATTATTTGGCACTTGTGACAAGTACAGATAAATGATAGTATACCAAAATATAAAGAAATAGTATTTAAAAATACTAAAGGAGAAACAAATGAAAAAATCAGTCACAATAACAGACCAAGAAATCATTCAAAATATTTTAGATGAGGCAGAGTACGGAACACTTGCACTTTGTTCTAACAACAAGCCTTACTCAGTACCTATAAACTTTGTTGAAGTTGATGGAGAGATCTATTTTCATGGAGCGAAAAAAGGTAAAAAAATGACTCTAATTAAAGAGAATGCACAAGCATCTTTCTCTGTAGTAGAATCCTTTTCTCTTTTACCCTCATATTTTAGCTCTGACAAAGGAGATGCTTGTCCAGCAACACATTTATTTAAATCTGTCATCATTGATGGGGTCATGAAGATTGTCGATGATTACGATGAAAAAGCCCAGGCACTTGAGGCTTTAATGCAAAAGTTACAAAAAGAAGGGAAATATATCCCTCTAAATCATGAGATGTATAAAAAGGCTATCAATGCTGTGGCTTTGTATAAACTCATACCTGAAGAGATTTCAGGAAAATGTAAATTTGGACAAAACTTCAACGAAAAAAGATATGAAAGAGTCTCTTCCCACTTGATTGAACGTGGAACCCCAAAAGATTTGGCAACCTTAAAGTTAATCAATGAGTATAAAAAACAATAAGTAAATATAAATAATCATGTAGATTTATAATCTAACATGATTATTTCACACACAATTGTATCATTTGCAACTCTTATGCTATAATGCCGCTTATTAAAAAACAAGGCTCTCTACAATGGAAACATCCCAAGCAAAAACACAAAAATTCATACTGAAATTTTTTCCCGAAATCATGATAAAAGGCTCTTCAGCTAAAAGACAAATGGTCGGTCAACTTTATAATAACCTTCTAAATCTATTAGAGCGAATTTCAAAAGATATTAAAGTGAAAAAGTTTTCGGATAAAATTGAAGTGGTATGTCCTCTTGATGTTCTTATTGAAACACGAATCAAACTATTAGAAACTCCAGGAATAGAGCAAGTACTTGAAGCACTTCAATTTGATGACATGACAACAATTGACAAAATAAAAGTCAAAGTAAATGAAATGATGTCCCATGAAATCTTAGGTAAAACCTTTGTTGTTCGAGCTAAAAGAACAGGATCTCATGATTTTAAATCAACTCAAATAGAGCAAACTGTTGGTGGGCATATGTTACATAACAATGATACAAAAGGTGTAGATTTACGAAATGCAGAAGTAACCATTAAATTAGAACTAATTAATAATCAACTAAATATCATCACTCAAAAATATCAAGGACTTTCTGGTTTTCCTTTGGGAACTCAAGGTGATATCTTATCCTTAATGTCAGGTGGGTTTGACTCAACTGTGGCTTCTTATCTTACTATGAAAAGAGGAATAAAGACACACTTTATTTTCTTTAATCTAGGTGGGGTTGCACATGAAATTGGTGTCAAACAAGTGGCACTTTATTTGTGGAGTAAATTTGGTTCATCACATAGAGTAACCTTCACTTCTGTTCCTTTTGATGACGTAGTCACTGAAATATTTAGATCAACTCACGAATCATACATGGGAGTTACGCTTAAGCGATTGATGTTAAAAGCCTCTGAGAAAGTTGCAGATGAAAGAGGTATTGATGCTCTTTTAACAGGTGAAAGTGTTGCACAAGTATCTAGCCAAACACTAAGAAATCTTGCACTTATTGATCAAGCAACCAATAAATTGGTTTTAAGACCACTTTCAACCATGAATAAACCTGCCATCATGGCAATTGCTGATGATATAGGAACACGAAGATTTGCTGAAACTATGCCTGAGTATTGTGGAGTAATTTCTAAAAACCCAGTAATTCATGGTTCATATGAAAGAATGGAAAAAGAAGCCAAGAAGTTTGATTATTCTGTTTTAGATAAAGCAGTGGAAGATGCAATTACTATTAATGTGGATGAAGTGGTAAATGATATCAAGGAAATTGGAGAAATTGAAATTATCAATGATATTTCAAGCGGAGAATATGTGGTAGTTGATATCAGACAAAGCAAAGACTGTATAGAAACATCTTGTGAGACTCTTAAAATCCCTTTCCATCAGTTAAAAACTGAGTTTAAAAAACTTCCACAAGACAAAGAGTATTTGTTTTATTGTGAAAAAGGAATTTTGAGTCAATTACATGCCCAATACCTAAGAGATGCAGAAAACTATAAAAATATTCGAGTTTATAGACCCTAATTAATTCTGAAGTAGGTAGATAAATATGAGGGGCTTCCCTCATTTTATTTCAGAAGTAAAAATACCAAAATCACAATAAATACGGACAGTCCCATAGGAACTGGTTTTCTAAAAAACGGTACCATTATTTCTCCTTCATTTCTATGTTTTCTTTTCTTTTAACTTCAAAAAACTCTAACATTGCAGCCAAAACTATCTCAGGTTTTTCTTCAGGTACAAAATGTCCACAATTTTCCACTCCAAATCCACTCACATCACTTGCAAATTTTTTCCATCCTTCAAGAATATTCCATATATTTCCAACAACACCATCTTGACCCCAAAGTACTAACAAGGGGGTTGAAATAGTTTTGTTTCTATCTATTTCGTCATGTTCTAAATCAATAGTGGCAGAAGCTCGATAATCTTCACAAATAGCATGAATACAAGCAGGGTCACTATAGTGTCTTATGTATTCTTGTATAACATCTTCTGGAAACATACTTGTAGTATTGGGACCCACTTTTTTAAGAAGATTATGTCGAATGAAATATTCAGGATCTTGTCCCAATAGTTTTTCTGGAAAACCTTTTGGTTGGATATAGAAAAACCAGTGCCAATATTTTGTAGCAAACTCTTTATTGGTTTGTTCATACATATCATAAGTGGGCAAGATGTCCATCATGGTGCACGTGAGGACCTTTTGTTCATGATCTAACATCAAACGATGAGCCACTCTTGCTCCTCTATCATGTCCAACTACATGGTACTTGTCAATCCCAAGTTTTTCCATAACTCTTACTTGATCCAGAGCCATTACTCTTTTAGAATAATTTGCATGATCTTCTAAGCCTTCTGGTTTAGAACTGTCACCATATCCTCGTAAGTCTGTAATTACTACAGTATATTTTTTGGCTAAAACAGGCGCGATATCTCTCCATATGAGATGACTTTCAGGATGTCCATGAAGTAATAAAATAGCTTCTTTCCCAGATCCTGCTATTAAAGTATTTATACTAACATCACCAACTTCAATCATTTTTTTTTCGAAGTTTTTAAAATAATCTCTTATACTCATAAGTATCCTTGGAAGTCTTTTCTATCAGTTAAATTCTATTTATTTTTGTGTATTATATTACTAATAACAATCATATGTCAAATAGTATATTGTAATATACAATATTAAGGAAAGCAATATGGATTCATCTTTATTAAAAGTATTTGTTGCTGTGGCAAACGAAAAAAGCGTCTCTTTGGGAGCAAAAGAGATTAATTTATCCCAATCAAATGTAACACTACGAATCAAACAATTGGAAAAAAAATTAGGATATTCTTTATTTCATAGGGTTCCTAAAGGCGTCATTCTCACCAAAGAAGGGAAAAAGCTCTATCCTCATGCGATTGAGATAGTCAAAAAAGTAGAAGAAACTGTACTTCAAATGAGAAATATTTCCCATCAAGAAACACTTATTATTGGAACCAATCAAGCAAATTCAACCATAAGGATTCTTCCTTTTATGAAAAGATTAAAAAAAGATTTTTCAAAAATGCAGCTTGAATTTTACACTGCTGGAACACCCAATGTAATAGATCAAGTTCTTGATTACAAAGTGGATATTGCTTTTATCACAGGCAATCCAAATCACAAAGACTTATTGGTATTAAATACATTTAATGATGATCTTTATATGATAGAATCAAAAAGAAAAAAAAGTGATAATTGTATTATTGGATATCGAAAAAACAGTACCCATTATGATTTTATAAAAGACTATTATGAATCCAATGGAAATAATGATTTCAAAACAATTATCATTGAAAACTATGAAGTGATGTTGGGATGTGTTAAAGAAGGAATGGGTAAAGCTTTTTTATCAAAGATGATTATTGATAAATATGAGTATGCAAAAGATTTAAAAATGACAAAAATAGAAAAGAAAGGACATGAGCTAAATACTTACTTGGTCTGTAGAAAAGACTATGTACCCATGATAGAAAAGTATTTAAGAAATCTAAAACTGGACTAGTCCACTTTAGAAAAATTCATCTCTCTAAAGTGTACTAATATTATTTTTCTCTAAAATATTTCTGAACTGACTTTATAGCCCTAAAATTTGGACTCTTTTTAAATAATTGCTCAAGAGAACACAACGGATAATCCAGTTTTCTTACCCAGTCAAAAAATAACATTGAGTATTCTTCTTCCATGGTAATCATTTCTTCAATTTGTATTGTTAGATGCTTCACCAAAGGTTCATCATCTTGAGTAAAGAACCAATTATAAACCCCATATCCAATTCTAATATCACCTGATCTTTTTTCTTGCATACATACAATCCAATCTGACTTAAGTATCTGTGAAGCATTATCCATAGTATCTGTCAGGCAAAAAGTGTGTACGTTTTCATAAGACTGACTAAACTTTGTCACCAATACTTCTGTAATATTATCTAAACCAACAGTTTGGGAAGGAAAGGAAATATTTTGCGTTTTTAATTTCATTTCTAAAGTTGCATTGTTTGCAAAAACTTCATCCATTAAATGAGGTCTATTTTTGTCTTTTGCACAAATGTATTTAAGCACTAAGTCTTGTTGCGTTTTGATTGTCATTTCATCCATTTATTATTTCCTTAAACATTAAAAAATTATATTCTCAGCAGGTGTGTTATAGGTGAGTTTCTACAAACTCACTAAAAACTCTTATGGTTTCTTAAAAGTATGTATAGATTTTTTTGTAACTACTTGTTTGCAAAGTAAATTTATAATACACTCTAAATAACAAACTTTATCATTAAATCTTGGACAACTATGAAGCACACAGCATCAAACTTATTTGACGATATCATCTCATATACCTCACTAGAAGGTGAAATTCTTGCTGCCAACGATACTTATATATCAACCTTTAGGAAAGAAGAAGAGATCTTAATAGGAAAGATGGAAAATAAAATTCTAAACATATCTTTTCAATATGACAAAATTCAAAAACGTTTACAAAGAGATGGATTCATAATTCTTGATGAAGAAATCATTCTAAAAGACGGAATTCACTATTTTATTACCAAAAGAGAGCTTGTTTTTGATGAAGAACTCCAAAGTGATAAGGTAAAAACCTATAGAAAAGACATCACTTTTTCTAAACAATATTCAATTCAATATAAAGAACATAAAAAACTACTTCGCCATATTGCAAGTGGTAAATCTATCGAGTTTACTTTAAATAAAATCATCCAATCCGTGGAGTCTAGAAATACCAATATGATTTGCTCTATTCTTCTCTTGGATGTCAAGAATCAAACCCTTTCAAAAGTTGCTGCACCCTCTTTACCTGATTTTTATATTAACAAACTAGAGCATATGTCTATTGGAGAAAAAGTTGGCTCTTGTGGAGCTGCTGTGTATTTAGAAAAGAGAGTGATTGTTTCAGATATTAGTACACACGAAAACTGGAAGGAAGCTAAAAACTTGGCTGCAAGAGCAAACCTAAAAGCTTGCTGGTCACAACCTTTTTTCTCCTCATCAAGTCAAGTTCTTGGCTCTTTTGCTATTTATTACAAGTCAGTAAAAAAACCCTCCGAGTTTGATATTTATTTGATTGAAGATATTGCAAGTATTGTTGGAATTGCCATTGAAAAGCACCAATATAGCATCAAAGAAGAACGCTATAAGCAAGAACAAAAAGTACAAGAAAAATTACTCATACTCAACACAAAAAAAGCCATGATGGGAGAGATGTTAGAGAACATTGCCCATCAATGGCGTCAGCCTTTATCTGTGATTTCGACTTGTGCTACTGGCGCTTTATTTGATATAGACCTTGACATGTCAAGTCCCGATAAAGAAAAAATGGCTTTTGAAAACATCAATGTAAACGCCCAATATTTATCAAGTACCATTGATGAGTTTAGAAAATACTTTATGTCAAAAAATAAAAAAAATAAATTTAAAATAAATGATTGTATCGAACATACCAAACGTCTCATTGATTCAAGACTGAGACATAATAACATCGAAATAATCAGTGTTATTGAAGATGTGACTATTATCAATTTTGAAAATGAACTGCTGCAAGTATTTATGAATATCTTCAATAACGCCATAGATGCCTTATGCAAAAAAGATACAAAAGACCGATACATTTTCATAGATGTTTCCATGAGAAGTGAAACAGCTGTTATTAAGATATCTGATTCGGGTGAGGGTATGAAGGAAAAAAGTATTTCTAAAATATTTAATCCTTATTTTACAACAAAACAAAAAGAGAATGGCTCAGGTATTGGCTTATATATGTCACATGGAATTATTACAAAACATATGTTGGGCTCCATTGAGGCCAACAACTGCACTACAGAGCTTAATAATCAAGTCTATACTGGTCTAGAGTTTATTCTTACACTTCCACATGATATTAAAGAAGAAAACACACCTGAGTATGCTTGATTAAGCCATAACCTCATCAATATTATATTCTCCTTTTGATTGTTCAATTACTAAAATGATATGTTCCTCTTTGAATTATGATTGGCCCTATTCCTTCATTTAAAATCAAACTTTAAATGATATTTACATTTGTTTCCACTACAATAGGTTTTTCTTTCAAACAAAAAAATTAAGTTTGATACAAAGGACTTTAAGTGAACAAACAAAATAATATTGCATTACTTATAGATTGTGATAATGTTAGTGCAAAATTTATAGATAGTATTATTAATGATTTGTCTAAATACGGTATTGTAAATATTAGAAATGCTTATGGGAACTGGAAAGACCCCAGATTACAAGGATGGGAAAATGTTTTACAAAACTACTCTATTAAACCTATTCAGCAATTCTCCTACACAAGTGGTAAAAATGCAAGTGATATAGCTATTGTTATTGATGCTATGGACTTACTATATACCAAAGATTTAAATGCCATAGCTTTAGTGACCAGTGACAGTGATTTTACGCCTGTTGTTTCTAGAATATTATCAAATGGATTAACTGTATATGGTTATGGAGAAGCAAAGACTCCTAATCCTTTTGTAAATGCATGTTCTCAGTTTATTTATGTGGAAAAGTTATATGACTATACAGAAGAACCAAGTACAAAAAGTAAAGCCCCTAAAGTTGCCAGCAAAACAACCTTAAGGAAAGATACAAAACTGGTCTCTATTCTACGAAAAGCAGTAGAGCAAACTTCAGATGACAATGATTGGTCAAATATTGCCAAAGTTGGTTTATATATAAATCAGAACTCATCCTTTTCACCAATTAACTACGGATATAAAAAACTAAGTGACCTCATACGAGCAACAGACTTATTTGATATCGATATGCAAGGTGACCACCAAACTATCATGTTCATCAAAGATAGAAAAGTTTCGAAAAGTCGACGATATGTCAACTTTAACAGCCTTAGCTAAACATTAGCTAAGGAACTTTCCTCCCACTTTTAAGAATTAACAGTAAATTAACAACTCCTTTGTATTATTCCATGAAATTTATGGGAGAATGTATGAAAACGCAATCAAAAAATATGAGACAATTAAACAAATGGATGTGGAAATGGCATTTTATCGCAGGTGTTATTTTGATGCCATTTATACTACTATTAACAATCACAGGTTCAATTTATTTATTTAAAGATATCTACAATACCTATGTCAATGAAGAAATGATGAAAGTTGAAATAGCAGGGCAAAGACTCTCCTATGAAAAACAACTTAGTATTGTCACAGCGTATACAAAAGTCAAACCAAGTACGTTTATTCTACCAAGTAAAAATGATGAAGCAACGGTTTTTGAAGTGGGTAACTGGCGAAATAAAAGAACTGTTTTATTAAATCCCTATACAGGAGAAATTCAAGGTGATATCATCAAAAATGATAGCCTGATGCACAAAGTTCAAAAACTACATGGTGAATTACTACTAGGTAAAGTGGGTACAACTATAGTAGAGCTTGTAGCATCTTGGACGGTGGTTTTAATCCTAACGGGACTATACATTTGGTGGCCAAAAAATGGTTGGCAACTAAAAGGATTTTTCGTCATTCGTTTTAACAGTGGGAGAAGAGCTTTTTTTAGAGACTTACATGTTACCACAGCTTTTTGGTTATCTCTTTTTATTTTAGTAACCCTAGCAGGTGGATTACCATGGACTGATATATGGGGAAGTGGATTTAAAAAAGTTCAAAAGATGACCAACTCAGGATATCCTAAAAACTACAGTGGAAGCAAACTTCTCTCAGTGGTACAAAAAGATTCAAAAATTACTTTAGATCAAATGGTAAAGACTTCAAAAGAACTTGAGTTAAAAGGGGTTGTTACCATTAAAATTCCTAAAAAAGAAACCAGTGTTTACAGCATCAAAAATAAAGCCAAAGATATCAACCTACAAAAGGTTTATCACTTTGATCAATATTCTGGTACAAAAATCTTATCTTATACCTGGGATGATGTAGGAGTCATGAGACATACAAGAACTTGGTTGATGAGATTTCATCAAGGATTATTTGGAGACTGGAATTGGTACTTGATGTTAGGTGTTTCTTTATTATTCTTTTTCTCTGGGCTTGCTGGAATTGTCTCTTATGTATTAAGAAAAGAAAAAAATGATTTTGGAGTTCCTTCTGTTCCTGCTGCATTTAAACTGGGCTATGGAATCATCTTTGCGACTATTGTATTGGGATTATTTTTTCCTTTGTTTGGAGCGTCTGTAGTAGTTATATATTTATTTGAATTCATCCGAACAAAATTCTTTCAAACTTCTTCTTAGAAATAAGACAGTTTTATTCACAGCTTTATTGGTTTTATAGTAATATAAATCAAAACATAAAATCAATAAAGTCTTTACCAAAGGTCAACATGAATAATATTGAGAAAGAACTCTCTCAACTGCATACAGGATTAAATGCAATCTCCCCTCTTTCATCATCATCATGGGAACAAGCCAAGCCATTTTTTGAAAAGATTTCTATAAAAGAAAGTGAGCATTTAATTCAAGCAGAAGATAGGGTTGAACATATGTATTTTATGACCAAGGGATTGGCAAGATATTATTATCTCACCCTTGAAGGCAAAGAGTTTAATAAAAGTTTTTCCGTACCTGGTAATGTTGTAAGTAGTATCTCTTCACTGGTATTAAACGTACCCTCACCTTTTTATCTCCAATGTTTTGAGGAATGTTCTTTTATAAGTATTGCCTTTAAAGATTTCACCTCTTTAACAAATGAGAACATGCAATTTGCACAACTGGGTCTTCGGATGCTTGAAAAACTTGCCATTAAAAAAGAGCAACGGGAGTCGGATTTTTTACTCCTTGATGCTACCCAAAGATATGAACAATTTTTAGAAGAGTACACAAATATCACCAATAAAATACCAAACTATCACATTGCTTCTTATTTAGGAATCTCAGAAGTCACTTTATCAAGGATTAGAAGAAGTTTGAATTTAACATAGGTTAATGACAAAAAAAAATCATTAAATTATACTTCGTTTTATTTATAAAGGAGTGATTTAATGAATCTACATAACAATACTATTTTAATAACAGGTGGAGCCTCTGGTATTGGCTTATCTTTGGCCCTTTCTTTACTTGAACAAAAGAACACCGTAATCATTTGTGGAAGAAATGCAAGTAAACTGAACAAAGTTTTACAAGAACATCCCAAACTTCATACTATACAATGTGATATTAGCAGTAAAGAAGATAGAAAAAATCTCTTATATTATATAAAAGAAAATTTTCCAAAATTAAATATTTTAGTTAACAATGCAGGAATTCAACATAATTATGATTTTAAAGACACACAAAGTCATGATACTTTCATAGATGAAGAGCTTAATATTAATCTAAACTCTCAAATAAAACTCATTGATATGCTGACAAATCTTCTTGCCAAACAAAAAGAGTCTGCTATTGTGAACCTCACTTCAGCATTGGCCTATGTACCCAAACAAAGTGCACCTGTATATTGTGCTTCTAAGGCTGGTTTTCATGTATTTACCCAAGCACTTAGATATCAACTTGAAAATACTTCCATCAAGGTCTTTGAAGTCATCCCGGCCCTAGTAGATACACCTATGACAAAAGGTCGAGGTAAAAATAAAACCACGCCAGAGCAACTCTGCAAAGAAGTACTAAAAGGTCTTGCAAAAAACAAATATGAAATCAAAATAGGTAAAGCAAAGTTTCTATTACTTCTTAAACGTCTTATTCCCAGTCTGGCAAATAAAATTTTAAAAAGTGCCTAAACATTAATACAAATCAAAAAGGATTACTATGAAAAGACTACATAAGCTACTTAAAGTTATGATACCAATCACACTAGCTTTCATTAGTATTCAAGGAGAAACTACAATGCAAAAGATAGAAGAAAAAACAATAAAAACCATTCCTTTTTCCCTTGATATTAACAACATTAAACATGAAAAAGGAGGACAAATTATTGTATTTGTTTTTTTAGAAGAGGGTTTTCCAAAGAAACATGAAAAAAGTTTTTTAAAGTTTACCTATGCAATTAGTGGGAAAAAACTCGCCATGGACATAAATGTTCCCAAGAAAAGAGATTTTGCAATAAAAGTTTTGCATGATGAAAATATGGATGAAAGAGTCACTAAAAACTGGACAGGAATCTATCCTAAAGATGGATTGGCATTTTCAAATGATGCAAAAATTGGCTTTGGTCCTCCAAGTTTTAAAGAATCAAAAATTAATACAAAAGATGGAATGAACGCTGTACTTTCCATTGTTTACTACTAGGTTTATTATGAAACTATTATTTAAAGTGGCACTTATATTAGCGCTTATATTTTCCAGTACGTTTTTATTGATTAAATTAACAGGAGTATTAACCATAGAAGATATCAAACTTTATTTTGATGCCCTAAAAAACCAACCCTCATACTTTGTAGGTAGTTTGGTGATTTTGCTTTTATTTGCAGATTTATTTATAGCTGTACCCACCATGACCATCATAATAATGGCGGGATATTTTATAGGTTTTCAAAGTGCGTCTTTATATGTTTTTGTAGGATTATTTAGTGCATCAGTAACAGGATATTTTCTCAGCTATTTATATGCCAATAAACTACTTAAAAAGATAAGTAAAGATGAGAAACAAATTGTTCAAATGAAAGAAGTTTTTAATGAGCATGGTGCTCTTATGCTTATAATTTCAAGAGCTATGCCCATGTTGCCTGAGATTACTTCTTGCCTAGCAGGCGCATCCAAAATGCCCTTTTCAAAGTATCTGTTTGCTTGGGCAATTGGAAGTATTCCTTATTTATTACTCATAACTTATGCAGGTTCAATTAGCGATTTATCCAATCCAAAACCAGCCTTGTATACAGCTATTTTAATTACAGCAGTATTATGGATAGCATGGTTTGTTTTAATAAAAAAGAAGTTATCTAAAAAACTCATCTAAATGCTTGGAGCACCTTTTTAAGTGTGCTCTATATTCCTGTGCTATTTTTTATAAAGCTACAGTGATTTGTCTTTGAGATCCTAGTTTTTCAATACTTAATTCCATAGTCTGATTATCTTTTAGATATACAGGTGGCTTTTGTCCCATTCCAACGCCAGGAGGCGTTCCTGTTGAGATAACATCTCCAGGGTATAAAGTCATAAATCTGGACAAATAAGCTACGACAAATGGCACTTTATAGACCATAGTAGAAGTACTTCCATTTTGACACAACTTATCATCCACTTTTAGGGTCATCTTTAAGTCATCTTCATTTCCAACTTCATCAATAGTCACGATATAAGGTCCTATTGGACAAAAGGTATCATGGCATTTTCCTTTTGTCCACTGCCCTTCTCTCTCTAACTGAAATTCTCGCTCAGATATATCATTAACAATAGTAAAACCAGCGATATAATCATAAGCATCTTTTTCTTCGATGTACTTAGCCTTTTTTCCAATCACCACACCAAGTTCAACTTCCCAGTCAGTTTTTGAGGAATTTTGAGGAAGCTCTACATTATCATATGGTCCAACAATAGAAGAAGTAGCTTTCATGAAGACAACGGGTTCGCTTGGTATTTGCAATCCAGCTTCAGCCGCATGATCAGCATAATTCAATCCAATACATACTACTTTACCAACACCATTTATTGGTACTTCTAACTTATCGTAAGTATCCACTTTATCTAATGAGCTCGTATTAAAAGTTGTATTCAATAATTTTTCTATGGTTTCATTGGTAATATCCTCTACATGAGAGCTAAGATCGTATACAACGTCATTTATTTCTACTGCAGGTTTTGTTATATTATTTTTTGTATATCTTAAAAACTTCAAGTATTTTCCTTTATATTCCATAATATTTGTTTTTATATCTTGAGATTATATCATAAGAATAATTCTTATATTTTCTTTTTTACAGAGCTAAAGTAAATGAAACAGCTCAAAGAATTTTTATATTTAATATCTGTATGAAAATATGATGTATTCGTGTTTACAAAAAAAAATAACCCTCACATTTATATTACAATTAAAAATTTAATTAAACATTGATTTTTTCTGAGTATTGTATACGAAAAATTTGCAAGGAATGACATGCACCATAAGGTAAATGAAGGTATCGACAGTGACAATTTTTCAGAAGTAATAAGAAAATCTATTAAACTAAATGTTAACAGAGATGAAGTAAATATTGTTTTATTTATAGACAGACATGCAGTTATTGATCAAGTGTTTCATCACTATTTTGGATATGACAATAAAAAAGAATTTATAAAAAACAAGTTCTTACAATTAGAAGATGGTTTATCTTTAATAAAAGTATACCTCCAAGAACATGGAAGTGATAATGTTTTAGACAAGGATAAAGAAGGTGTAGTTATTGGAGTATATACCAAACCAGATCAATTTGATAACTTGTTTACTAATTCAAACTATGAAAACTTACAGAAGATTTATTTGCCATGGCACAAAAAAGAGTTAACAGCTCATTTGGCAAAAAATAAAGACTCAGTAGCTATTTAAAATAGGTCAGTCTCGTAAAGTAAAAAAGCATCCCAAAAGGATGCTTCTTTATTAAAATTTCAAAATTCGTGTTCGAAGAATGTAGTTTGTTCGCGGAAACTACATATTAATAAGTTACAAATTCGCAATATAACTTATTGGTTCAGTAATTATAATAGCCCATGATTAATCAATAGAAAATACATGGTTAACCAATAATTAATGACAGTAAAATTATCCTTTATGACACCCCTTTTTAAGCAATTTTCATATACCATCTTTTTCTTATAAAATAATCTGAGGAACATCATGATAATCACAAAATACAAAGATATTTAT
>Ga0209826_1000348_pt1 | contig 33677 bp, 28 predicted proteins | sample GOMGulsemesocosm_5_FD_184637 | JGI IMG/M metagenome (GOLD analysis project Ga0209826, IMG submission 184637) | Methane-oxidizing microbial communities from mesocosms in the Gulf of Mexico - GOM15C Gulf of Mexico (SPAdes) (version 2) | ecosystem: Environmental > Aquatic > Marine > Cold seeps... | reverse complement strand
CTCATCTGCTTGCTTATTTGCCAGTACTTCATCTAACTGATGCTTTATTTGACTCTTTTCTTGTTCTAATTGAGTAAATTTTTTCACCGAATCAACATCGTTTGCTTTCAATGCAGCCTGATTTTCTGCTTGTTTACTTTGTTCATCGGTCAACTGGGCTTTTAAACTGGTAATATTTTGTTCTAGTTGAATAATTTGATTAGAAAAATTTTTGCTTTTTTCAGATAGTTCTTTTTGGCTAGTTTGATAGTTATTTTGTAAAGCGAGATAGGCAGGCTCTTGTTCTACATTGATTTTTTTTGTTGATTCTTTAGGCGTAGCAGCACAAATAAGCTGAGTTAGTTTTTCTTCTACTTGAATATAAACATCACTTGCTAGGCTTTGTATTTGTTCTTCTAGTTCCTTGGAGAGCTTATTTTTTCCTGTCATTATTTTTTTACTCTCAAAGACTGATATTAATTAAATTAGCACAAGAAGGCTGGTATCGAAATAAACAATTACAATTTTTTAGCGTTAAAAATAAAAACAGGAGCAAAATGCCTATTTAAGTTGCTTAATGGACGAATCACAAAGCACTATTATAGTGACTCCTGCATTACACTCGATTCCATTAAAATTAATTAGTATCAGTTTAATAACACATAGCCATTAAACACATAGGAATATTTTCTAGAATAGCGTTTACACAAAACTATTGCTTTTTTGACTTGTTTTTTGTTGCGATTAATGGGTATTCAACTATACATAAGGTATAAAGTAATACATTGGGTATAAAGTAATATGGAAATAATCTAGACATGAAAATTGATTTAAAATCCCATCTTTTAAATTCGATACCTCGTTACTTAGATACATTAAAGACCAAAGATAAAATAATTTTTGGCTTTAGTATTCCATTAACGATGTTTATTCTAATTTCGATTGCAGTACATTTCAATATACAAAATCTAATCACAACCGCAAAATGGGTTAAGCATACTCAACAAGTAATATCAGATGCTCATCATTTAGAGAAGTTAATAGTTGATATGGAAACAGGGGAAAGAGGCTTTTTAATTACAGGTAAAGATAATTTTTTAGAACCCTTTATTTCGTCGAGAATTATTTGGGATAGGAAAATCAGTGAATTGAAAACTCTTGTTTCCGACAATCCTTCACAAGTAGTTAAACTTCAAGAAATCGACGTAGCACATAAAAAATGGTTAAGGGAAGCTGCCTTTCCTGAAATTGAGGCTCGCAGAACAACAACAACAAACATAGATTCGGTTAAAAGGTTAGTAGAAAAAGAAACAGGAAAAAAAATTATGGATGAAATCAGATTAATAACAATCGATTTTATCACAGTAGAAAAAAAATTAATGACAAAAAGAACTATTGATGCAGAAAATGCTGCTGAGTTCACTAGTAATATTGTTATTTTCGGTGCTCTTCTCGCCTTATTTATCGCTTTCTTGATCGCCAGAAGTGTTTCTAGAAATATTACCTCTAAACTCGCACAGTTAGTTATAGCAACGGACTCAATAAGCCAAGGAAACTATTCTACAAAATTGTCAATCACTTCTGTTGATGAATTTGGCACACTTTCACATGATTTCAATTTGATGGTCAAGACAATAAAAAATTCAATTTTAGCAATGGAAAAAGCTGTTCATATAAAAGGTGAGTTTTTAGCTAATATGAGTCATGAAATCAGAACGCCAATGAATGGCGTTATAGGGATGTTAAACTTACTCATCAACAGTGAACTAACTAGCGAACAAATGCATCGAGTAAAGGCTGCTAGTTCCAGTGCTAACGCTTTATTGACATTAATTAATGACATTTTAGATTTTTCAAAGATCGAAGCCGGTAAAGTAGAGTTAGAGAGTATTGATTTTAATCTGCGTAATTTATTTGGCGAGGTGGCCGAATCTTTTGCGCTTACAGCAGAAGATAAAAGCATAGAAATCATTCTCGATTTAGTTCAGGTTAATGCTTCTTCTATCAAATCAGATCCCAGTAGAATTAGACAAATCATTACTAACTTATTAAGCAATGCGATTAAATTTACCGAGCAAGGAGAAATACTGATAACCGTTTTCCTTGAGCCTGCAGAGGATGATGATGAACAATATACACTCAGCTGTAAAATTCAAGATACAGGTATTGGCATTCCCCAAGATAAAATAGCGACGCTCTTTGATGCCTTTAACCAAGTCGATGCCTCAACTACAAGAAAATATGGGGGCACAGGATTAGGGTTAGGTATTACTAAAAAGTTATGTCACCTATTAAATGGAGATATTGCGGTCTCAAGTGAAGTTGGCATTGGCAGCTGTTTTGCAATAAAAATACAGGTGGGTAAAAGTGATTTATCCTTGAAAGTTGTTCCTGAAAAAGATATTTCAACGTTAAATATTCTTGTTGTTGATAACAATTTGACTAACCTTGCAGTATTAAGCCGTCAATTAACTGTCTGGGGAGCCAAGGTAACACAAGCAAGCACTGGTAAAGAAGCCTTAGATATTTGCAATGAGTTTTATTCATCTCCTAGCCCTGTCCTATTTGATATTGCCATGCTAGATTCGCATTTGCCCGATATGAATAGCTATGATTTAGTGAAAAAAATACGGTGTAATAAAAACTATGTTCAACTGAAATTAGTCTTGATGATAGCAATGGCCGAACAAAGTGATGCACTATTTTTCTCTAAACAAAGCATTAACAGCAACGTGCCTAAACCCATCACTACATTAGATTTATTCAAAACGTTATCTGTGTTAACAATTGATGAGTCGACGATAGAACAAACCGAACCTTCTGTAGCGAGTCATATTATCAACACGAAAAAAAAGGATAGCTCTCAAGCATCGACTCAAGAAAAGCAACAGGATTTAACACATCATTGGCCAACACAAACCCGAGTATTAATTGTAGAAGATAACAGAGTCAATCAAATGGTTGCGCTTGGGGTCTTAAAAAATTCAGGAATATTCGCTGACATTACAGCGAATGGTTTGGAAGCTATAGATAGTATAAAAAAAGCCACAAAGATTAAACCTTACACTCTTATTTTAATGGATTGTCAAATGCCGGAAATGGACGGCTATGAAGCAACGAGAAAAATAAGAGCAGGGATCGCAGGTGTTGAAAACAGTAATATACCCATTCTTGCTATGACCGCCAATGCAATGCGGGGTGATAAAGAAAAATGCCTTGCTGCAGGTATGGATGATTACTTAACAAAACCGATAGAACCAGAAAAAGTGATAGAAATGCTAAGAAAATGGCTACCTACTAAGGATATAGCTCAAAATGAACCCGTTAATGCAGAGGAGGAAACAATAGCAACTCAAGGTAATACTCACAATGACCTTGTCATTTTTGATTATGAAGACATGGCCAAAAGACTGATGAACGACTCTGAGCTAATAAAATCTGTAGCTGAGATATTTTGTCAAGATCTGATTGAACAAATAGGTGAGCTTAAAATTAGTATAACAGACAATAATGTCACCCAAGCCGCAGCCATAATGCATAAAATAAAAGGGGCAGCAGCGAATGTTGGCGGTATAGCATTAAGTGCACTAGCACTTAACATGGAGCTTGCTGGCAAAGCCGGGAATATTGATGACATAAAAGAGAACATTGATCAACTTGAGCATGAATTCAACACCCTTAAAATAGCAATGGAGCAAACCATTTCATGAAATTACTCATTGCAGAAGATGATAAAACATCACGGCTAATTTTAAGATCTGTATGTACAAAGTGGGGTTACGATGTTGTTGCTGTAGAAGACGGTCAAGCGGCATGGGAATTAATGCAAGGCATTGATGTTCCTCAATTAATGATAATAGACTGGGAGATGCCGCGCATGAATGGTGTTGAACTTTGTCAACATATTCGTAAAAAATTCCCTGACAACCCTCCTTATATGATCTTACTAACTTCACGCAATGAAACACAAGATATAGTGGTAGGTCTAAAAGAGGGTGCAAACGACTACATTGCCAAGCCCTTTAATAATGATGAACTACAAGTGCGAATTTCAGTAGGAAGACGTGTTTTGCAATTACAAAACGAATTACATGAAACTAATGTAACCCTAAGTATTGAGCGATCAATTATTGAAAATATTATTCTTGCTATGAATGCTAGAGCACCATTTGATAATACTTCTCTTCGTTCTATACAAGCGCCAGTAGAAAAAAACTCAGGTGACATTTTATTCGCTGCACATTGCCCTGACGGTACACAACATCTGTTATTAGGTGATTTTACCGGTCATGGCATTACTGCTGCATTAGGAGGACCAATTGCCGCCGATGCTTTTTATGAAATGACCGCCAAGGGCCTTCCCTTGGTTGAGATTGGTAATGAAATTAACCGACATATGTGCTCAAAAATGCCTATTGGATTATTTCTAGCTGCAATACTGCTTGAAGTAAATCCCCAGCGAAACTCAATAAGGATATGGAATTGCGGAATGGAAGATATTTTATTTTTTCGAAAGGATAATTTTAGAGAGTGTATAAAGTCTAATCGACCAGCCCTAGGGATTATCAAAGAAAATTTAGATAATATGGTAGTTCTTGCCATACAAGCTAGCGATAAGTTATACGCCTACTCAGATGGTATAATTGAAACAACAAATCCAAATAATGAACTTTTTGGTCAAAAACGCTTAATTGCTAGTATTGTTAAAATGTTAGAATATGACAAAGATATAGAAGCAATTCAATCTGATACAGACCAGTTCAAGTGTGGAACTGACCAACTTGATGACCTTACCTTGGTAGAGCTAAGCATTTAGAAATGAGAACGATGTATGAAATTATTAGTTGCAGATGATAGCAAAGTTTCACGTATGATGTTGTCAGCCATTACTAAACAGTGGGGCTATGACGTTATACTGGCAGAAGATGGCGAACAAGCATGGCAAATAATGCAAGAAGATGATGCGCCACAGTTGTTATTACTTGATTGGGAAATGCCCAAAATGGATGGTATAGAAGTATGCGAACGTGTTATTGCTAAAAACCCTGAAAACCCTGCTTATATCGTACTGCTGACGTCAAGAACAAGCTCTGATGATATTGTTGAAGGCTTGAGCAAAGGCGCTAGTGATTATCTTTCCAAACCTTTTGACAGTGCTGAACTGCAAGTACGTTTGCAAGTAGGTAAACGTATGATAGAACTACAAGATAAATTGAATGCCACATTACGGGAATTAACGGAGTTAGCCAGTCATGATGGACTAACTGGCTTGCTAAATCGTCGCGCTATCATGGAAGCCTTACCGAAAGAAGTTAAACGCGTTGAACGGCAAGAGCAAACGTTGTGCCTTGGTATGTGCGATATTGATCACTTTAAAAAAATTAATGATACTTACGGGCACTTAGTAGGCGATGAAGTGTTAAAGGAAGTCACTAAGCGTATGGAAGATAGTTTGCGAGATTATGATTTATTAGGTCGTTATGGTGGCGAAGAGTTTCTGGTTATCACTCCTGTCGACAACGTTAAAAATGGAACCATGGTGTATCAACGTATCTGCCGAGCAGTATCGAACCAACCAATTGAAGTAGATGATTTGTCAATTACAGTCACAATTAGTTGCGGTGTTACAAGTTATTCGCCCGAAAATAACGAGAAAGATATTACTAAACTACTGGCTATGGCTGATGAAGCTCTCTATAAAGCAAAAGATGCTGGCCGTAATCAGGTAGTGTTATACCAAACGGAATAATAATCTCAAAATTACAAAATTACAAAATTACAAAATTACAAAATAGTAAAACAATAAAGGAGCTAAAAAGCTCCTTTTATATATTCAAATTTAGTTACAACAAACTAGCTTTCATTAGCTGCTTCTTGGCTTACAGGAACAATTTGAACGCCTGATATTTTCACTTCTGATGCACGATTGCGCAATTGTACTAAATGGTTAACTTGCGATAGTGAACCTAACATTGAGTAAATTGGGACAAATAAACCACGCTTATGAAAATCAAGTACTTTATCGTCAGATAAATCTTTGATTTTTTCTTCGTTAATGGTGAATATACCCGTTAATTTCTTTTTCTCACCCGTGCTCAACGTTATGTTTAACTCAAGCTCTTGAAGTAAGTCATTTTCCTGTAATTCTTTAATGAAATTCTCTGTCATTCTTTCATTGTCATACAAACGGCCTAATGCTTGTTGCACATTAGTAAGTACTTCAGACTCTTTACCATCATCTTCAAATAATGCTAAATCTTTGTCTTCGCCAATAAACTCGCTATCAAGATCGATACAGGCAGTTAATGTATTTTCTTTATCTGGGTCTATACCTAATGAGAATGGAACCATTGAAATGCTTTGCGGCATTGATAGTGCAATCCATTTTTCATCTTCAAAAAATAAATTCTCACCCGCTTCTAATCCCAACATAGCGACACTACGAAAACGTTCAGAATCTGGATTTTTAACAAGAACTAGAGGAAAGCTTGCTGATGATTGAGCGTACTCTGCGGCAGAAACAGGGACAATGTGCTGCTCAGCTACGTGTGAAATATTGCGTGTATTTGCAAGTTTTAATTTTTGGTGTTGCTCTTTTCTTACTGGAACGATGTTCGCCATGATTTATTCTCTTTTTCGGTGCTTCTATTCTTACACTGCTTGAATATATGGGCACATTTTTATAATAATGTAATTGAATGAATTACTGCGTTCTTTTACTTTGTAAGTAAGTTATGGAGACAGCTGTTTTAGCTTTCAATGCTAAACTTAAAATAATTTATAAAAAAACGCCTTAAGAGCAAGAAATCTCAAAATGCTTGTTCAAAGCTGATGAGTAACTTATGATCACGATGTATTTTTACTATAAATTATTCTTTGAAAAACATAATGCCTATTAAGATATTTTTTTATTTCATGTTATTGGTGTTTTCAACATCCGTGAGTGCCAAACCTAAAATTTTGGTGCAACACCAACGTAGTGCTAAAAATTTAGCTGAAATACAGGTAACTAACCAAACCGTTGAAACGTTAATTTGTTATGTTGCAATTGACGGCCATAAAATATATTTCCGCTTACAACCTCTACAACCTTCGCAGTGGTATAAAGCAACAGATACTCGATTAAATTACAGCAATTTTAGTACTTGGTGTGACTATTTATATTTGCACCCTAAATATAAGCCAAGGAAAAAATAATACTCGATACCAAATTAATTAAGTTATTTTTTCAAGCCTATCACTTCATACTCACCATTAACGTTCAGTTTTACTACCACAGGGGTATTGGATTCATTTTTCCAGTACCAACCATGAGATCCCGCAAAAGGGGCAGTAAAACTGCCTTTCATTTCTGTTAACGTTGCAATTGCGTAACTTTCAAAATATCCCGTAGTATCTCCCTCTGGCTCTCCATGTAAATCAAAATAAAGAGGTTCACCATCAGTCTGCCATTCATACGTCATTTTTTTAAATTTTTGCATTGAAAATTTAAACTCAACACCTCGTCCTGCAGGAACGATAACGTCAACACTATCAGACATTTGTGTGAAATCTATTTTACTGGTATTTTCAACTTCAGAGATTGCTAGCGCTGTTAACCCAAGCTTTTCACCAATCCCTGTTGGATCAATATTGTATTCTGCCGGCAAAATAATACTGACCACAGCTAATGCCGCGATGATTAAAGCGATAACCGTAGATTTAATCAAAGCGGTTGTTGATAAAGTGTGTTGCATGTTTACATCTCTTTAATTAATAAAATAGCCCGTTAACTGAAAACTAATCAGTATAAAACCTGCACTCATCAACAGGGTATTTGCTGTTGTAGAGAACAAGTTAAATGTGTGATGTTTCCGCCAAAAACTAAAAATAAGTAAAATAAAAATTAGTGCGCAAAATTGCCCAAGCTCTACACCTAAATTAAAGGCGATTAAATTGATAAATAAACCGTCTTGTGGCAATTGAAATTCTTGTAATTTAGTCGCCAAACCAAAACCATGAAACAAGCCAAAAATAAGTACCGCCGCTTTAGGATTTGGACTATAGCCTAAAGTTCGTTTAAAGCCGCCTAAGTTATCAAACCCTTTATAAACAACTGATAACCCGATGATGGCATCAATTAAGTAAGCATTTACTTGTAGATCCCAAAGCACACCTAATAGCAAAGTTAAGCTGTGACCTAAGGTGAACATACTGACATAAAGTAGAATGTCTCTACTCTTATACAAAAAGAAAATCACGCCAACTAAAAAAAGCAGGTGATCATAGCCAGTGACCATATGTTTGGCCCCAATGTACATAAAAGCAATGAATTGCACACCAGTATTATTCAATAAAAAATGTCGTGTGCTTTCATCGACACCATGAGCCATGAGTTCAAAAGGCATTAAGCTTATTAAGCTCAAGAAAAGTATGGATAATAATTGGCGATATGTATGTTTTGTCATTAATAAATCCGTCGTTATTAATTTGGCGCTTCATTATCAAATGAGACTTTACGAATAAGCTCATGAAAATACTGAATGCCCTCAACATAGTCTTCTATTTTTATATGTTCATCTATGCCATGTATGGTTTTTTGTACGTCAGGTGTAAGCTTAATCATTAAAAAACGATATACAGAATCTGTTAATGGATAAAAATATTTAGAATCAGTTCCTCCCATCACTAGGTAAGGAGCAACTAAAGTATCCGGTTCAAACTCACGAATCGTTTGAGAAATCCATTTATATCCCATTGAATCAGTGCCTGATACTTTCGATGGATTATTATTCATAAAAACTTCAAAGCCTACTCTTTCATCATTTACTATACTTTTAACCTTAGCTAATACAGTTTCCCAAGTTTCACCTGGCAATATTCTAAAATTAACAACCACGCTTGCTTTAGTAGGCAAAATATTAGATTTACTACTGCCTTTCATCATTGTTACTGCCGTTGTTGTGCGCAGACCAGCGGCTTTACTTTGATCTGCCAACAACTTTTTCTTAATCAACGGCGCGGTTAACCATTGGTTCGCCATAGCAAAACGTGTTTTAAAGTCAGCATAGCTTCCTATCGCATCAAACGTTAAATTAGTATATCGAAGCGTTGGAGTAAATTTATTTTGTTCAAGTTTTACAATAGCAGCGGCTAAAATTCCCGGGCCAGTATTTTCTGGCGGCATAGAAGAGTGCCCCCCAGGTCGCTCAGCTATCAAACGAATATTCATAAAGCCTTTTTCGGCAATACCTATGATGCCTACTGACTGCGATACATTGTTAATAAAGCCTTTTAAGATTGCCCCACCTTCATCTAACACAAATTCAAAATTTACACCTTGTTGTATAAAGTATTCAGCAATGTTTTTAGCGCCTTGGCTTCCACCAATTTCTTCATCATGTCCAAAAGCAAAATAAAGGGTACGTTTGGGCTGTTTGCCTTCTTTAAGGCTAAGTTCCATCGCTTCCATCAGCGCCATAACTGTCGCTTTATCATCTAAAGCTCCACGTCCCCATATTTTTCCTTGGTCAATAACGCCGGCGAAGGCATCATGAGACCATTTATCTTTCGTTTCTTGATCAACAGGCACTACATCCATATGCCCCATAAACAAGGCTGGCTTTAAAGCAGAGTCACTTCCTTGAAATTTATAAATTAAAGAGTATTCATTGATAATTTTACGCTCAGCCAATTGATGTACATTAGGAAAACTGACTTGCAGATGTTGATGAAAGGCTAAAAAAGGCTCGGGTATAACGGGTGCTGGATAATCTCGAGAGATGGTCGCTATTTGTATCGCTTTAGAAAAGTTAGCAAGCACTTTTTCCTGGTCAACAACGACACGATTTGTTTGTTTTACTGGGTGGAATTGTTGGTCAACATATAAAGTATTTGCTCTGTATGCACCAAATATAATGGCTATTACAACAATAATGCTAATTGAGGTTATTATTTTTTTCATTTGATACTCAACGTGTTAACAAGGAGTATAACGATAGCACAATATATTTATTAAATATGTGTAAGCGTTGTTATCAATAATAAATTAAATAAGACAGCAACAGAAATTGATAACCTTGAGAGCTTCATGAACACTCTACTCTCAAGGATATGCAGGACAAACTGAATGATAATGTACCTACAATAAAATTTACGTCGTAGCGCTCTCATCCATATTATATTATTGAATAAACCTTTGCTTTATTAACGCCTTCTTGGCTTTGATGGGCGAGGTCTTGGCGCACTTGGCCTTTCTCTTCTTGGTGGTTTTACAACCACAATATTGGTGTGATGATGGCCTCTAGGCCCATAATACATAGGATATCCAGCCCCCATGCCCATTCCATAGCTAACTGAGCCACTCACACTCGTATTTTCGCAACCACTCATTGTTAGACAAAGAAACAAAATGGTAGATGAAGATAAAATAAGTTTAACTAGTTTCATTATTCGCTCTCCTGCTCAGTTAAGCCTAACAGAGCCCCGCTAGGATCGGAGATTATAGCTAACTGATTGCTTTCATCTGGCTTGTAGATTACTTCAGCACCATTTTCTATGGCTTTGTCCAATGTTGAAGTTAGGTTGTCAACTTCAATAAAATTTACCCAACGATCTCTTTGTTCAAAAGAGTCTGGTAAATCTACAATACTTGCCCGAAACTCTCCCTGCTGAGCTAAATAATAATGTTGTTTACTTTCCCCAATATCTTCTACGTTATAATCAAAACTATGTTGATAGAATGTTGCGGCCTTAGTCGTATCGACACTAAAAAGCTGCGCCCAATTCCATTTGTTACTAATTTTTTTATGATTTTCATTTATTTTATCAAGTTCAAGTAATGCAACGATACCACCTTGTGGATCAGCAATTACCGCTCTTTTACCGAAGTATTTAAAATCATGCGGTTTAAGTATTACCGTGGCTTTCTTATCAACAGCTTTTGTAACAATCTTTTGAATGTTTTTAGTGGTAAAACTTCCAATCCAAAGTGCCCTTTCCGTTTGATTTCTTTGTGCCGGTCTTGATATAACACCCGCTATAGGCTCAACGCCATCGAAAAATATATGATATCGAGTATTATCTTTACCAAACTTTTTTGTAGTCCAACCAAACGTTTTATTATAAAAATCTATCGATGCATTTACATCGCTACTATATAAATCACCCCAAACAAGTTTTCCCTGCATTTCTTGTTCAATAGCTTGCTCTGCAGTCGAGTTACTTTGTTCTGCAAAGATTGATTGGCTAGACAATAACAGCGGAAAAAATAAGGATAGGTAATATTTACTTTTAATTTTCATCATTCAACGTCCTTTTATTACAATTTTTTATGTGCAAAATATTAGTAATTATTTTTACATAACCCTTATAAATTAGATAGTTAAAAATCAACTTCTCTATGGCTTCTGGTCGATTCATTATTTCAATTGGTATTACGGGTATTTTTTCTAAAATTGCTCTATAAATCTTAATGTTAAGGTAAAAACATCCCCAGGCCATCGAGCTGAAAAATAATTTCCATCTTGTACTACCCACGCTGGCTTAGCATCTTTTACACTATCTCTTAATACACCTGAAGTTTTCATTGCATAATAAGGCATATCTTTAGGAACATCTAAAAAGTCACTTTCGTGTTTCAACGCTCGTTTTATTTCTTGCTCTACACCCCAATAACCTTTGGGTTCATCGTTTGATTCTAGGTACGTTCGATAATAATTTGCATCCCAAAAACGTGCGAAATATTTAGTTAACTTCCAAGCAGAATTTTCTAATGCCCATGTAAGTGCCGTTGTTTTTTTACCATATAAAACTGATTTTTGTGTTGATGGTGAAATAGCGCGAGCAGCAACTAGCACACCATGACACACCGCGGCAATTGGTTTATGTTGAGCGTTTTGTTCTGAATTGTTTCTGTTGCTAGCATTAAAGCTCTTATCTTCAAAAAATGCTGCAACAAAAGCTTGTAATGTTTTACTTTCTAAATAGGGTTTTATGCCTTGAGCATGACCACCAGGTAAAATTAAGCCATCAAAATTTTCAACTTTAAGCGCGGCATAACTGCACGGGTTTTGAAAATGGCTGTCATTAACCAGTGCTTGATGGGCATTACGTGCCGCTTTATTTGCTCGTAATAATAAACCGATTAAGCGAACTTTTTTTATAACCGGTAACCATCCCCAAACATCAAGTCCTTCACCTGAAAGCATCATTTCATCAGCTTGCGCTTTATTACCATCAGGCGTTGCAAATAGCACAGTAAAGCCATGCTGACGTAACAGTTGCCAAGGAATAGCAACTTCAGAAGGATCAAAGTCGTTATTGGGTAGAGGAATTATAATTTTTTTGCTTGTCATGGTTATTTCTCTTTAATAACTTTTATTCGGAGCAAATATTACTCACTAATGAGGTTTTGCTGACAACCTAAATTAATGACACCATCATCACTGTATATGCGAGCTTCTATTTTGTCATTTATTTTTAAATACTTAAGGCTTTTACCTTGAATTTTTTTAAATAGTGGCCAACGTATTGATTCTGGTAACAATGAGAATAACTTTACCACTATTGGCGCAGGAATTTGCAGTGCACAACCACTTGGCGTACCTGTTAAAACCAAATCGCCAATGTCTAAATCAGAAAAACTTGATAATTCCGCCAGCGTTTCGGCAGGTTTAAATACCAAATTTTTTGTATTATCCTTTTGCCTTATTTCACCATTTACTTTAAGTTCTAAATTAAGCTGAGTTACCTTATCAATATTACTTTCATCAATTAAGTAAAGATACGGTCCTACGGGGCAAAAAGTTCGATAACTTTTACCTTTAAAAAATTGAGTTTGTGAAATTTGCACTTCCCGCGCTGATACATCATTGCCTATAACTATCGCACCAATATAATCACTAAGATTTTCATTATTAATATCAGTTTTCTTGTCAATAACACTGCCCATCACAAGGCCTAATTCTATTTCATAGTCAAGTAAGCTTACATGCTTGGGCTTTATTATATGTTCTTGAGCGGAGCAAATAGCTGCTGAAGATTTATTGAAAAACATATTATAGTTTTGCTTGTCAGGGTTCATGCCTGATTCGATCATATGCTGGCGGTAATTAGCACCTTGGCAAATCACCCGTTTATTGCCAATGACAGGGCTAAGAATTGTTACTTCTGCGTATTGCACCTTAGTTAGTTGTGTTATTTCATCAACTGAATAATTAATGATCATCTTTTTATCATTCAACATTTCAGCCGTTGTTTTATAGTAATTGGGTAAGATGTGAATAATGTTATCTCTATCAACGATGCCCCAATATTTTTGCCCTGAAAACTCAAAATGTGCAATGTGAAGCGACATATCAATCACCAAATTTATTATTTTTATGATTATCCACTTTAACGTTGAAAAGGTGGAGTTGACACTATTTGCTATATTATTTTTAACACGTTGAACAACACTATCTGCAAGATCAAAAATAGTTAAGTAATTTCTATTTATAAAAAGTATGCATTAGAGAGCCTAAGCGATATGATCCGACAAATAATCAACCAGTAATCTTATTTTTGGTGACAAATGTCGATTATGAGGATAAACAGCCCATATTCCCTCATCAGGCTCTCTATAATTATCTAACAAGGTAATTAGTTCGCCGTTTTGAAGGTAGTGCTGAACATAATAATCAGGCAACTGTACAATTCCCAGCCCCTTCAACGACGCATCTACTAGGCTATAACCGCTGTTATAACGTAGCCTTCCAGTTACACGGATGTTTTTTTCTTTCCCTGCATCTCTAAAATGCCAGTAATCTAACGTTCCAAGCAGGCAACTGTGTTTATTAAGTTCAGATAAGGAGTGAGGTATACCAAATTTATTTAGATAAGCAGGTGATGCACAAACATAATTTGTTCTCTTGCCTAATTTTTTTGCCATCATAGTCGAATCAGCTAACCTGCCAAGGCGGATAGCCAAATCATAACCTTCTTCAATTAAATCGACTGTTTGATTACTGAGGTTCGCATAGACTTCCACATCACCATATATCTTCATAAAATCATTTACCAAGGGCATTATTTGTTGCTCACCATAAGTTATTGGTGCTGTCAGTTTGATTTTACCGTGAGGCTTTGATTGTAAGTTAGTAATAGCGCGTTCTGCTTCATCTAGACCATCAAGCACACTGCGACAGTGTTGAAAAAAAACACGCCCTTCTTCCGTTAGTGAGACTTTACGAGTGGTTCGATAAAACAGTTTTGTGTCAAGGCGCTTTTCTAACGCACTCACCTGACGGCTTACCTGGGCAGTAGAGATTACCATTTTCTTTGCTGCTTGAGTGAAGCTCTCTGTTTCTGCAACATTGACAAATTCGCTAATGCCTTCCCACTGCATGATTGTTACCTGTGTGTAAAAGTGATTTTCATAATCAGCATATTATCATCTCTGAAGAAACAAATATAATAGACTACTATCTAAAGAGTGAATTTTTATCAATTAAACAACTATTAACTAAACCATGAGAATCAATATGTCAGATCAATTTATTAAATCAAAAGCCGCTATTGCTTGGGGACCTAAACAACCTTTGTCTATCGAAGAAGTTGATGTAATGCTGCCCCGTAAAGGAGAGGTATTAGTTAAGGTTGTTGCATCAGGTGTATGCCACACTGATGCTTTTACCTTATCGGGAGATGATCCAGAAGGTATTTTTCCAGTTATTTTAGGTCACGAAGGTGGTGGTATTGTTGAACAGATTGGTGAAGGAGTCACCAGTGTTCAAGTTGGCGACCATGTTATCCCGTTATACACACCAGAGTGTGGTGAATGTAAATTTTGCTTGTCAGGTAAAACCAACCTTTGTCAGAAAATTCGTGAAACTCAAGGGAAGGGTTTGATGCCTGATGGCACCACACGTTTTTATAAAGACGGACAGCCAATTTTTCATTATATGGGTTGTTCAACATTTTCTGAATACACGGTATTACCAGAGATATCTTTAGCAAAAGTCAACAAAGATGCGCCACTCGAAGAAGTATGTTTACTCGGTTGTGGTGTTACTACTGGGATGGGCGCAGTGATGAACACAGCTAAAGTTGAAGAAGGCGCAACCGTTGCCATCTTTGGCCTTGGTGGTATTGGCCTTTCAGCGGTTATTGGCGCAACCATGGCAAAAGCAAGTCGTATTATTGTTATTGATATTAACGAAAGTAAATTTGAGTTGGCGGAAAAATTAGGTGCAACTGATTTTATTAACCCTAAAGATTACGATAAACCTATTCAAGATGTCATCGTTGAATTAACCGATGGTGGTGTTGATTACTCGTTTGAATGTATTGGTAACGTCAACTTAATGCGATCTGCATTAGAGTGCTGTCACAAAGGCTGGGGGGAATCAATAATCATAGGTGTTGCAGGCGCTGGTCAAGAAATTTCAACTCGTCCGTTTCAATTAGTTACTGGTCGTGTATGGCGTGGTACTGCTTTTGGTGGCGTAAAAGGTCGCACTGAATTACCTGATTATGTAGAACGTTATTTACAAGGTGAATTCAAATTAAGTGACTTTATTACTCATACTATGTGTTTGGAAGATATAAATGAGTCATTTGAATTGATGCATAAAGGCGAAAGTATTCGCAGTGTTATTCATTTTGATAAGTCATAAAGGTGGCGAAATGACTATTGAAAACTTAAGCATAAACAAAAGCTTTGGTGGATGGAATAAGCAATATAGCCATTCCTCCAAAGCATTAAGCTGCAACATGAGATTTGCTATCTACTTGCCACCGCAGGCATCAAACGGCGAAAAAGTTCCTGTTCTATACTGGCTTTCAGGTCTTACCTGCACTGATGAAAATTTTATGCAAAAATCGGGCGCTCAGCGGATAGCTGCAGAACTGGGCATTGCCATTGTTGCCCCAGATACTAGCCCTCGCGGGGATGAAGTAGCCGATGATGAAGGTTATGATTTAGGGCAAGGTGCTGGTTTTTATGTGAATGCTACTCAAGCTCCATGGAATCGTCATTATCACATGTATGATTATGTGGTTAACGAGCTACCTAAACTTATAGAGTCCACTTTTCCGGTATCGAATAAACGGGCAATAGCCGGACATTCGATGGGTGGTCATGGAGCGCTGACCATAGCAATGCTAAATCCTGATCGTTATAGCTCAATGTCGGCATTTAGCCCGATCTGTAATCCTGTAAATTGTCCTTGGGGGCAAAAAGCTTTTACCGCCTATCTAGGTACAGACAAAGCAACTTGGCGCAACCATGATGCCAGTGAACTAATGCGACAGGCCCAGCAGTTTGTTCCTGCAAGAGTGGATCAAGGTGGAGGTGATGATTTTCTGGTAGAGCAGTTAAAGCCAGAATCATTAAAGGCCGCAGCAAAAGTCAGTAGTTACCCGCTGGACTTGCACCTTCACGAAGGTTTTGATCACAGCTATTACTTTATCGCGAGCTTTATTGAAGAGCATTTGCGCTTCCATGCGATTCACCTAAACCAGTAACCTACCCGAGAGTTTTGTCAAATAAGATAAAAGCAGTTAATTTGATTTGTTCTTATTTAGCTGCTTCATCGCAACAGGCATAACAATATAAGAAATAATTGGGACAATAATTGCCACCACAATACACACTTGTAAAATTTTACTTGCAGGCAAATACGGTTCAACCCATTGTGGGATAAAATAGACTAAAGGTACTAGCGCAAAATAATTAATTAGTGCTATTAAGTGTTTGTTTGGTGGCGTCATTAGCGGATCCTTACAATAATCATCATGTTGAATTACTGTTTGCTAATCACAACGATTTCAACGTCATTGTTGGCTGTTATTTCTGCTTTATAAAGTCGAATTAAATCGCCATCTTCTGAACTAAAAATATTATTTTCATCGATGAATTCGGCATTACCTTTACTAACATAGGCTAAAATTTCATCATTAAATTTAATGCTTTCACCTGACGCTAATCGCACAACATCTATCGTTGTTTTGCTGCCAAAAGTTTTATTTTGGCTTTTTTGTCCACCATAAATACGAGTGACACCATTTGCTTTTAACGTGTAATGTTTATATCCCGCCTGTTGCCCTGATTCTTCAGGCAATACCCATAGCTGCAACATGCGATTTTTTGTAGTGTCAGGGTTAACCTCATTATGAGAAAAACCCTCACCTCCTGCACGTTGCACCTGTACTTCTCCAGCAAGTAAACTTTGTCCGTGCTCTAAAGAGCCTTCGTGACTTACACGGCCTGCCATCATTATTGAAATTACATCAATTTCTTTATGTGGATGCATGTGTGTTTCACCATGCGGATTAAATTGTGCATCGGCTAAGTAAACAAAGTTACCGATGCCATCAAAAGTATTCACGGCTTTGCTGCTGCCAAAAACACGACGGTCAGTCACTAATCGGTGCTCGGTCAAACCGGCAAAGCCACCTAAGGGTAAGGATTTTCTACTAAGTACTTGCATATTCTGCTCCGTTTATTAAATTCTGTAATTTGCTTTTGTGACAACCATATTAAGCCACGCTCTCTGTTTGATAAACACGCATTTATTGATATGATAATTCCATATTCAACAACAATGAGAACTAAGAATTTGGAACACGACTTAAATGACATGATGGTATTCTTAGCCGTTGTTGAAACGGGCAGTTTTACACTGGCCGCCGACAGACTAGGCATCCCAAAAGCTAATGTTAGCCGGAAAGTATCGCGTTTGGAGCAAAAGCTAACCGTTACTTTGTTAGAGCGTTCTACTCGCTCACAACATTTAACAGAAGCAGGCAGTCGCTATTTAATACATTGCAAACGCATTCATGAAGAATTAGATCTAGCGACTGCATCCGTCTCGGAAATATTGCATAGTTATAAAGGTGAGATAAAGGTTGGTGCTTCTGTGGCCTCTGGGCAACAAATTTTAAGACCTGCTCTTGCTAAATTTATGCATCAATATCCTGAACTAAAAGTACAGCTAAACCTAGTAAATCAACGGGTAGATTTTATTGAAGAAGGTTTTGATGTAGTGATACGTATTGGGCAGCTAAATGACTCAATGTTAATCGCTAAAAAGCTTGGCACAATTACACGAAGGTTATTCGCTAGCCCTGCTTATCTAGCCCAACACGGTGAACCAAAAGTAGCAGAGCAATTAGTAGAGCACCAATTACTTGTTATGAACCCAACCAACAACGACCCTAAATTGAGCCTAGTTTCAACACAAGGCGAAAGCTTTACCGTAAATTGCAAACCCAGATTATTGGTTGATGACTTTGCCATTCTTAAGCAATGCCTTATTAACGGCTTAGGCATTGCTGTGTTGCCCGATTATATGAGCCAAGAAGAAGTAATGACAGGAAAATTGGTTAATATATTATCGAATTGGGGTGTGGAACAATTAGATGTCTATGCACTCTATCCACGCCATCGAGCCAAAATCCCAAAGGTTAAGGCTTTTCTTAGTTTTGTAGTTCAACTCTATGGTGAAGCGCTAAAATATGAATATCTTCCTGAATAATAATAGCGTCATAATTTTATCATAGGTAGATTGATTTTATGCTAGCGATTAGAACTTGATTCTTCTCATTATCGTAGTCACTGTACCATTAATAGCGTAAGATTTAGAGTTCTTATACCCAAACCACTTCAGGAATATTATCTAATTAATGGTTTTGATAATTGCGACCTACTTTAACACTACAACACTTTGTTTTTATCAAAAAATCAAACTGTTAGTATGTGTTTTGGTATTTTTAGTCTTATCATATGATGCTAATGCAAGTAATTTAAAGGCGACACTAAATGGTGAATTGCCCAAGGCCGTTGAAAAAAATATTCTCTCCTATTTAGGCAAATTACCAGAGACAGAGTTAGAGCGTTCAGCCTTTATCTATTCAGCTAAGGACAATGCATACAAGGCACTACAATCCTTAGGTTATTATCAAGCTGACATAATTGCTGTTGTTGAAAAAGATCCCTGGCAACTTATTCTAACCATTACTTTACATGAACCAACGATAATTAATAATATCAATTTTCAGGTTGACGGTGAGGCAAAATATGACCATGCTTTTATCGCCTTAATGAATAATCATGATATACAACAGGGTGATAAACTTCATCATGGCAAGTATGAAACGCTAAAATCTGATTTACTGTCGTTAGCATTACAGCGAGGGTATTTTAACGGCATATTGATTGATAGTAACATAACAATTAAAGAAGGCTATCGCTTAGCAGACATCACAATAAGTTATGATAGCGGGCCTCGATATCGATTTGGTAAGATTATATTCGATGATTTTGACCTTGACCCTGCGTTATTTTCAAGCTTAATACCCTTTAAAACTGGTGCATATTACAGCACCAAGGACTTCCATCAGTTACAACATCAACTACAATCTACTCAATATTTTAGCAGTGTTATTGCGGCTCCTGCAGATAAAATAGAAGATAGAAAAAACAATCAATATACCATTCCTATCAATGTTTCATTGACTCCAGCAAAAAGTCACCTATTTGATTTTGGTGTTGGTTATGCCACAGATACCCAATTTCGCCTATCCGCGGGTTGGCGTACTCCGCTCATCAATAAATATGGGCATTTTCAAGAAACTAAATATGAATATTCTCCCAAAAATCCCACTGGAAGGTTTATTTATAGTATTCCATTGAGCCATCCCTCAGAAGATTTGTTACAGTTTAAAGTAACCATTGAAAATGAAGATTATGCAGATTTAACAACAAAATTTTATTCCGCTCAGATCGCGCGAGTAATCAGTAAGAATAATTGGAATAGACAAATCTATACAAGATTTCATCAAGAAGCATGGACGTATGATCTTGATGAAAACAAGCCTAATATTATTTGGTCTGAAGAAGATAATGTTCAGTACATTATTCCCGGTATTACTTGGTCTAGAACAATTCGTGAGGGCAGTGCTTTAGATCCAAGTGCTGGTTTTCGACAAACTTATAATATCGAAGGTGCGCATTTAAATGCAGGTTCCGACAATAGCTTTTTTAGAGTTCACGGGCGATGGAACTTCATTACCACGTTAAAACCTAAGCATAGACTAGTTACTCGTGCTGAATTAGGGGCTATTTATATTGATAGAGATGCACAATTAGCACCTTCATTGCGCTTTTATGCTGGTGGTGACCAAAGTATTCGTGGTTTTGCTTATCAATCGATAGGCGCGACTATTCCGTCGTCATCAGATCCTAATGAAGAGGATTCGATTGTTGTAGGCGGAACGCGTCTAATGGTGGCAAGTATTGAGTATCAATATTATCTCAACAAAAAATGGCGACTTGCGTTGTTTTCTGATGCGGGTAATGTTGCCAACAAAGGTGAATTTGAACCGGTATATTCTTTTGGAACAGGTATACATTATATGTCCCCTGTCGGGGCGGTAAAATTTGATCTTGCTTATGGTATTGATGACGATGATAAGGATTGGCGTATTCATATTAATTTAGGAGCTGAATTATGATGTGGCGCCGATTTACGCTGATATTCGCCAAATACCTGGCGATTTTTCTTATCCTACTAACACTGTTGTTAACTACCCCATGGGGTACTCGACTCACCCTTGCCTTACTCAATAACCTTGATAGTTTAGCTGTTAATTATAAAAGTGGATCATTAATTCGAGACATTGAATTAAGCAAGTTTCATTTGCAACTAGATAAGCTTGATATTGTTATCAACGGGTTATCAGCAGAGTTTGATTTTTCTTGTGCATTGAAAAAAACACTGTGTATCAAGTCGGCAAAGGCCGATTATTTCTCTTTGCGGTATGTGACAAACAAGGAGGCTATTAACCAAGCAGAAGGGGAAAATATTGCAGATCATTCATTGTTTGAAATGCCATTCTCTATTAAAGCCACCTCTGTAGAAATAAATAAAAGTCACCTGAAAATCAATGACACTGAACTCTCTATTGACCAATTAGTGACACAGCTGGCAATAAATGAAAGTGAGTTTAACATATTGCAACCTGCGGTAAAACAATTGACAGTTTCACTATCAGCTAACGACTCAACAACACCTACCCTCAGTCAGGTAACAACGAATTCGTTAGGTGATACCTTTGCTCAATTACCGGAAATTGATTTACCCATCGCACTCATTATTGAGAAATTGCATGTTGATGACATTGTTATCGAGACAAAAACTAGCAGAGAACCCCCCGAGCAACTGTGGCAATCAACCAATAATCGACTCAGTGGAACATGGGTACATACTGAGATCAGCATTGGTCAACTTCAAACCACAACATCCTCTTTTTCAATAAGCCAATTTGTCGCTGATGCCAAGTTACAGCCACCATACCAAATAGATACCCAATTCGTTAGCCATCTTAAAAATATTCCATGGTGGCCTGAGATAGCTAGCTCTACTCAACAATTTTCATTACAAGGTTCTTTTGCAAGCTTAGCCTTTGACATAAAAAGCAAAGGCAGCCTAACACTTACGAGTCAGGGGGCAGTGAATTTATTTGATAGAGATATGCCATTTAACATCTCCATGGCCGCAGAGAAAATTCCAATGCCTTTGTCTTTAGCGCATTACGCAATACCCTCATCGTTATCTTTCATGCTGTCAGGAAATCTAAAGGAGCAAGCCATTGAATTAACGAGTCAGTTAAATAGTTATGGCTACAATAATGCACAGATAAAACTATCAGCAAATCACCAACAAGACCATTTCAGCATTGATGAATTGCTATTTGAGGACAAAGAATCGTCGAGTCACTTAAACGTGCAAGGTAAACTAGCATTATTACCAACCGACACTACATGGCAGTTATCTGCACAATCGACAGGATTCTCTTTGCCGAAAATTAGCCTAGAAAGCTTGACCGAACTTGGACAAAATCAAGCACAAACGGACGCCCTTAAATCAAATCTTCCCGATTCTATTACTGGGAGAATACAAGGTAACATAGCTAGTACCGGTGCATGGTCTGAAAAGCAATGGGGAATTTCAATAAGTGATACAAACATTTCAGGCAAAGTAAATAATTCCAATCTTAATATTAAAGGTGATATTGGCTTAAATCAGACCGGTCATCTAAAGCCTGGAAAACTGTTTGTTGCTTTTAATGATAGTGAACTAACACTGCAAACTGCTGGTGATTCTTTTTGGGGTGTTAATGGTCATGTATCTATCGGTAATCTTAATCAATGGTATCACGGTGTAAATGGCGCTTTTACCAGTGACTTTTCAGTAACCGGAGAGAAAGACAATCCTGTCATTCAATTAAAGAGTCGGGCCACTCAACTAAACTGGAGGCATTGGTACAGCGATATCTTGAAAATCGATGGGGTTTATCAACCAATGAATGACCATAAAATTCAATTAACGCTGAATAACAACCAATTGAAATTGGTGAATGAAAATAGGATTGTTAGTATTGATGGTTTCAACCTTAACGTGACAGGTGACGCTAATCAGCACCTTGTAGAGTCTCGTTGGCTAGGGGACTTTGCCGGACAACTTACCTTAACTGGCCAATGGAATGACACGTTTACTCATTGGCAGAGTTCAGTGGAAGAAAGTACCTTAACTTATAAAAATACTATTCTGAAAAATGATAAAGCTTTTGCTTTAAATGTTGATTTGGCCAATTACCACAGTGCAATTGGAAGCCATTGCTGGCAAGGAACGGGTGTAAGTGCTTGCTTACCAGATGAGGCCATCATTGGCGAATCTGGGAATATAACGGTTAAATTAAATGTCGATCTTTCTGCTATTGACGAACTATTATTGCCAAAAGATATTGAATTAATAAGCCAAGTCACTGGTGATATCAATGCAAAATGGTCGCCGCAACAGCCAATTAGAGCAAACGCATATTTTGAATTGTCATCAGGTTATATCAAAGTCAGTGACGATTTCAGTGAGCATCAACTTTCACAATGGTCGCAAGGGGAATTTTCTTTTGCTATTGATGAACAGTGGTTTACCAGCAAACTGCTGTTAACTGGTACAGACGATAAAACCCTCATGCATATCAATTCAACTGTTGAGCTTATTGATGATTATCCTGTTGATGCTCAAATAGTACTTAATCAATTCAACTTGCAACCGTTTCAGTCAATTTTGGCTGAAGTGCTTAATTTACAAGGTAGCATAACAGCAAATATAGCTATTGATGGAATGCTTGGCTCACCTTTGATTAATGGCGGAATAACACTAGATAAAGGGAAGGTACGTTTAAGTCAAAATGCAAACACCTTTGATAATATTTCCAGCACACTCACCATTGAAAATAATCAGGCAATTTTATCGGGCAACTTCTTCCTAGAAGATAGCGAGGCCAATTTATCAGGTAATATATCATGGCAAGATAGCTTAACTCTGAACGTAGACTTGAAAGCAGATGCTTTGCCATTGGTTTTTCCGCCACAATTGGTGATGAGTATATCGCCAAGCTTGAACTTCTCTCTTAAAGAAAAAGCGTTAACCATTAGTGGGAATATCGATGTATTAGACGGCAGTTATAATATTGAGAAGTTGCCTGAAGGTAGTGTTTCACTCAGTGATGATGTCATTATTGTTGATCAACATGGTCAGGCGGTGATCAAAGAGTCATCAGGTTTTGATATAAAAACCAATATTAGGGTTAATATTGCCAAAGCATTTGAAGTATCAGGGCAAGGGTTACAAACGCACTTACTGGGTCAGTTACAGATTAGACAGAAAAAAAATCAACCCTTTCAGTTGTTTGGCCGCATTCAATCAAATGACGGTACTTTTCAAGCTTACGGACAAAAACTGCAAATAGATAAAGGAGAGTTTACCTTCAACGGACCTATCGATAATCCCTACTTTAACTTACGTGCCAGTAGGCACATTAAAGCCGAAGATATTGATGTTGGCATTCAAGTCACCGGTTTAGCCGACGCGTTAGATATGCAGCTTTTCTCGTCACCTACGATGGAAATGCCAGAAATGTTATCTTACTTGGTAAGGGGACGAAGCTTAGATGCAGGCACTGAAAATAGCACCGCGGCGGCAAGTTTTTTGGTTGGTTTTGGCGTAACGAATAGTATGGGCTTATTTGACCAAATTGAAAAAATACCACTCATTAGTAATATTGCTGTTGATACCGAAGGAGAAGGTGATAAAACCCAAGCAACAGTTAGTGGTTACCTAGGGAACCGCGTATATTTAAAATACGGTATTGGCGTTTATGAGCCGATTAATGAACTCACGGTGAGAATGTACATATTTAATCGTTTTTGGTTAGAAATAGTCAGCGGTATTGAGCAATCTACAGATCTTTATTACTCATTTGATATTGATTAATTGTTTCATATTATTTAACAAATTTTAGCTCTTTTCTTAATGTTTACCTCAGATAAGTGTTTTGTTAGGACATCAAGCTCTTTGCTTTCATACCAATCTCCTTGCTGCGCTCTTCCATGTTTTACAGTATGGATAATTGCATTGGCAGGTAAGTATAGGTTATGGGAAACCATTGGTTTAACCGTAAACGAACTATTTTCATTTCTAATTGTAAGAAGTAAGTTTCCACCAACGAGCTCAGCAAAACCAATCCAACCTTTTTGAACAATATACGTTTCCTCAAGATCTATATGATAATGGCTATTTTGCCATGATCCAGAATGACCTGATTCGGTTCTGATGTAGGCACTGCCATCTTGTGAACTTAATCGAATTCTTAGTTCCCCATTTTCCATTACTTCTTTATTGAAGCTAAGACCATGGGATTTCATTTCTGTAGATTCCGACATATGCATTCCAACACTATAAATAAAAGGTTCAACTAAAAACTAAACTCAAAAAGGTAAAACAATCTGAATGTTCATTAACTTCATTGTAAACTACTGATCAAGTGTAATAGAAACAGTTAAGCCCGGGTGTGATGATGACATAGATATAGAGCCACCATGAAGTTCAACGATGGCTTTTACAATAGAAAGACCTAAGCCGAAACCGCCTTCCTGCCTGCTTGAATCTAAGCGATATAGTCGTTGAAAAACTGCATCATATTGTGCTCTTGGAATTCCTGGGCCATTATCAATAATAGATATTTCAACGCCAACAGCGGTGTAATTTACTTGCAAGCAAATTATGCCCTGTTCTTGAGTATATTTAATGGCATTTTCAACAACATTATATACCGCTCTAAATAGCAAATTTGCATCAGCCAAAATGGGTTTAACAAAATCATTTTGGCTCGTATTATCAACTAATGTAAAGCTCTGTGCTTTATCCTCAGCTAAGGGCTGAGCCAGCTCATACACATCTTTACAAAGAGTTTTGATATCAACACTTTGGCTTGGTTTTTGTTGAACACCTTTTTCTAATCTTGATAATTCCAGCATGGCATTGAAGGTGTGTATAAGATTATCAATTTCTTCCAACAATTTTTCTTTCCAATGATCATCTTGATAAATAACGCTATTATTATCGATACTATCTTCAACCGAAATTCGAATGCGAGATAAAGGTGTTCGAAGATCGTGAGCAATATTATCTGTTATCTGTGAAACAGAGCCAATCAAATCATCAATTTCATCTAACATTTGATTAATTTGTTCGGCAATCATGTCAAACTCATCTTGCTTGGTGCTAATTGGCAGTCTGGATTTCAATCGTCCCGCTTTTACATGCGCGGTAAGTTCACCTATTTGCTGCACTTTTGACAGCACGCGTCGATTTAATAAAAAGCCTGAAATAAGGGTAACTATCAGCGCAAATAACAAAGCAAAAAGGCTTGCCGTGCGAAAGTTATTTTCAAGTACCTGATAATTATTATCAAACAAGGCAATCGACAGTTTACCAAAGCGAGTGTTCAAGCTGGTGCCTAGCACTATTTCTACTGTTGTTTTATCTAAATGGTTAACTACCGCAATAGGGAAATGTTGTAATGCTGGAAATTCTGATAAATTTTTAGGTATGGTATTTAGGTTACCGATAACCTTAGCATCACTATTTCGTTTTTTAGTTTCAAACACTAAAATAACAGCGCCACTTCTATTGATACGCTGCTGTATCGCCGTTTGAAAATCACTTGCTGTCATACTTGGGCTATTAGAGAGATCCGCAAAGCCCTGCGCTGTAATGGTCACTTGTTGTGCTATTTGGCGTTTTTGTTCTCCTACCGTAAACTCAAAGACAAGCGCTAAAATACTTGAACAGATAAGTAAAACAATAAAAGTAAATATTAAGGTAAAACGCCAAATGGAAGTACGGGTAAAAACTCTAAAGCGTTCTAACCACATATCCAGCTCCTCGAACAGTATGAATGAGTTGCGATTCACCGTTTTCTTCAAGTTTCTTTCTTAATTTAGCCACATGAACATCAATTACATTGGTTTTAGGATCAAAATGATAATCCCAAACTGATTCAAATAATAGTGTTCTAGAAATCACCTGACCTTGATGCTCTAGTAAGTAGCGTAATAATTGAAATTCTTTTGGTTGGATAGTGAGTTCTTTTCCTGCTCTAAGGACTTTATGACCAACCAGATCCATCACTAAGTTATCAATCGTTAGCTCTGTTACAGGGCCATTGGCTTGGTTAGATGCGCTATCTCGTTCAACGAGGATAGTGGCTCGAATATAGAGCTCTTGAAAAGAAAAGGGTTTGGCCAAATAGTCATCCCCTCCTGCTTTTAAGCCTTTAATCCTTTCGTCTACATGACCTAATGCACTCAAAATAATGACTGGAATATTAATGTTTGCGGCGCGCATTGCAGCGAGCACAGCCAGACCATCCATTTTCGGTAACATACGATCCAGCACAACAAGATCATAATTATTACTTGTGGCAAAGAATAAGCCATCGGGACCATTCTCTGCCGTATCTACGACATTACCCTGCTCAACAAAACCTTTTTTAATATACTCAAGCGTTGTTTTATCGTCTTCAATAACAAGTAATTTCATCGTTATGCCTATTTTTTAAATACAGGAATAAGCTGGTTATTATTGACATCAACAAGCCATTCTTTTTTACCCTCAGCACTTATGGTTTCAAGCTCAAAGAACAGCACACCTTGCTTGTCTTCAATTTCAATCTCTGTAAGTAGTGAGTTTTTATCAAGGTTAATAGCATTAATGGCATCAAGCATTGAGTATTTCTTTGTTGCTAATTTTCTAGCAGTAACAATGCGATCATCTTCAATAAACCAAGAAAATAATCTACTCCATTCTTTTTCAACAACCTCGCCGTTTTGGATGGAAATTGTCAATTTTATTTTTTTATCTTCTTCAATATCTATTAACTTGATTTCGTGAAAATAAACATCATCGTTGTCATCAAGCTCATAGCTATAAATAACGCCATTATAATCTTGCTGCACTTTTTTAATAACTTGCTGAGCAGTAATGCCGGACTTTTCAATTATCGACTTAGTCACAGCCATTTCTTGTTTGTCTGATCCCGCCCAGCTAGCTGATATTGTACCCGCCGTTAATAATGTAGCAAAAGTAATTGAAATAAGTGAATTTAAACGTTTCATAATATTGTCCTCTGATTGGAATAATATCAGTTTACCTTCACCTTAATAAAGCCAATATTGACGGAACATTAATTATTGTTAATGATTGCGATAAGATCATCATAAACACCATCAGCAGCGGCTATAACGGGGTTTCCGTCAATTAAGAAATTATCTCCTGCAAGAATATTATTTGCTTTTCCACCAGCCTCCGTTATTAACAAACAACCCGCAGCACAATCCCAAATATTCATATGCGGTTCAAAATAACCAATTAAGCGACCCGCAGCTACATAGGCTAAACTTAACGCGCCACTACCACTACGATGGAACATGCCCTGTGCTCTTATTAAACGCTCTAACGGCCCTAAGGTATCTTCAGGCTTAACCCGATTAGAGTAACCAACACTTATTAAACCATTAGTAACTCCTTTAACATCCGATACTTTAATAGGGTTGCCATTTAATTTTGCGCCTTGCCCGACTTGTGCAGAGAAAATTTCATCGGCACTGGGGTCATAAATAACACCCAACACAATTTCATTTTGCACAAGATATGCAATTGAAATACACCAACTCGGAATGCCATTAACAAAAGGCTGAGTGCCGTCAATAGGGTCAACTACCCAAATACCTTGTCCTTCTTTAGCAACATAGCTATCAGAACTTTCTTCGCCAAAAAAATCATCTTCTGGATATTGAGATTCTATTGCGGCTCTTATTAAATTTTCCGTATTCACATCGGCTTCCGTGGCCATGTCTTGCACACCTTTACTCACAATAGTTAAGGTGTTTAGTTTAGAAAAGTATCCAAGCGCTAACTCCCCAGCTTCTTTTGCCAATTGCTCAGCAAAAATCAAACGTTTATTCATAGTGTTCATAATTTTTTACTCAAATTTTTTGTACTAAATGTTATAGATTGAAAATAGGACTATCGCATTGACGACTTAAGACAAAGTGCTTTGATGAAGAAGGGGTACTAATAGCAACTTCCACCTCATCAATTGTTGTAAAGTTATCAAGTACTAGCACCGACACTTTATTTAGCTTGTTATCTAAACCACAATCTAGAGAATAACGTGCTTGGTAAAACATGCCTTGCTCGGTGATATCTACTGATGCGTTTGTACATGCTTTAACTGCTTTAACCTCAATGATATCAGCCATAGTTGCTAAAGATTGATACTGAGCATGATCCTTAGCAACTTTAATCTTTGCAACAATTTGTCCTTGTTCAGAGTAATCGATATTAACGAGTGTGATATCACCTTGATGTAATTGATGCTCTTGAGCATGACTCTTACAAAAAGAGTCCGCTGATTTTTCACCACAACCAACCACTAATGAGCTCATTGCAATAGAAAATAATATTGGTTTTACTGCCATTTTGTTCTCCAAAGCCAGGGTTTGTTGACCCTAATCTAATCTGCCGCTTTTACTTTCCATAACGAAGACGCTAATACTATTGAAAGAACCGAAGCTCCTACCCAAAACATGATCGGCTTATCATAGTTATAAAAGAATACGTTGAAGTTTTGATCACCATTAGGAAAAGCGAAGATTATCTCGCTACTGTAAATCATCTTACCGCTTATATAATCTTGTGCTCCAGCACCTAAATAACTAAAGATGCCGATAAAGCCCATCGCTGCGCCAGCCACTTTTTTCGGTGCAATATCTATAGCAAATAGTCCACCAAGTGACGCTAATATGCCGCTTAAACCAAAACCATAAACGACTAATGCAATACCTAGTATTAACGGGTCTTGTGGCCCATAAAAAATAACCAATAGCGGTACAATTTCTAATAAAGCAAAAATCAAATTTGCCGGTGGTCTGCGAGCATTAAAAAACTTATCAGACACTAGCCCATAAGCTAAACAACCTAAGATACCCGCAGCGGTGTTAAAGAAAATAAATAAGTTGGCGTCAAATAAATCAAAGCCTCTGATTTCTTGTAAATAAACATTACCCCAACTATTAATAGCATAACGAGTAACATACATACTGGAGCTGGCTAGTGCCAATATCCATATGGATGGAATCGCTAATACTCTCAGTTGAGTTTTCCAAACAGATTCATCTTGATGCTCTTTATCTACTTGACCATGATCACCTTTCCAGTCAGCAACGGTTGGCAAACCTATGGTTCTGGGTTTGTCGGGTAAATAGCGCCAGAGCAAGAATGCACCAAAAACACAGATAAGTGCAGGCGTCCAAAATCCCCACTGCCAACCTAAACCTAACCCTTTAGGGGCTGCTGCAATTAGCCAGGCTACCCCTAAATACGTTAAACCTTCACCAATGGAGTGCGCTGTACTCCAAATACCATAGTAGCGCCCTCGTTCACTGTTGCTATACCAACTTGAAAGTGAAACTACACTTGATGGCGCACCGAAACCTTGAAACCAACCATTAATTCCCCAAAGTAATGCAGATACCCAAGCAAGCTCAGAAAAGCCCATTCCTAAATTAGCCATAGCCGATAAAAATAAACCCGCGGCAAAAAAACGACCAACATGAGCATGGTCAGCCAAAAATCCATTAGTAAACTTACCTAAAGCATAACCATATAATAAGGTTGCACCAATGATGCCGACTTCCTCTGGGGTAAATACACCCGCATCCATTAACGGTTTTTTCACCACATTAAAGGCAAGGCGGCAAACATAGCCTAAGCCATAACAAAGTGTAATCAGAACAATGACATTGCGTCGGTGGTAGTTAAATTGTTCGGTAATATAATCACTATTGGTCGTGAGTGGTTGATCTTTGCCTGAAGCGAAAAAACCAACCAATCGACTCAAAAGAGAATTTTGATTAGAAGAGGTAAATAATTTTTGTAGTGCACTTATCATAATATACAACCTGTTAGTGCCACTTAACGAGTGATTAGCCACAAAGACTAATCACTCGTCTGGGCGATAACGCTTACTTAGATTCTGCCGTAGCGCTTACTAAAGAAGAACGTCTTTTATATTGATAGGTAAAGTCTAGCTTAGTATCACCAGTACCACTATTTGGTGTTATGTGCATGGTAATTTCTGCATTATCATCCGTTAACTGAAGATGTGAAAAGCCCCAAATCATACCCTTAGTGTAAATGGTATTGTTATCAGGATATGTTTTTATTTGATAAGCTTTAAACCCTTTATTTACTGAGCGTTGTTTCGCTGCAGCTCCAGAAAGAACCTCTAATAATGCTGGTTTTCCGCTGTTTTTTCCAAAAACAGAATCACAACTGTCTTCATGAAGTTCAAGTGAATGTTCATGACCAGCAAAATAAATATCAGCATAATTACATAACGAAGGTAGAATTAAAGCACGTAATGAGCGAGCTTGTTCGTACTTACTGCCACCAACAGACCAAATAGGATGATGTCCTATAACAAACTTCCATTTTGCCGTAGAGTTTTTCAATTTATCATCTAACCATGCCACCATATTTCTTTCAGCATCATTGGCTGGCATAGTATGTGGATCAGGTGAATCTACTTCCATGCTTTTCTTTTCACTACCATCTGGATTCAGTTCGGTGTCCATCACTGTAACACCTGACAACATGACTTCAGTATCAATAACAAAAATTTCTACATCACCGTTACCTGCTGGCGGCTTAACAGTATAAAATAGTCCGTCCATGTAAAAAGGACGAGTAGATTCCATAAAATCAACTTGCGCCATCGCACCTTCTCGAGAAGTTTTCCAATCATGGTTACCTAAAGCAGTATAAATTCGGTAGTCATTAAGACCTTCGCCCATTTTCCCAAAAGGTTTACTAAAAAGGTCATCAAAACGAACAGAGTCTTCTTTGCCATCTAAGCCCGTAGTCGCGCCATCTGGATAAATATTATCGCCAAGCATCACAGAAAATTGACAAGACGCCTCTTTACAATATGATTTCATTGCATTAGCTACTGGATACATACCACTTGATTCAATCATACCGCCAACAGCTGGCACAAATTCACTCGGTGGAATGACTAATTCCTCTAATTTCTTGCCATCTTCAATCCATTCATCTGTTTCAAACTTTACAAATGCCGCTAAATCTTCACGTAAAGGTACAAATTGTTTTTCTTTTAAATAGTCAACATGATAGCCACTATCACCAAAGGCAATAAAACCAAAATCAATTTTGTTGTTTTCGCTAACTTTTTGCTGATCTGGCTTGGAAGCACCTTGAGCGGAGGTTTGCTCAGCCTCTGGTTGTTGATTTGTTTCTGAATTTAAACAGCCAGTCAGTGGCAGTATGGCAAGTAGTGGTAGCGCCAACCAGCTACTGCATTTAAAATTAGACTTATCTTGGTTATTCATTATTCTACCTCTGTTATTCTTTTATCGTTAATGGTGTTCGCTGTTGGTGCTGCCACTAGAAGTTAATACCAGCAACAACAGCGAACTTCATTATTTGGAAAATAAAAGGAGAGTCAAAACTCTCCTTTGTTATGGCATTAAAGAGTTTTTAAAATGACTTTCTTAACGTTAAGGTAACCATTCTACCCGCGCTTTCATCTTCTAGCTCAAATCCATCAACGTCGCCAGCAATATGGTTGTCGATTATTTCTTGTCCGGTATCACCATCATATTTCGTGAATTTTTCAATTTTATGAGCATCTAACAAGTTAGTACCGCTTAAGCGTAATACATAACCTTCACCAAACCTTTTCTCAATAAATATTTCAAGGTTAGCACCATAACTCAATGCAACTTCTCTATGAAGATCTACCGATAAACTATCGCCTTGTTTTTGATAACTAAAGCCAACACTGGCTTCCCACACAGGGAAGTTATGTGTCACGCCAAAGTTATAGATATAATCAGATTGGTCTCTAAACCGTCTTTCTTCACCGGTAAATTGATCATCAATTGCCGAATCAAGTAAAGTCAAGTTAGCAAAGACACCTGTATCCTCACCTAGCGGAGCACTGAAATCCATCTCTAAACCCCAGACACTACCATCGCCAGCATTGTTGTATGAATATAGCGTTCCACCATCTTCAGTGACTCCCATTGCTCCTTCTTCGATAACATCAGTAACATTACGATAAAAGGCATTAAAACCAATAATACCCTGGCCAAATGTATGTTCATAACCTATATCAAAGCCAAGTGACACTTCATCTTTCAAATCTGGATTACCTTGTTTAGCATCACCATCTTCCGGTTCATCTTTTTCGGTAATCGGGGCAAGCTGTTTGAAGTTCGGGCGTTTAACAGTTTGTGCAACACTAATACGAAGCGTATTTGTATCATTCAATTCTGCTGAAAAATGAGCGGATGGATTAACTTGTGTTGAGCTAGAATCAAAAGAAACACCCTCTGAAGTTATCGTGCGAGAAGTATGCTCAATTCGTAAACCAAGCTCTAAAGCGCCACCATCAAACAACTCTTTTTTACCTAAGAAATAACCATCAAACCGGTCTTCTTGAGCATCATACGTTTGCTCTAACCCGATGCCTTGAATTTCTCCAGCATCATTAATATCGTATTCAATGATAGTTTCATCTCTGTCCTTCATCGAAGCATCAAGACCCGTTTTAAACTCTATTTCATTATCAAAAACATGCTCAAAAAAGCCACCTAACAATATTTCAGAATCTTCAGTATCTTCATATTCTATATCAGCATATTCCCAATCTTCATCAGGATCATCACGTTTCCATTTTGTTATATCTTCTACATCCGTTGTGTTTGAGAAGCTAGCAGACAATTCAAAATTACTATTATCTAAGTCTTTACTGTAAATAGCTGAAACATTGATAGATTCTTCATCAATATAAACATCATCACGGTCATATTCCCATTCGTTATCTTCAATATCTAAAGTATATTCTCTTTGCATCTCAGTACGGTCAGTGTTCAAGTAATTAGCTTGTAAATCAAGCACTGAAGTGCTGCTCAAATCATATGATATACCTGCACTTATAGAAATATCATCACTGTCTCTGGTATCCATCTCTAGTTGATCACTTGTCATGGCACCAGGTACAAAACCGTTCTCTAAATCACCATCGGCTTCAAATTCTTGCTCTATTTTGGTTTTACTTACGTAACGCTGTTGAAAATTGGCTGAAAGTGTCCATGACATATCATTGGTATTAGCGCCGTAACCGAATGAACCATTTGCTCTAGTAGTGCCATCAGATGCTCTAAGTGCGCCTACTTTTACGCTACCGCCATCAAAACTAGCTCCATCTTTTAGAATAATGTTGATAGTACCACCAACACCTTG
>Ga0209826_1000347_pt1 | contig 33683 bp, 28 predicted proteins | sample GOMGulsemesocosm_5_FD_184637 | JGI IMG/M metagenome (GOLD analysis project Ga0209826, IMG submission 184637) | Methane-oxidizing microbial communities from mesocosms in the Gulf of Mexico - GOM15C Gulf of Mexico (SPAdes) (version 2) | ecosystem: Environmental > Aquatic > Marine > Cold seeps... | reverse complement strand
TAGTATTGACTTTGGCTTGTGATTTAGCTGACTGCTTAAATATTTTTGCTTCAGCTTTTTGAAGATCTGTTAATGCATCTGCAGCAGCGATATTGCTAGCTGCTAATGCTAGTGCGCCAACCATTGCCGTAGCGATGAGGCTTTTCTTACTTACTTTGGACATAGTTCCCAACCAATTGCTATTTAAATTTTGATAACAAAGATTTTTGTTACCGCAAATATAAAAATCTATCGTTTTTTTATGTAACTTTTTTTTATATGTAACTTTTTATGAATACAACCTTTTAATAATCCCAAATGACAAACAAACTGTCAAGATGGGTTTTAAAGTTGTTTTAACTGCGTGCAAAACCCCCTAATTAAAGGTACAAATATTTTGCCAGAGTATGTTTTACTAACTTGTTCGTAGTAAGTCAAATTTTTTTGTAGGTTAATGAGTGAATATTGACAAAAAGGTTAGTTTCTATACCAACCTGTAATTGAATAACGGCTTTTTCCTGCAAAGGGAGCTATTGATGTCACCGAGTGTACTTGACTAACATCAAAAAGTGTTAACGAGTTAAATAGAGGCGACCAAGCTTTTGTCGGCGTGCCATTTTTTTCAAAAAATTGTAAAAGCCCGCCCCAATCAGGATGCCAAAACGGACTAAGGCCTAATACATAAGCAATTTGTCGTGTTTCCCCTGAGACATCGTCTATATGGCGGGTAAGAAAGTCTCCAACTCTAAATCGTGTTGCTTGGGCATCAGCTTGCGTTAAAGTCAGCTTATTAGTGATTTGCTTAATTATACTTATCACACTCTCGTTGTTCATCAATGATAATACATTGCTCAATGGTACTGAAGATTGAGTAGTTATCTTATTTCTGCCGTATAAAAAACCAGAACCTTTGGCTGCATCTTGATATATAGCCTGATATAGCTGCTTTCTATTTTCTGCTTGTAATTCAGAAATTTCTTTATCACTGGCCTGCCGATTTGAGCCTTCTAGATGAAAAGCATTGTCAAAGTCAACGGTGCTACTTAAATAAACACTTAATGCCTCAGCGCTATCTTGCTGAAGAAAGTGTTCAATTCTAACAATACCATGCTGTGAAAACGTATTTTCTAGTTCTTCTATATTGGGTATATCATTTACTAATACTGTCACTATTCTATCCTACTATTTTACCATTGGATTTTTTCCACTTCTCAACCAGCAAGTTATGGACAACCTTTTTCCTGTCGCAAAAGGTGAAACATAACCAACATAATGATCCAGTGGCACTTTAAAAATATTAATTTCATTAAATGAAGGTAAAAAGCTTTGCTTAATTTGTTGTTGCTCATCTAATAAGTGTAGCGCCCCTCCCCAGTCAGCTCGCCAATGTTCAGTTAAATTAAACACTAACGCAGCAATTCTATTTTTGTCATTAACATCATCATTATGAGTATTTAAAAAGTGCCCAGCACTAAACCGGGTAATTTGAGCATCCATAAAAGTAATATCTGGCGCATTAAGTATTTCACGGAAAAAATCTAACGTTGCTCTGGTATTAAGAAATCGAACAATGTCATTAAAAAAATGTCCTGGTAGTAGATCGTTATGAAAAATGTCATAAATTGGAATCGCCTCATATAAATATTGAAAACCATCACTTGCTTGCTGAAAGACAATTTGTTTAAGCTCTTGTTTTTTATTATCAGGCCAGCCTTCAACTTCTAAGTTATTAAGATCTTGATGCTTACCTTGAAGATTAAACGCCAAATTCCACTGCTCTTGATTGAAAATAAAATCATGAATGGCTTTTAATGTTGACTTTGACAGTGCATTACTCACCCTAACAAAGCCCTTCTCTTGAAATTGTTTGGCTAACTGCTTTTTATTTTTTTGTTTTGCTAATGTTAAATTCATTTAACCTCTATTTTCCAGTATCATCTACCATAAATTAAAGTAACGTAATTACTCACACTGCCTTGTAAGGTTGCTATACCATAAGTGTTTTAAACGGAATTTTTCCATTAATGAAAACACCATAGGATGACAGTAAATGAATAGTTATAAAATAACAAATATATTGCTATCAACAAGCAATTCATCTGACAGAAAACAAATTTACTATGAATTTAGCAAGCGCTTTAAATATTGCCCAAACCGCTCATCGTCAAGGTAACTTTCTCCAAGCTAAAAAACAATACTTAGCCATTATTGAAAGCGATGATAATAATGACGCTATTTATGGCTTGGCCACAATATATTTTCAACAAAAGCAATACTTGCAAGCTATCTCTTTATTTGAAAAGTTACAAGTTAGAGAACCATACGCTGCTGATATAGCTTTAAATTATGCTATGTGCTTACAAGCAGCAAACAGAACTAATCAAGCAATAACAGTAATCAGTAATGTGGTCGCACATATTCCAAATGACATAATGCTAATTATGCCTTTTGCAAAATTAGCTTATTCATTAGAATCATATTCGCTAACGATTAAATTACTTACATTATTTCCCCTGTCAGCACCTGAAACAAAACCTTTACTCGCCAATGCCTACTTCAAAGCAGGACAATGGCCTCAAGCACAACAACTTTATTTAGAATTAATAAAAAGCACACCTAATATTGCTTTATTCTGGCAAAATGCCGCCCTAAGCTCAGCAAAAATACGCGACTATGAGCAAGCAATAACTGCTTTTAATATGTTCATTAAACTAACCCCCAAGAAAAGTAGTAATCATCTTAAATTTGCCGATTTATATTTACTCGCTAAAGAAACCAATAATGCAAGAGAGCAGCTTAATATAGCCATTGACTTGCGTGATATTAGCCTAACCCGTTATGAACTAGAAACAAAAATCAACCGCCTTGAGAGTAATTACCCACAGGCTATAATAACGGCAAATGAGGCAATAACTATCGACTGCTATAATGCAACTGCTTGGCAGATAAAAACGGAATTAGGAAAAGAAACAGCAGCTTGTATTACCAAGTTAAGTCACCTACAAAACAAAAAAATTGAGAACAGTTACCAAAACCAACAAAACTTATTTACCTTAGCCAAGGCCTATGAAAGCTCAGCTAATTATGAACAAGCTTTTGATTGCTTCACAAGAGCGAATAAAATACAGAACGAGCAACTCACTCAACATAACTTGGCCTTCAATCCACAAGAGCATGCTAAAGAATACTCAGCTTTAAGTCAGGTTTATATTAAACAAGTATCGTCCCCCTCAAGCAATAGCAGCATAAAGCCCAACAATATATTTATTGTCGGTATGCCACGTTCAGGTACGACATTAGTTGAGCGACTGTTAAGCCAAGATGAAAGCACACAAAGTAGTGGCGAAAATGAAGCATTAGTATTTGCTATTGCACATCAACTCAAACAACAGCAAACATTAGCAGAGCCAAACTGGCAAACTTTTTTTAGTTCGAATGCAGCCTTATTTTTACAGAAATATAAAAAAAAGACGGCACTAAATAGCAATATTATTTTGGATAAAATGCCTCATAACTTTCGCTACGTTGGCGCTATAATTGCGATATTTAGCGGTGTTAAAATAGTACAACTGCGACGAAACCCACAAGATTTGGCTTTATCAATATTTTCACATGCCTTCGCTTTAGAGCATAATTACGCTACGAATATTTCTACTATTGCCCACGCTATTTTTCAAGCAAATAAATTAATGGATTTTTGGGCAAGAACATTTCCCAAACAAGTAATCAATATTAATTATGAAGAATTAGTTCAATTTCCTGATAAAGTAAGCTCAGCGTTCTTTGATTTTTGTCAACTACGATGGCAAAAAGAACATTTAAATTTTTTCCAAAAAAATGTTTCAAGTTTTACTTTCAGTGAACTACAAGTTAGGCAAGCTATCAATACTAAAAAAGTAAATTTTTCAGCTAATTATAAACAACAGCTAGCGGAGTTTAATGACACTTATAATGCCTTGCTACAAGCAGAAAAATAACGACATGAATTCACACAAATAGACTTACGAGTTTAATTTATCGTGTCGTTGTTCAAGCCATGTACTTCTAGCATTAAAACAATCTTTAATCTCTTGCTGCTCTAATTCAGTCAAGTCAGGATGCCAGATGGAGAATATTAGTACCACTCGAATATCATCTGAATTATTTATTGCTTCATGCTCAAAAGAGTCATCAAAAATAATAAGATCACCTTCACACCAAACATTTTTTTTATCACCTACGCGCAGATAACCATTTCCTGGCACAATAATAGGTAAATGTACCGTTAAGCTGTGATTAGACAAACCAAAGTGAGGTTTGATATGCTGACCTGGCTTTAATAACGAGAAGAACACTTCATAAGGGTTATCATTCAAATGATATAAAGGTATTTTTTTCAATAATCTTGCTGTTTTTGGCATAAGTTTAATTAGCAGCTCATTAGCAACACCATTTTTAAAAAAATGTAACGCTGTCCAGTTTTTAGAGCCTGATAATGATTCAAAACCGTCAATGCTATAATCCTGACTTAAATACGGGCTGCCATCTTGTAAAATTAAATTGGTAATATTCTCGAATTCACTACGAATGTTCAGATAACTCTCTTCAACGACTGCACACCAACTTTGCGCCTTTTTATCGAATACAGCTTCTGCACGCAAATCGGGTAGATAAAATACATGTGGTTTCTGCTGCTCATGTAAATATTGAAAGGCTTTATTATGACTTTGCGGCCAAATAGCATTATGAATAATTGACCCTTGTTTAGGTGACTTTAAACTAGCATTATGCAAGGCAGTAAAATGCTCACGTAGAGCAACATCTGCTGCGTGTGAGCGCAACTTAGTTTCATAAGCAACATTTTCATATCGATATAATTGCACTAATTTATTATCAATATCTTGACCTAATGAATAAAGAGCAAGTGCCTTGTCTAGCTGACCAGCCTGCTGAAAGAAATAACCGGAATATAAGTATATAATCATGCTTTTGGGCGCTATTTTTAAACATTGTCCATAAGCATTTTCTGCATTTTCTGCCCTGCCTATTTGTTCCTCTACACAAGCTAAACGATACTGCAAACCAACATCGGTTGGATTTTTTTTTACATGTTCACGCAATAACTCTAAACCGCGCTGATTATTGCTTTCTTTAAAGGCTTGATCAATCAAGTCCAGCTCAATATTAGCCACCATGTTTTTCTCCAAACACTTGCCAAGCGAGTATTGCCGAGTCACTTGGCAATAGAACCTTTTGATAAGACGTTGTAACCCCTAATAACGTTAACATATCACAAAAGTGAACGATTTCATCTAACGATAATGCCACTGAAACTAGTTGTTCTAATCTCGATTTTTCTGCCAGCATTCTAATTTGCATATCACTGAACAATTTCAGTAATTCACTCTTGGGTTTTAACTGTTCTTTAAAGTCAATCAATTGATTAATACCAAGAAAAAACTGTCCCGTAATGGCCTGACTTATCTTACCTTGGTTTTGCGCTAAAAAATGTTTACCACTTTGCTCTATATCAAACAAACACAATGCATTATTTAAAAAACACTCAAACTGTGTAAACAAACCACTCTCTTCACAAAGTAATGTTAATTCATTGATCTTTGTCTTGGCCGGCTTAACTACCTCGCTATCTTTATGGTGAATTATAAGTAAAAATTTACCCGACTTTTTTAATACTCTAATAAACTCTTTCGCGGCTTGTTCTTTATTGGCATACTCAAAACCAAACTGGCTAGTGACAACATCAAAGGAGTTTTCTTCGAAAGGTAAACTAACGATGTCAATGTTAGGCAGAAAATTCACTGCCGCCAATATAGATTCATTTGGTCCAAACTTATGAGGTGAAATACTAGCAAAATCTACCCCAGTAATAGCTAGCTGCTCACTAATAGATAATAAATTTATTGGTACACTACCATTGCCTGTTGCTAAGTCTAATACTTTTGATTTTTCAGACAGCTTTTCAGAAAAATATCGCCAAATATTTCTAAGTACTTCTGCATCTTCACCTGCATTTGTAGCAATACAGCTCTCTTGATTACTGCTTTGCCAATAAAGTGACCAAGCATGATTTTTGTCCATGTTAATAACCTAACGTTTATTACTAATAATATTAAGATAAAAAAAATGGCCAACCTAAGTTGACCATTTATCTAATTACTTTGAAAGTTTAACGAGGTGTTAGTTAAACTTGTAAGTAGCACTTACGAATAAGCGTGGGCCTAACACAGTGTATACTTCTGGGAAGGTATTTGCTTGAGCTTGCTGATCACCTATAGCAGTTGGTTCAGTATCAAGCACGTTATTAACACCAAAGTTTACCGATAATGCATCATTAACATGGTAGTTAGCACTAATATCTAAATACCATTCAGCATCTAGTTTAGCAACAACTAAATCGTCTGCAGATACAGTTGGGTCTAACAAGCTATCATCTTCAACTTCGCCAATATAACGGATCAGAGCAGAGAGTGTTAAGTCGCCTGTTGTCCAGTTAATACGAGTGTTCGCTTGAAATTCAGCTAATGGCGTACCACAGGTATTACCATAGTAACCAGCACATTCATTAACAGTGTCTAAACCAACAACCGGCGTTACATCAAAAGTATCTAAGTAAGTTGAACGAAATTGAATGTTCAAATCAGAACCATTGCCAGCAAAGCCAAACTCAAATTCACGGTTATAAGTAACGTTAAAATCGATTCCGCTTGTTTCTAACTTAGCAATGTTTTCGTTTAATACATTAACTACATCAACGTTACTGTCACCACGTCGATCAACTGCTTGACAAAAAGCACTGTTAATATCTTTAACTTGGTTGTAACAGATATCTAAAACGTTATCTACACCACCACCTAATACACTAATTGAATCTTCAATAGAGATGTTAAAGTAATCTAAAGTAAAGTCTAAACCTTCCATAGGTGCTACAACAATACCGACTGTAAAGGTATCAGAGGTTTCTTCTTTAAGTTCTGGGTTACCACCAAAGCGACCTTCAATTTGAGAGTTAGCCTGTTCGAATACACCTACTTGCCCAGCAGCCACACCAGTTGCTTCACAAAGTGCAACATCGGTTGTACCAGCAATAAAGCCATCAGCAGAACATGGATCTGTTGCTGATGGGAAACCATTGCTTTGACCTAAGAATAACTCAGAAACGTTTGGCGCACGAACCGCTTGTTGGAAACCAATACGAGTACTGATGATATCGTTGACTGACCAGTTAACTGCAGCCGCAAATGAAGTGACATTACCAATGTTAGAGTAATCAGCATAACGTACTGCCCCCCAAAGGCTTAAATCTTTTGCAAAAGGAGCGTTCGCGACTAATGGAATTGAAATTTCACCAAAAAGTTCATCAGAACCGTAATCCCCTTCTGTTGCTTGACCCGCATTAAAACCTAATACGTCACCAGCAGATAAGAAAGTATCTGGACGGAATGATGATTCATCATCACGCTTTTCATAACCAAACACTAAGCCAATGGGTTCATCAGCACCAGGAACCGTTACAGGTAAAGTACCTGAAACATTAGCCATAAAGACTTCTTGCGTGATACTAGTTACGTTAGTTGCACCTATATTAATAAAGTCAACAGCTTCTTGAGAGATATTACCTTCACCAAAAATATTTAACGGCACACAACCACCGGAAGTATCTTGACACGCACTACCATCATCAGTAACTAAAATAGCTTGACGGAAACGTGACTCAGAAACGTCATTATTAAGTAGGTTAGTACGATTTAATTGAGAACGACTGTAGTACACATCATACGACCAATCGTCATTAATATAACCATCAATGCCGACTAAAAAGCGCATTGCATCACGAGTATCAAGAGATTGACGTGAGCCATTTTCTACCATACGACGACCGATAAATGGTATTTCATAATTGCCATCTGCATTTAGGCCGTCAGCAATCATACCTGCTTGAACATCATCACCAAAGAAAGCACTGTTAGGGTTAACCTCTAAAGAACCAACGAAAGCGGGTGTAGGCGCTAACTCTTGCGGTACTTCATTGTGAATGAAAGCCATTTCAGCATAAATACGAGTCTCATCATTAATGTAGAAATGCGAGAAGGCATTCATGGTGTAACGCTCTTGAGGCAATTGTAAGAAGTTATCAGGTGCGTAGTTGAAGCGATCTTCTGGATCTTGGAAGATATTACCCGTACCGTCTTGATTAAAACGACCTAATGTTTGACCATCAAAATCACCACCAATTAATGTTGGGCCACCAAATACACGCGTGCCAGCGATACCAGATGAACCACCAGGTACTAATGCTGGGTTACCGTTCGCATCGGTACCTTCAGTTAAAGCTACGTTAGTAAAATCACGGTCACCTTGGAAAATTGGTTCACGTTTTGAGTAACCAATGTAAACAACAGCGTTACCACGGTCATCGGCAAAGTTACCACCCATAGTTAAATCTAAGTTATATTTTTCACCGTCACCATCAGAAGTCACGTCATAAAGAGTTGAAATTTCAACACCTTCAAAATCATCTTTCATGTTGAAGTTAACAACACCACCGAGTGCGTCTGAGCCATATACTGCAGAAGCACCACCGGTAATGATTTCAACATTTTCAATTAATGATGCTGGGATAGTGTTTAAATCTACAACACCATCTTGACGCGCAGGGATCCAACGACGACCGTTAACCATAACTAGTGTACGAGACTCACCTAAACCACGTAAATCAACCGTAGCTGTACCATCACCAGGATTGTTTGAACTTGGGCCAAACGCGGGTAAAGTAGATGGTAACTCAGCAAGTTTTTGCTCAATATTTAAGTTACCAGAGATAGCAAATTCTTGTGCATCTACAGTGATAATTGGTGTTACCGCAGTCAATTCTTGGCGTTTGATACGCGAACCTGTTACTTGAATGCGTTCTACACTTTTTTCTGCAGCTTCGTCAGCGGCAAAAGCCATTGTTGGCATTGCTAAGGCTGTAGTTGCTACACCAGCGGCAATAGCTAGGCGTACAGCTTTAGTAAGCTTATTATTTTGATACATGTTTACTCCCTGGATCACATTTGTGATTGGTTGTTATTTATTTGTTTATTTATTTATTTTTAATTAGTTTCGAGACTATATTGCCTCGTAAACTTTTTTGAACGGGTCTAGCGACCTGATCTGTCCCCTACGATATTAAACGGGATCAACGCACATCGTCAACACCATTTATAACCATTTGGTAAACTTTTTAACATCCAGACATATTACCTTACATTTACTAAATATTAACTCAAAACACAAAAACCTAACAACAAACTGATTTTAAAGGTTTTATTTTGAATGAATTCTAAATATTATCATTTATCTTTACAGCTAAATATATTTAACAAAAAATTAACTTTTTTTGTTTTATTTGAAACAAAACAAAAAACAAAGGCTTAAAAATACTGCAAAATCAAATAAATATATACAATTGATAAAAAAGCATCAAAATATGAGCTTTATTGTCCAACGTCAATGTTCATAAAGTAAAAGCATTAATTTCAATAAGATAAAAGCAAAAAAACACCTTCGTAAAGATAACATGACAAAACACTAAGTTTAATTGTTATAAATTTGTTACATACATTTAAAAATAGCTAACTATGCCAATAAATTGAAGAAGTATTAGAAACCTTTGGTCAGATAAAGGATACTAGCCACATAACAACCTTAATATCTTCTACTTAATAATTTTATGAGCCATATAGATCGCTTATCTGCTTTACTAAAACAGTTAGCCACTAAAGCCAAGCAAATAGATAAAAAAAACGCGATGGAAAAAGTGCACCGTTTAATTGAAAATAATAATTTGTTTTCAGCTGAATTATTCGTTAGCCAAAGTGATCGATTTACCCCATACATTGAAGAAATTCAGCGGAAGTTACCTGAATATTCTCGTTTAGTAAAAGCAGAAAAAATTGAATTTTCAGTACTGTTATTACAACAAATAGAGCAACAAGTAGTCGCCATATCTAATGCCTTACATGCTAATTCCACGCTACATCAAGCCGCTAAATTGAGTTTTGATGCCCATAGTAAAGCAAAAATCAAAAGGTCAAAAAGTCAAAATAAGTACAAAGATTTTGCCAAGAAAATAATGTTAACTAGCCAGCAGCTTTACCAAAAACTTAATGAGCACCACGAATTTGAACGAAGATTGATGGACATGGTTGCCGAACGAGAATTACAAAGAGTAAAGAGTAAAGCAAGTGACAGCAGCAAACTTTCAACTGAAGTTCTGGCATTACATCAGAGATTAGGACGTTGCCGAAAAGCTATTTCTACCATTGAACGTGATATTGAATTGGCTGAAAAGCGCAGCTAAGTTAATACCGCTAAGCTGAATTAATCAAACCTACCCTTTATGATATAAATTACCCTAAAGGGTTACTGTCTACTTATCTAGAGGTTATCAAAACAAGCCCACACCCATCATGGACAATAGAATCTCAAAATATTACTTTTAAATTAGCATTTTAGCTAAACTCAGGTTAACCTTTGAATATATTCACTCTTTTATAGCGAAGAAACTCATGAAAATATCTGACGATATTCACAATTATTATGAAAAATTAGTCATGCAACATTTTTCAACGGCAAAATTTGATGAAAAGTATGACGAAGACTTTATTGCTGATCTAACCTGTGTAGTGTTAAATCAGCTTCCTACCCGCTATATTCGTCACGAAGTTGACATGGCTTTTTATTTACCTGCTTCAGAGCGCTTTGAAATGGAGACTAAAGTTAAAACAGCCATTAGCAAAGCCGTGGAGTTTATGAAAGTGCACAAGCCTATCGCAGAATAATTTCGAAGCTCGATAATAAGTATCGAGTAACCCCCAAAAAAAGGTGTATACAATAACCAATGGAATGACGGCCTCTAAGAGTACACCTTAACCGTACAGGGTCTTCAGACACCCAGTTAAGCTGCTTTTTTTTCAATGTCATCATTTCACTTTCATAATCATTTGGACATTTGTAACCCAGATAAGAATGCAGTTATCTTGTACAAAAGTCACATCAGCAACTTAAGCTAATCTAATTCCTTAATTTTAGTTAACATTAACTCTGCAAGTTGCTTGCGATCATATTCTTTCGCTGCTTTGCTGCTATTCAAAGCTAATTTGGCTAACCTTAAGCGATCACCATGTAACTCCCGAATTATTCGAGCAAGTTCTTTAGGTGATTCAGGTTTAACAATAATTCCTGAGTGACTATCCTCTAGAATACCTGTAGCTTCACCAACTGGAGAAGTCATAACCATAGGGAGCCCCATCCCCATTGACTCAAAAATTTTCGAAGGTATAACGGTTCTAAATAAGTCGGTATTTTTTAAACTAATAAGAGAAATATCACATAAACTCCATAAGTTAGGCATTAGAGCTTTATCTTGCCTTGGTATTAAAACAATATTTTTAAGGTTTTTCTCCTTGACGAGCTGCTCCACACCTGATTTTGCTGCACCACCACCGGCAAATAATATACGTACATCTTTCAGATCGACCAATAACTCAGCCGCTTCAACAATTTTATCTAATGAGTGCGCTAAACCGTGAGTTCCAACATAACCAACAACAAACTTATTTTTTAAATTGTATTGTTCTGCAAACGTTTCATCTTTATGAGATACAGGCTCATATTTTGATAAATCGACACCATTTAAAACTACATCAATTTTTTTCCCATCAACGCCACGCTCAATTAATTCTGACTTAAAATTATGAGTAACTGAAATAATTTTATCGGCTCTACGATAAAGAAACATCTCAATTTTCTCAAGTATACGAATAGGCAAAGAACGTCCCATGGCACCTACAGCAGTTATTGAGGCCGGCCATATATCTCTTAATTCAAAAACAAATGGTTTAAATCTAATCGCAGCTAAAGCCCAAGCACTTACAGCAGTAAAAAACTGTGGAGAAGTCCCTATAATAACATCTGGTTTTTTAACAAATAAACCTGTAAAAAAACTCATTACCATAAAAGACATAAAATCTAAAATACGTTTAGCAAAACCTTCATTAGCTGTTATATAAGTTTTCACTCGACGCACTTCTATACCGTCTAACTCAGATTTTGAATACCAACGGTTCTTATAACCATCAAATACTTTTCCCTCAGGAAAATTGGGTGCACCCGTAATAATAGTAACTTTATGTCCAAGCTTCACCCATTCTCTCGCATGTTCATAAGTACGAGTAGCAGGTGCATTTCCTTCAGGAGGAAAATTATCAGTTAAAAATAGAATATGCATAACTTATTTGAATAAATATTGTTTAAATAAAGGTTACTTAAATGGTGTATAACCACGAAAAAAACCTTTGAACATGGCAAAAACATTAAGTAGATTACGTTCTTTAATTAAGTAGCGTATCGTCCACCTAATTAATAATAAGTAACCCAAAAAACCAAAACGCGAAGCCGTAGCACCACGGATTGTAAAAATATTTCTATTAGATAATACTCTTTTTTCAAAAATACATGTATGCCTAACCAATACAGTATCAACAAAAGAAAAACTTGCGCCTTCCTCCCAAGCATCGAGTAAAAAATGAACCTCTTCTGCACCTTGATAATCAGTACCTAAACCAATATATTCATTAAAACGAATATTGTTTTTTTTGATAAAGTCCAAATCAGCAATAATTTCAATAGAGCTAACCTGTAAAAGATTCAATCGTGAAACATTTTTAACTTTCTTATACTGCTTAAAAGTTTTGTCATACCATTCAATGCAACCAATATTTACCCTATAAAAATTGGCTTGATTTGAGTCCAATAACTTTTCAGCAGCAATAATGTTTTCGGGGGTTAGCTGCACATCATCATCCAAAAACCAAACATGACTCGTTTTTGCATTATCAATAACAGCGTTACGGCTTTTACTCAATCCAATAGAGGGTAAAAAACAAAGCTGAACTGACTTTGGTGTAATCATACCTTTTTGTTCATCCCGCCATTTTTGCACGACAACCAAAAACCGAATATCTTCATTTACTTTTTCATTTAAAGCTGAAATATTTTCAAATAATGCAGGTAATCTCTCACCTAAACATGAAAATGCTAATGTTAAAGAGTATTTATTATCCAAAGCTTAATCCACCATGAGTTAGCAAGAGTAAAAGGTTCATATTATTATCCCTGCCCTCTAATATTACTTCTATACCATAAAACAATAGCGATCAATGAACGTTTAAATAGCGCTAACCGACTAACATCTCTGCTTTTAAAGTTGATAACATTTAACTTCAAACAAGCTTTTATGAACTGCGTATATGTAGTCGAATTGGCGGTGTAACTATATGTTGTTTTAAAAAGTTCAAGGTTATCAATACTGCTTGATTGAGCTAACATTTTTGCTGCTGAATTAATTTGTCGCTTTAAATTTTTTCCAGAAATACTCGAATTTAATACGCGATAATGTAATAAGACCTCTGATAAGTTAGCCAATTGGTATTTAGTAGAGAGCCTTGACCATAACTCAAGATCTTCAATGGTTTTATACTGCTCAAGATAACAAAAATCGCTACCTAAAAGGTGATAATTTACCATAACTGAAGGATGAGCAATGGGATTACAGAAATAGAAACTTGCCGTAATATCGTCATGCGATGTAAAAGTATTCCGCTTAGCTCCGATTTTACCTTGTACATCAATATAACGATAACAAGTGCCTAATACCGCAACTTTTGGATTAGCTTGGAGAAATTCATACTGTTTTGCTAAACGAGTGCTAAGAGCAACATCATCAGCATCCATACGTGCAATATACTTTGATTTTGCAAGAGCGATAGCTTCGTTAAGTGTAGCAATCAAGCCCTTATTTCCTCTTGAAATAAGCCTAACTCTAGGGTCTAGCGCAGCTAGTTTAGTTAACAAATCAAGGGAAGCATCAGTTGAACCATCATTAATAATGATCAACTCAAAATCTTTAAAGGTTTGCGCTAAGATGCTGTTAACCGCCTCTTCTATATAGATCTCAGCATTGTAAACTGGCAGAATAACAGATACTTGGGTCACATTTATACTCCCAACTCAACAATAGCATTATATAAGCGCTTATTGGATTCAAACACAGAAGCTTGGCTTTTATTCGGCCAGACCTGCTGAGAAATATTATCACCTAATCGATCATCATCGAAGTTATTAGATAGTATTTTATCAAGAAGTTGTTCAAAACCAGTGATCATTGCATTATTAGTAAATTGTTCATAATCAAAATAGAAACCATCACTCGAATTCAAACAATAGCTCTCTAGATCATACGGATAGAAAATGGTGTTACCGTTAATCAAGTCAAAATCAAAAGCAATTGAAGAATAGTCAGTAATAAGTACATCAACCACAGACATAAATGGATAAACATCAAGCTCGATAGGAAAAGTTTTAATATGTGATAACGCAGTGAGCTTACTATCACTATACAAGTGCATTTTTAAGATCAGTAAAATGTTATTTTCTTTTAAACACTCATTCAAACGTTCAATATCAGGGAAAGCTTCACCTAAAATATCAGGTGCACCAGCGCGCCACGTTGGCATATAGATCATGACATTGTTAAAACCAGCAACGAGTTCTGTAGCCTTTTGCATATCACTTGTTATCAAGTTAGCTAACGGTTCATGGTTTAATAAAGGGGCAAGTCTAGGGTTAACACCAAAATGATACTTTGTTATTTGTTGATTAAAAGCCGAATCATGAATAGGAATAAAAAACTGAGAAGGCACTTGGAATATATCAATCTGTTGCCATTTAGCGTTATATAATAACTTTGATCTAATTTTTTGATATAGCGTTTGTGGGTGGTAAATCAGATGAGAGCTACCAACCTTAGTATCAAATTCAATTTTCTTCAAAGGGATACCGTGATACAAGTTGATCAGTTTACTATTACTTGAGCAGAAAAAATTAACATCATCAGAGTCAAAGGCATAGATAAAACGTGATGCTCTAATGGAGTACCATACACCTTTAACACTCCATTTATTACAAACTGAAAAACCTAACGAAGACAACTCAGCTAAAACCTTATTATCGGACGAAACCCATATACAATCAATATTCGTATGATACTTGTTCATATATAAGAAAAAATATTTAGGATTATCAACAAATTGACCATTTCGACTACCAAAAGCCCATAAATTTGTTCGAGCTGGAATGAATAAGGTAACCAAATATAAAAACCATTTTAGCGGGAACAATAATAAATATACTTTCATTTATTGCCCTTACATTCGTTTATCACTTTTAACGTTCCTGAAAAGACTTTGCTTTGATTAATATAAAAAACTCGATAGCTAAAAATAAATATCTCTGTGAATACCAATGACATAGCTAAGCTATAACCTGATAACAAGTCTTGTTGCCATAAAACAAAAATAACCACACCATGTTGTAAGGCGCCATATAAAACACTGATATTAACCTGCTTCACATAACCAACAACCCCTAAAATAGGATAACCAATTAACATTGAAAGCGAGCTAAAAGCAAAGGCAAACATCAAAACATTAAAGATTTCAGCAGCTAGGGGGAAACCCTCGCCAAATAAACTAAAAAACCAACCTGACAAGACAAAACTGACAAAAACACTAACAACAGCAAAAAATGCCGCAAACTTAATGATTTTAAGCGCTAAAGGCCAGTTCTTAGTTTTAACCATATAGGGATAAAGTGCATCAGTTATTGGCGCCATCATAGAACGAAAAGCATTATATATACGCTCCGCTATTGAAAAAATACCCGCTGCTGACTCTCCTAAAAAGCTAGCAACAATAATGACATTAAATTTTGAAAATAACATCATAGTAAGCCGGGAATAAAAGTAGCCCCAACCTTGTATAAGTAAGTTTTTTATTAACGAAAAATCAACCATTAAAGGCTTTACTTTAGCGCGTTTTACTAAAAAAAATGAAACAAACAATGCCAAGCTCATAGAGGTAATCATCAACTTAGGAATGAGCTGTAGATCATCAGCACTATTAATAGTTAGAAAAATTAAAGAGGTATACAGCAACCGTTCAAAAATATTAACAAAAGTTACATTAGCCATTTTTTGAATGCCTAAAAAGAACCATACTGGAATCAATACTTGTAATAGCGAAACCCACAACATGATCAGCCAAAGCTCCGCATTTTGTTTTGGTACTTTTAATAAAGGCAATAGATAATATAGCCCTAGGTAGACTATACAAAAAATACCTAACTTAATTAATGTTATCGCTGTAACAAATTGTCCCAATAATTTTTTATCTTCTACATTTCCAGCTACTAGTTTAGGACCTAATAATGAAAAACCATAGTCACAAAAAGAGAAAATAATTTGTTGAATAGCCATACCAATAGCTAATACACCAAAAAGTTCTACCCCCAAAACATTAGTTAGATAGGGTAGAGTCAGCAAGGGTAATAGATAACTAGATATTTTCATCAATGCTAACCATGAGATATTTTTCTTCAACTGGTTAGACATATAAATCCTCGATAATCATGTAGTTTATCCCCTATATACGGTCAAATTTCAGCTTCTTTTTAACAAGCTATTGAGCACCGATTTATAGTTACCGCTATTGCACAATCTAACGGCGTCATATACAGATAGGTTATTCTTATTGATATTTGTCGATAGCAGTTCCATTGAATCTAAGTGTTTTTTATTCATAAGCACTCGATGCTTAGCTAAAAACAATTTATAACCTTCTTGCACGCGAGGGCTTGCAGATATTCTTTCATTGGCGTGAGATATATCAAATACATACAATGGCTCAAGTATTTTCACGCCACAGCCAAATTGCTTTAACATTCTCACCCACATATCATAATCTTGAAAAGCTGGTAAAGATTCATCAAAACCACCAACTTGTTTGAAACGCTCGGTTAGGCTTAACACTTGATTTCCTACTCGATTGTAATGCAATAGATCTGATAGGGTTAACTTACCGACGCCATCCTTTACGTGTTTAGCGCCATTATTTGTTTTCCGAATATAGGTAGAGCAAACAAACGCATAGTCAGGGTTAAAGGCTGCCATTAGCTTTTCTATCCTTTGCGGTAGAAAGTAATCATCATCATCAAGTCCTGTAATATACAAGCCTTTAGCTTTCTCTATTGCTCTATTTCGAGAAAAGCATGCACCTCGAGAATAGTCGTTTTTTAGATAAGCTATGTTGTTATACTGTTCGATATAACGATTAACTAACTCGTCGGTATCATCATCGGAGCCATCATCACAAATTAGAATTTCAATATTTGTCCATGTTTGTGCTATGACAGAATCAATTGCTCGCTGTAATAATACACACCGATTTTTGGTTGTTATATAAACTGAAACAAGTGGACTATTTGACATGAATTAATAATTATATGGAGATAAAAATTGGGCGGTAATAAATATATTTTTTGCCAAAATCAACAAAGCAAGAATAAATATCGCTATATATTTAGGGTATTCATTTTTCACCAATGATAAAATTGCCAAAATGAGAATAGGCTCAACAGCAAGAAATAAATATCCTAGCCGTAATGATAGCATAGAAAGCTGCTGAGTAAATAAGACACCCAACATACCTATAAAAACAAAACTAATGATAACATCTATGTGAGGATATTTATGCCTAATATCATCGACAAAAAATATGCATGTCAATAGCAATCCCATGGTTGAAAGCAATAACCATGATATTATTCTTAATTCCGTAGTGCTATCTTGAAAGTACAAAAAAACACGCCAAAAAATAACACTTACTTTTCTAAGTTGAAAAATGAGTACTTCTAAAACATCAATAAAACTAAAGGCGACTAACAATAAGAAAGCAAATAGCACATATTTACGCTGCCATTTAAAGTTTTTAAATGGATAGATACACAAACTCAATAAGGCGATAACATGAAAACTAGCAGCAATGGCTACGAAAAAAAGATAAAGTAACTTACGATTTTCTATAAGAAAATACAAAGCTAAAACAACAAAAGACGTTGCTAAACCTTGACGTAATATATTATATTCTAGCGAAAAGAAAAATATCGATACGGTATAGATAAATATCGCCAAGTAATAATTAGGCGCTATTCTTTTATAGGCGTAAGCGAGAACAGTTAACGAAATAAAAGAGACGAAGACTAACATGATAGGTGCTGATATAGAGAAACTCTTAAAAACACTAAGTAGTATAAAAAAACCTATTTCCATTCGGTTACCATGAAAGCCCGTTTCAAAATGGCTAAGGTAGTCACCAAGTGACGGAATGTACTTATATATAGTTACATAATTAAGTGTATCTGTGCCAATAGAGAAGTCTCTCAAACCAATAAAAATAGCCATTAAAGTAATAGCGGGTAATAGTGCCGTAAGCTTTTTTTCAGTATTAAAAAGCTCTAGCAATAAACAATATAGACCGAATAATGAGCCGACTATAAAATAATAATGCATCGGTTAAATTAACTATTAACTTTGTTTAATGTCAGTTGGTCTCGAAGCAGCACCCAAGCACAAGAAAGCAAACCACCGAACATAACAAAAAGTATACAGATTAAAGCTCTTTTAGGTCCTGCTTTTTTTTCTGGAGCAAGCGCGGGATCAATCACTGAGAAAACATAATCCTTTTGTACTTTAGCTAACATGGCCTTTTTAGTCTGCTCTTCTATCAAACCAAAAAAAACACTTTCAGTGGCACTAATATTGGTTTCTAATAGTTGCTGTTTAAGGTATTCAATACTTTTATTTGCTTGAGTAATATCAACATTACGCATATGTTCATTAACATCATTTACTAATAAATTCGCCCACTTCTCGGCTAAATGTGGACTAAAATACTCAACAGATATCCTATATGTTCCTTCTCTAGTATCAATTTTTACATCAATCATTTTGACAAAAACTTCATATATTTCTTGTGCTGATGGTATAAGTTTTTTAGGGAATTTATATTCTCGCACCCATAAGCTCCTTTGCTCATCATAGAGTTTAGGATTTATAAGTAATCGGTCTGATTTAGCATCCCAGTTCATACCTGCAAAAATAGGGACCTCTAGATGATGACGTTTAACAAAATCATTTAAAAACACTCTCGATTTAATGATTTGTAATGCTATTTGATGCTTTTTATTTTGACTTCCTGCCAAATTAATACCCGCCATGCCTGCTAAACCACCAAACTGACTAGCTAAAGCAGATAAACCGCCCGCCTGGCTGTCCTCAGCAGGAATAACCATCACCTCGGCTTGAAACTTATTTGGCAACCACAATGCGAACATCACACCTGCAATAGCAAATACTGTCGTAACACTTATAATGAATATCTTTTTCTGCCATAACCGAGTAGTTAACTTAATTAAACTAAGCTCTTTGCCGCTTTTTTGCTCTGTTGCTTGCATCTTCCAAATAACCTTTTTATATATTCCAATTATAAATTTACAACGACTATCTTTCTTTTACTATTTCAATTAACTCTGTCGTGGATATAGAGGGAGTTCTTGGTAGATACACTACTTGGCAAATATCTTTAAATTCATCAAATTTACCTTGCCAGTCATCGCCCATCACTAAAATATCGGCTTTAAATTCTGTAATATATTGTCGTTTAAGCTCAAGAGACTCTTCAAAAAAAACACGGTCAACACACTTTAATGCTTCGACAATTTCAGCTCTACTATTTTGACAACAAATAGGATTACGTTGTTTTTTAGAAAAATTTAGTGCATCGGTAGATACGCCAACAATTAACTCGTTCCCTAAAACACGAGCTCGTTTTAATATTTGTAAGTGACCTAGGTGAAAAATATCAAAAGTACCAAATGTAATAACGCGAGACATATAGAAAACTACCAAAAACAAAGAAATATTAACGCGCGTATATTACCTGAAAAAAACGAAATAAGCACAGCTAAGCACAATTATTAACGATATCTATTTACTACAAACCTCTTTGAGCGATATAGACTACTTTACTATCAGCAATTAATTAAGCGGCGGTTAGCGCTAAATAGATAAATAAGGAATTACTAATTAAATTAATCTTAGTTTAATGTTGCCTTAAAATGTTATGCTTTTATTTTATAAAAATCCCATATAACTATTAGTAGGTAGTAGGAGAATAAGATGCATTCAAGCATACATTTAACTAATATCATTGCAATAATCAGAAATGTAGTTGGTAACTAAGTGAAAAATACTAAATTATTTAAAACAATGCAAAATGCAAAAATTTTTTTTGATAATGGTCAATACAGTCAAGCAATTGCTCTAGCAAAAAAAGCTAATAAATTAGCTTTTTATAAAACATTTGAGAGCGTTAAAATAGAAGTAAACTCTTTAGTTAAAATGAAAAAAAATAGCAAAGCATTAACTATTTGTTATGAATTAATAGAATTATCATCAGATAATACTCAATTACTTACTGCCTATAAAATCATTGCCGAAATCGAAGCACTAAATAATAATCACCCACCTGCCATCAAAGCACTTGAGCAAAACATAGAAATAGATAGCTCCATTAATAATGCTAATACCGTTTTGTTACTGTGTAAATTATATCTTCACCATAGGAACTACCTATCCTGTGAAAAGCTTACTAATAAATTAAAAGGTTGGACGGGATATTATTTTGAAGCATTAAACATACAAATATGTATAGCTAAAGAAAAAAACAATGTTAATGATATTGTTGAAAAAACACGCGAATTATCCGGGCACTTCCGACATCTTGACCAAGCTCAAATTTTCCACTGTATAGAATCATTTCTATCCGTCAGTTATGACGAAGAAGCATTAACAATGCTAAATAAAACAGAAGCTGTTTTAGGTACAACACATTGGATCAATCGTCTCAAAGCAATCATTAGCTTTAACGAGAAAGACTACTTACAAGTAATAAAACTACTAGACAATGATTCAATAAATAAATTACCCAGCTGGGTTCTTCTATCAGCTGTGTACAAATTACGAGCCTCTGCCTATGACAAGCTGAATTTGTTTAACGAGGCGTTTGCTGACTACTCATTAATGGCCAACTTCAATAAGCAACGGATAAAAGAAGAAAAAGTCAGAGATGATGCAGTAACATATAGAAGATTGAATTTAAAAGCACTCCCTAAAAGTAAAAATTTCACACCGAAATTTAGACTAGCTTTTATGGCGGGTTTTCCTAGATCAGGCACGACATTGTTAAGTACTATTTTATCCACACTAGAAAATATAGAGCCACTTAAAGAGGTTGGTGCAATCGAACATGTAAGGGCTCAATTCGAGTCTAAGTTACACAAATCTTATCCTCAAGATTTAACAAAATTAACCAACGAAGAAATAATTTTTTTAAGGGAGGAATACTATAGTTTTGTGCTGTCTTTACCACAGGAAAAAACGATAAATACAGAGACCCTTGTTATCGATAACATGCCCTTTCATACTATTGATATACCTCTAATATCGACATTATTTCCCGCCGCTAAAATTATATTTCCGTTGCGCCACCCCATTGATGTTTGTTTAAGCTGCTTCCAACAAGATTTTAGTCGAAATAATCAAACAGACCACCTTATCAGCCTTAAAGATTGTGCTAACCGTTACAACCAAGTATTCAACCTTTTTGAAAGCTATAGGGATCATTTAACTTTAGACATACATTACATTCGCTACGAAGACCTAGTAGAAAATATCACAGCCGAAATGTCTAAGTTATCAGATTTTTTACAAATCCCGTCAAATAACAACTACGCAGAATTTTACAAATATGCTAAAAAACAATTCATCTCCACATCTTCGCGAGAGCAAGTTAAAGAGCCATTATATACATCATCTGCTTATAAATGGAAAAACTACCGAGAACACTTAACGACTATTATTCCTATCGTAAAAGCCCACATAGAAAAATTTGGTTATATTGAAAAATAATAAACTGCATGCTTAGACAAAGAAGCAGCTGGCTATAAAATATGAACAGGTGCAGCCAATAGCCAGTGTGGGTTTAAATCCAAAACAACACAAATAAACTACTAACCAATTTAGCCCGCAACTGTTTTAAAAAGTGCAGGTTAACTCTTATAGCATAATAAAAAGAGTTGCCAGCAAAAGGCACTAATTAAAAAAGTGTTTAACAAACTTACTTTGTTTTATTGCCGCCTGCCTTTGCGACGTTGGTTTATATGAGCGTACAAATTGTTGATATATATCCCCATACCACTTTTCACTTGCTTTATTTACCGAGTAAAGTTTCACTTCTTGGTTGAGAAACTTACTTAACACATCAACATTCATTGTTAGCATGTCCGTACGAAGACACAGTAATTCAATCCCTTTTTCAGCTATTAATGCATAACCTTTACCTGCGTCAAATGGATGACTATAGACATCCACCCCTGTCATAGGGAAAAACTCAACATCAAACCAGTTTAATGCATAGTGATGATCAAACTCGCAGTCAAAAACATCTAATAGCATATCCGTTTTCTGGCAACGGGTAAGTAAAGGTTTTTCACGGGTATTCACACAATTGGTATGAGCGGCAAACAAATAAGCATCAAGATCATGAAAAAATAGCGATAAGTTTCTCGCTTGTGGCTCTCTTACCAGTGTGACTATTTTTGTTTTACGACGGCTCTTAAATGCTTTCCGCAATAAATAACTATAAAGCTCTTGCTCAACACGGGCAATAAAATAACTGAAACCAAACTTTGCTAAGCCCTTTTGCCTCACTGGGCAGATATGATTCTTACTATAAAAGGCATGTACATGGATGGCATTCGGTAAAGAGTGCTCTAAGGTAGTAGAACCAACTTTACCCATTTGATAGATAAATATTGTGTCATCGTCAGCATAAAGCGCCATTTGCTGCTTATAATAGCTAAAGCGCCTCAATAATTTTTTCATTAATAACATTAGAAACCTTTCTTTTACTAATTAAGAAAATATTACATAAATATATATGTAATATTTTCTCTTTAACATTTACGATAAATGAAGCGATAGACATAATATAAACTAATTAAGTTAAACAACGCCATAGAGACAGCAGAAACCCAAGCAGCAGCTATAACACCATGCAGAGGAATTAACCAATACATAAAGACAATAGTCAACAGTGACATAACAACCGAGTTTCTTCTATGTATCTTTTCATGACCCGTCATAACTAACATTGAAATAACGGTACCTGTCGATAAGTTCACCCATTGCCCTAATACCAGAATGCTCAATATACTTGCTGATGGTAAATACTTTTCACCAAAAAAACTGACAATATCACTGGAAAAAAACACCACAAAAAAACATAACGGCGTTGCGAGTAGAATCAAATTTTTAGTGGTCAGCCAGGCAAGATTTTTAAAGTCAACTAACTGCTTTTGATGATACATTTTAGCGTATAACGGCGCAGTAATAGTATTCAACACTATTAGCGGGTAACTTATCAGTAATGATACCTTCAACGCTATGCTATAAAGCGCAATATCAGCTAAAGAGGCATATTTGGCTAATAACAACACCGCAAATTGTTGACTTATTAAGGCGGCAAGAGAACTAACAAACAATACCCTACTTGTTGCATACAGTTTATTAACCCCTGAACTCTTAAACGCCTTGATAACAAAGCAAGTAATAATCAGCTGTTTCTTGACTACCAAAAAACTTAAACTGGTCGTAATAATAACCGCATAAAAAAATATATTAAGCGCTTGCAAACCTGTTAACGGGGGGGAGCTTAACAATATTAAAATGCCAAAAGCATGTATAAAAAAACCAGTAAAAATCATGCTTTGCAAGGGTTTTTTAAGTCCTTTCAATACACTGGCATTGACAGCTAACCAAGTTTGTAAAACGGTTAAACCCGCGACAACAGGCAGTAAGCTTATTAACTCAGCGGCATTGAGTAGACTAGATGAAATAAAACCTTTTAAAGTAACCACAACTAGGGCAACGAGCAGGCTATTAACAAACGTGTACAATACAATGTAAATATATAACCTTGATATTTTACTTTGATTGTCATTATCTATAGCGAAAAATCGAACAATAGCAGGCTCAATACCTTGCTTAGCAAAAGCAACACTGAACAGCAAACAGGTTAACGCTAAACTAAACAAACCATATTCAGCAACAGACAGCTGTCGAGCCAGTAACAAATGAAAAATAAACGCTAATGCGGCGCTGCTCAGTTTAACAATCATCAAAAGTAAACTGCTAGTCGCCAAAGTACGTCTATTAATAGCTATCATTACTTTCACGCTTATTTAAACCAAAGAGACATAACATCTTGCTCTAGTAACTCATCAATACCTTGCAGGGACTTTTGAAAGTATTTATCTAAAAACACTTTGCTATCAGCATTTATTTTCGGTGGTTTTTTTACTACCATCGGATTTACTACCTTATAACAACGCTCAAAAAAACGTTGTCCATGACTAATATTGAGACGCTCTATATTAAATTCGTTACAAAAATGCCGAAGAGACTGCTGGTTTCCTGCCTCCCTAAACATTCTGCATTTCAATAAATGCAACTGTAAAAATTGTGGGACTCTTGCTGGATTAGCATGGATATTTATCGTATCGCTAGGTAACTTAGCAGCTTCAACACCAATAAATTCACATACATCTTTCAGTGTTTCAGCTTTATTTTCCACAAAACTTTCAAATAAAATCACTTTTACCTGCTCTCTAGGTAAATAAGAAAATAGTGTTCTCAACTGAGTTAAATAATTACTACGGTCGAGCAAGTTATGAGGGGCAAACCTCAAGGTATCTTCAAAGTTAAACATTGCCTTGCCAGCTTTAACCATATGCCAATAATGTGAATACAAACGTGCGGTTGGCTGGCGTAGCATAATGATCATTTTTATAGGTTTATTTTGCATCGCTATCCGTTGCACAGCGAAATTTGAGGCGAAATATGTGGTTGAGTCTTCACCAAGTAGCTGTTCAGTTTTAGCGGGTGAAAAATTAGTAGAATACCAAGACCAATAACGTTCAACATTACTGGATAAATTATGGTTCAACCAACGTTCATTTTTAAAAATATTAAAATCAGGGTGCTGAGAAATATCATCCATATCAAAAAAATGTAACTCTTTATCTGGAATGAAAATACCCGGGTGTTGATTCAACATAGTATGCAAGCTAGTCGTACCGCATTTCATTGCGCCTGCAATAATAAAATCGGGTAAGGTTGTTTTATCAGGAGCAAACCAGTTTTTTGTGACGGTATGCATAGTTATTGATACTCAGTTAAAAGAGAAATAAGTTGTTTATTTAAGCGTTTAACATCGGCGTTTGCTTCGATACGCTCTCTGGCTTTTATCGTCATAATTTGAGCTTTCAACTTTCTTTTAACTAAGTCATCATGTAGATCGACTAGTCTATCAGCTATTGCTTGACTATCGCGCTCAGCAACCAAATAACCATGCAAATTATGGGTAATTAATTCTGGAATGCCACTATGGTTGGTGGCAATAATAGGCGTACCTAGAGCCATCGCCTCCATAATAGCAACGGGTACACCTTCCATATCGCCGTTTTTCGCGGTTATGCTTGGCTGTAAAAAAACATCCGCTTGTTGCATATAATCTTTTACCTGTTCAGAGTTTAATGCCCCACAAAAAGTGACTTTATTGGCTAAGCCAAGTCGTAAAACCAAGGCCTGCAAGTCCGCAAGTAACTCACCGTAACCACCTATTTGGTAGTTAACTTGGATCTCTGCTGGTAATTTTGCTAGGCTTTCAATAGCGTAACACAGGCCTTTCTTCTCAGTAAATCTTGCTACGGTAAAAACTTGTAATACTCGTTGCTCAGTAGATTGCTCTACCATTGCTGATTGATCATTATCGGTGCCAACTTCGGGTGAGTTATTTTTAGATGAAAAACTAAATAGCGACAAATCTATACCCATCCGATGGACAAGGACTTTTTCTTTTGCACAGCCCAAGCTTATTAATTTTTGCTGCCAGAGTTGGCTAATCGGCAACATTAACTCCGTATCATTAAATAATTCCCGATAACCGCTCAGGCTATTAATAACACTCTGCTTTACTGAGATATCAAATCCATGAAAAAAAGTGGCTATTTTACCTGTCAGCACACCAATTTTGCGTAGTTTGTTTACCAATACACCAACCGGACCAAAGTGGCATATTAGCCAATCATAGCTTAATGCCTGATTTTGTTCACTAACAATACAGGCAAGCGTTAAGTTTCTCGCTGCTTCGCCCAACTTAGGGTTTAATGACTTCAATGTCCGAAAGGCTTTCTTTGCTGTAAACAGGGCTTTTATCAGCATTCGCAAACGAAAAACTAACTTACTTAGCTTGCTCTGCTCACTTTGTTTTTTCACTGTACTTGCTGGCTTTGGTAGTAAATAAATACAACGTTGCTGTAATTGGTATGATAAATAATCCCCTTGTTCGAATAATGATAACTGCCCTGGTCGCAAGGCAATAATATCGACCTCTATACCTAAATCAATTAAACCCGTGATTTGATTTAAGACAAAGGTTTGTGACCGAATAGGAAATTGGTCAACCACGATAGCAACTTTCATTTTTCCCCAAACCCTTTATATGTAAATTTATATGTGATGGTCTATCATTTTATCTAATAAACAGTAGACAAAAAAAAGCGAGCCTAAGCTCGCTTTTATATCTTTTAGTTTTTAGTCACTAGGACTGCAAATAATCAAAGATTATTGTGCAGAACCGTGCTCACCAAAAGTACCAACAAAACCACGATCACTCTCGTCACGTACTTTATAAGCAGCGTAAATAGTAACATCAGCATCTGGTACGTTAGTTACGATTTCAATAGCAACTTTACCGGCAGTAACACCAGCATCAGCAGTAATTGCGTTCATTACCATATCACGAATGTTAGCAACACCACGTGAAGAAGTACCTACAACACCAACAGTTTCCCATGCAGTAGAAACACCTTCTAGCATGTAACGAACAGATAAATCACCTGTTTGAACACCAGTATTAGTATGACGTAAAATTACCGCAGTATTAGCATCGAAAGGCATGTAAGGGATTGTAATTACAGAGCCATTTAATACCCAAGAACCAGCAACTAAATCTGTAGCAGCAGTCATTACGTTAGTGCTTGGAGCAGCAACGCCATCATCAACTGAAACGCTAACAGTGAAGTTTTGTTCATTTATTACAGGGTTATCAACTGCTTCACCTGGAACTGTAAGAGTAAAATCATACTCATTTACAGGGTCAGTTTGAGAAGCACTAACATCAGTAACAATAAATAAAGACGTTAACGCTTCATTTAGTGTAGATGAATCTGGAGCCGTATCATTAACACCGCCATCAACAGACATGTAAGTACCTAAGTACGCTGTAACTTCAGCAGAAGTAGCAGCAACCCCATCAGCTGATGTATCAGCAGCTGCATCTAACCATGCAAAATCACCTTTAACTTCAAAAGTAATATCGTTAGGTGCAACGAAGTTATCAGTAGCATCTAGGCTAACATCAACACGGAATGTATCAGTATCGATTGCATCAATAATGGTATCAGTAGCAGCAGAAGCGACTAAAGATTGACGTTCTGCACTTACATTGATAATACCGTTTAAAGTAACATCAACTACAGCTGAGTATTGTGGTACTAAACCGTGCACACTCGCTGGACCAGCAATATCATACTTTGTACCAGACGTGTTAGTTGCAAACGTATCTAGTTGAACATCAGTTGCAGCAGAAAGGCCTGTAGAGTCTAAAGTCACAGCTGCAAGATCTAAAATTGCATTAGCAGCAACATCACCAAAAGCATCAGGAATAGAGAAACGGATTGTCGAAGTAGTGATATCTAGAACAGCTAAAGCTGCACCGCCACGAACGGTTAGAGTTGGAGCAGTCGTTAAAGCAGTATCAACATTTGCACCAGCAAAGTTTAAAGTAATTGTATCTTCATCTTTGTAACCACCGATACCTGGTTCAATTGTAGCTTCTACAATCACAGTACCAGCTGGTGCTTCAATTGGGCTTTTAGTTGAAGATGTCGCATTTACAGTGCCAATTACAACAGTACAAGCATTAGCGCCTGTCATAGTTACAGAAGTAGCAACAGTTACGACACCAAGATTAGTTGATGTTATAGTATCTGAATCCACTGTAGTAGCGCCAGCGCCTGGAGCAGAAAGAGCAACATTCAAATCAGCAGCGGCTTGAGTACAAAAACCAGCAGTTGAAAGAGTGTTGGCACCTGTGTTAACACCAGCAATAACACCTAAAGCTTCACCAAGTGCACCAGCACCAGTATTAGTTACAACGAAGTTTGCATCAGCAGCTTCAGAGTTAGTTGCCGTTGAAGAAAGCGTTGCGGCACCAGCTGTCGCTGCAATAGCAGATACAGATAATGCTAAAAGAGTTTTTTTAAACATTTTTATTTTCCTTTGTTTCATGAAACTGAGTTAATAAACTATTTATTAACTCACAATTTAATTTCCGTTAGAATGACAACACTAAGGCCGTCGCCAGAGCGACTTCTAACGGCATTCAGTTTACCCAGTGAGCTTTCCTTGTCAACCTTTTATATAAAATTAAATGAAAACTAATTACGGCAAAACAGCGACTTGGCTATTTTACCATCAGCACTAACGCTATATTTAGGTAAATTAAAGAAAACTTACCTAAATATAGCTAACTTCAAGCCTTCTTAGAAAAACAATATATATAGGACAAATTAAATATTCATTACGCCAGAACATAATAGTTACAGATAATGTGTTACTGATCGATATTATCCTTTAAAACCAATTCAGACATAGAAGCAGAAAATTTAGCCTTAATATCGTCCCATTCGTCGTTTGATTCAATAACCCTAGGCGTCACCAATACTACTAGCTCTGTTTTATCCTTGGTGTCCTTGGTTGTATCAAAGAGTTTGCCAAAAAAAGGAATACTAGAAAAGAAAGGTACACTAGTGTCATTTAGAGTACGATTCTCAGCAATTAAACCACCAAGCACCACCGTTTGACCACTTTCTGCGATCACTTCGGTATCAATACTGCGCTCAAAAATAATCGGTGAACCGGCAACAGAGTCACTACCCGGTGTTTGATTACTGATTTTTTGCCTTATTTCCATAATAATAACGCCGCGAGCATTAATGGTCGGCTTAACACTCAGTTCAACACCGGTTTTCCGATAAACGACCGAGGTTTGGCTACCATTAACCGGATCAGTGATAATTTGTCCCACTGTGGGAATATCATCACCCACAGTAATATTAGCGGTAACACCATCGCGCACTACAATAGAAGGTCGTGACAAAACATTGACATTAGTGTTAGTTTGTAATAAATCTACCGTTACTTCACCTTTAGTACCTGACAATACATAACTTAGGCCAGTGCCGCTGCCAAATAAGTTAAAGCCACCCACTTTTTCTGCACCTTGGTTAGTTAGCATAAAGTCAACACCGCTTTTAAATTCATCGGTTAATTTAACTTCAGCTATCATGACCTCTAACATTACTTGCTTTGGCAAAACATCTAAACGCTTAATTAATGGCAGTATCTGTTGGTATTCATTGCCCGAGGTAAAAAATATCAACATATTTGAGCGTTCATCAACCACCATTTTCATGGTTTTAGAGCTAGCGCTGGTTACTCGACTGCGTTGCTGATTATTTTGTTCTGCTGCAGAAGTGCTATTACCAATACTACTGCCAGCGGCATTGCCAATCAGTGCCTCAAGGCTTTGACCCATATCTACCGCCCGAGAATAACTGGGTGCATAAATAAAGTACTGTTTATCTGCGGTTAACACTGGTTTATCAATTTTTTTAGCCCAAAACACAGCTCGTTCAATAATTAGCTCATTATTAGCAAAAAAGATCAAGTCACCTTGTTTATCGAGCTCAACAATAGATAAAGCAGTACCGGTTTTTTTACCTTTACCAACAGAGATGCCTTCTTGTGCTAATAACTCAGTTAGTTTAGCGACTAAATCACGGGTAGAAAGAAATGCACTATTATATAAACCAATTTTACGGTTTTTAAGCGCTGGTTGATCTAATAATTGAATTAACTCTAACGCTTTAACCACGTCTTTACGTTTACCTTGTACGGTAATGCTACTACGTTTGCTATCAGGTATTGCTTTTACACCAATGAGTTGTCGTAGGGTATTACCCAATGAAGCTTGCATACCGTATTCAAAGGGTACCATTTGGATAATATTTAACGAGGTTTGTGGAATATCTGCAAGTTTATTGCCATAGCCGTAAACAACATTCCCCTTACCAGCCTTTGCAGTGGCTTTATGGATGTAAAAAATATTGTCGTCAAACCGAATTAGATAATTACGCTGCGTCAACAGCTCTTCGGTTAATGAAAATAGCTTACGTTCTGTCACCGGTTTTTGAATATTTAAGGTAACGGTTTGCGTATCATTTTTAATTTCATCAGCCAAAATGTAACTAAGCTGTAATTGTTCGCCAAAAACCTGATGTAAAAAATCTTTTAACATTAACTCTTCAGTGCTAATAGTTAATGTTCGGCTATCACTGAACTGCTTGAGCACATCATCTGCTGATTTAGCCTGACGGGTATTAAGTTTCATTGGCGCAACAAAACGAAACTTTTGCTGCTGCAGCGCACCTTCACGGGTATTATTTGATAATAACTCGGCATTAGACACTTCAACGGTGGCATTATTTTTATTGGTTTGTGTGCTTTCCAAGTACGACTTTTTAATTGCTAATTGCTGATTGGGTTGGCTAGTACAGGCTGCCAATAACATGACAGTAAAAAAGGCGCTACTAAAATATTTATAATTATTCATCTTTATTTTGTACTTTTATTTAGTTATTGAGTTATTTAGCTACTTAGCTACTCGTTATGATTCAGTAATAAACGCCACCGAACAGACAAACTACTGCTTTTTACGGTTATATATAGATAAGGTAATAAGTTGTTTTTTATTACTCAAATTATTTAATTGCACTTGACGGTTATCAATTACATTTAGCTGATAACCATAAACAGTCTCTAAATGTTTAAATCGTTCAAGACTCGCTTGCATTGTTTTAGTATTAGTCACTTTTATCATAGCCAAACGCTGCGTTTTGCTTGCTACTATCGAATTAATAATCGCTTTAAGCTCAAGTTTGTTATCGCCAATATACAGAGCCTTTAGTGCACCTTGCTGTTTGGCTTGCTGCTCCGCACTTAATACATCTGTATTTGTGCTTTTTGTGGTTTCATTTTGACGATATTGTTGATAGATTTTTTTTAGCTCAGTTAAAGCTTGGGCACTAATGCTTGGGTTATGTAGTGGCTGAATAGCGACTTGCTCTTGCCTTTGCTGCTTTTTTATTATCTGACCAGTAAAACGTTGGCTAACATCAAATATTATCCACAATAATGTTATCAAAAAAGTAACAACGACAATTTTGTTGCTTAAAAATGATTTATTGAACTGACTATTCATAACGAGGACTCAACAACATTAGCGTTAACTTTAGTGGTATTCATATAAAGGTTTATTACTGCTCGACCACCTTTAATATAACCGAGATCATCGCTCGATTGCGCTTTACTTGATAAGTTAAACTCTGCAATTTGCAGCCATGGGCTATGATTTTCCAATTCGGCAAACAGAGTGACAATATCAACAAACAGTCCATCAAAGCGAATACTGACCTGATAACGTGTTAGCGCTGACCCTTTTAACTCTGTCGCACTTTGCCAACCTAAGTTAGTTAGTGACACCTTATGTTTAGTAATAAAGCCTTCAATTAATTGTTGCTGTGCTAATTTGAAGCTTGACTCTGAATTGAGTGGAAAGAATAATTTTTCGGCTGCTGCTAAATCAATAATGACTTGTTGTCCGAGCTCACTAACTTGACCATCTTTATTTAATACTTTAGCAACTTTCGCCAACCTTTTTTCTTGGCTGTAGATATCACTAAGCATCACTTCTTGCCAAATAAACACTGGCACTATTAAAAATTTAACGGTAAGTAATGTCGCCATAACGGTCAATAGTAAGCCGTGTTTTTTTAAATCGCCCATACTTATTTACTCTCCTGCACTATTGTATCTTTCACCACAGGTGCTAGTTGCAAAGCGACTCTGTCTTCAGTATTCATTTCACCTTTGATGGTAAAACCAATGACAAATCTGTCAAGCCCTTTTACATTTCGGGTAGGAAAATCAAATTTAGCATCATCAACAACTGAAAACTCAGTTAATTTAACCAATAAATCGGTTGCCTTGGCCGCTGTGCCACGTAAAACATAACGGCCATTGGTTATTCTAAAGTTACTAAATTGCGCATGTTCAAACAGTTTCGTTACAATCAGCCAAAACTGTACGGAATTCCCCTGATCTTGCAAAAAAGTTTGTAGTACTCGATAACGTTGCACATTGTTATCAAAACTTTGCTGCTCAGAGAGTGCTTTATTGACTACTTCAATTTGTTGACTTAACTCTTGTTGTAAATAATACTCTTTGCTTATTAGATAACCGCTACTAATCAACAGGTAAACTAAAAAAACACAGCTGAATGTCAGAGATGCTACTTTTACCTGTTGTAGCTGATCAGTACTTTTACTTTTCACTATAAAATGTGGTATTAAAGGCGCGATCCTGCTATTAAAACCTTGAGCTAGCTCTGCGACGAAAGTATCAACGTTAACATGATGCACAGCTAAGCTCGCGGAAATCCCACTGGACATTAAAAAGCGTTGGCTATTATTTATTAAACTATTTGATATAGTTGAATGAATCAAATGATGCTTTCTAGCGACAAATAATTGTTTACCTTTTTGACTCAAACGTTCATTTACCACACTAATAGCTTTTTCTTGATTATCACCTAAGGCAAAAAATAAGCTTTCAGGTAGCTGAATAGCAAAATGAGGTAAAGAGGAAGAAAACTGCCAAATATTAACTAAAGTTTGCTCTCCTGTGACATTTCTCGCTTTAGTTTGCCATATATGATGTTTAGTTGATGCATCATTAGCAAACTCTAATTTTAATAGTTTTGTTAATTCTGCTTTGTTGCTAATAGGATATGTTTTGCTTATTTCGTGATAAAAATGACGCGCTATTATCATTAATAGTGGTGGTTTTTCACCTTCACCAATATTTCTCAATGAAAGCTCTTGCTCTTCATTAAGGTAAAATTTGTTTATTGTGCCGTCAAAGTAGCCACAAAAATTACAAAGTAGTTTGATTTTTATTTTCGACAAAAAGGTTTGTTTTTTTAACTGCTCTGGCATTTAGACTTCACTAGTTATCCACGGTTTAAAAATATATTCATTGGCCTATTAGTACCCTCTGCATAAGGTTCTAACTCAATAAAAATTGTTTTACTTGCCTTTGATACGCCAATTTCGCTAATTAAATTAATTTTCAAATAATTAGACGTATACAGATAGGTATCCTCATCCTCTCGGATACCAGTAATTTCTTTAAAATTAATGCGGGTTAAAGAGTTGGTCGCTCTTAATTGCATAACTTGTTCAGTCGCAGCTTTATTTGTTATCGCATGTAATATATCAACAGGTGCATTTAGCGCACTAAACGTACCAAATTTGTGTATGGTTACATTCGGCAATAGTCGTTGAAAAATAGCTGGAGAGAGTGTTTTTAAGAATTTAATATCATTAACAGAAGGGATTGCACCGTTCCTGATATTCTCAAAACCGCCATACGTAGCCGCTTCTGCCCCATTTTTCCGCTG
>Ga0209826_1000346_pt1 | contig 33724 bp, 32 predicted proteins | sample GOMGulsemesocosm_5_FD_184637 | JGI IMG/M metagenome (GOLD analysis project Ga0209826, IMG submission 184637) | Methane-oxidizing microbial communities from mesocosms in the Gulf of Mexico - GOM15C Gulf of Mexico (SPAdes) (version 2) | ecosystem: Environmental > Aquatic > Marine > Cold seeps... | reverse complement strand
GCTCGGAGCCAAACAGTCCCCTCTTCCACGTGGCGAAAGTTTTAGTGTGCACGATGTCATCGACCCACGCGAGACCCGGCCTCATTTATGCCAGTGGCTTGAATGGGTTAGTCCGGGTTTAGAGAGTTTGAAAGGTCCCGTGTCATTTGGGTTTAGACCCTGAATTTAAAATTCTCTGAATTTTTTCTAGTAACTCAGAACGGCGATACGGCTTGCCAATAAAGTGCATTTCGTTTTCGCCGCCAGTTTCAGGCAAACTTTCTTCACCAAGATAACCAGACATACAAAGAACTTTTATTTCCGGTATGATTTCCCTAGCGACCTCAGCCAAGTCATGACCATTTCTTTTCCCTGGGAGGATAATATCAGTCAAGAGCAAGTCAATGTCAGGGGAGGCGTTAAGAATTTCAATTGCTTCTTTTGCATTTCCGGCAACTTTCACTTCACATTTATCTCTCGCAAGCTGCTGGTAGGTTACGGCTCTAACTGCCACGTCGTCCTCAACCAGTAATATTTTACAGGCAGACAACTCATTTGAAATCGCGGGTTCCATTTTATTTTTTGCGTCGATTACAGGTGTTTCGTTTCTTGGAAACAATAATTCAAAGCAGGTTCCTTTAAGCACTTCACTATGTACAAAAATATACCCATTAGATTGCCCAACAAACCCAAATACCATACTAAGGCCTAGCCCTGTACCTTTTCCAACAGCTTTAGTCGAATAGAAGGGGTCAAAAATATACGGCAATGCCACTTTATCTATGCCGGACCCAGTATCACTAAGCCTAAGAGATACATAATCACCAGGTTCTATTTCTTTACTATCCCAGCTCCCATTTGCCTCAACAACTTTGTTCTCTAATGTTATGCTAAGAGTCCCTCCCCCTAACATTGCATCTCTTGCATTCAGTGCCATATTCAATAGAGAATTTTCCATCTGGGCTGCATCTAGAATAACAAGCCAGATTTCGTCATCATAACGGGTCACAATTTCAACATCCTCGGCTAAGGTCCGAGAAAGCATTTCTTTCATTCCATCAACCAGAGAAGGCAGATAAACCTGCTGAGGAACGAGAACTTGTTTTCTTGAAAAAGCAAGTAATCGCTGGGTTAGAGACGCCCCTCGTTCCACGGCGGTTAGCGCGTTTCCTGCAAGATGTGACAATGCAGGACTTTCTGTCAATTGCTCTTTAAGAAGTTCGATATTGCCGCAAATAATAGCCAACAAGTTGTTAAAGTCGTGGGCAACACCACCTGTGAGTTGTCCAACAGCTTCCATTTTTTGCGATTGAAACAGTTTTCTCTCTACTTCTTTTGCTTCCTGAGTAGCCAAAACTTCAGACGTAATATTTTTTCCTGTTCCGCGGTATCCCAGAAAATCACCATCGTCGCCGAACAGAGGCTTACCGGCCATCACGACATGTACATTTTTTCCATCATCCAAAAACGATCGCTGTAAATACCGGAATGGCTGCCGCGCTTTCAATATCTCCAAAAATTCTACACTTTCGTCATCTTCTGGATCATCACAGAACAAATCAAGGATGTTTCGCCCTAACCCTTGTGATACCGCGCCATCAAGAACACGGTCGGTCGTATCTGACAAATAGCTATAATTCAGGTTCGCATCCGTTTCCCAGAACCAATCCGTTGCATATTCAGCAATATCACGAAGACGCGCTTCACTATTACGCAAGTTATTTTCGTTACTTCGTGCATCCGTAATATCAGTCGTACTAATGACATAAGCTTGCGGAGCACCTTCGCTAACCTTTACCAGACTAATATGAGATTCGAACCACCGGCCTTTTTGCTCATATGAAAATTGAATTTTCTCGCCTGTTCTTTTAGCTGCATCCATATTTTTCATAGTAAGATCAAATTGATCTTGCGGTACAATTTCTAGAGCATTGCGCGCAATGGCCTCTTTAACAGGGACATTCCATTTATTGCCAAACACCTTGTTTGCACGCCGAATTGTACCAGCCTCATCGACAAGAGATACACTCGCTTGTGATGCATCGACGATGGCTCTTAATTCCATCTTGGTCTGTTCAAGTTGCATGGACATTTTTTGTCGCTCTGAAACATCCCGAACACCGACAATGTATCCTTCAATAATGTTATCTTCTCGCATATCGCGGCCATTTGCTTCTAGCTGCCGCCATTCTCCATTTGAATCTAGGCACTTGAAGACTAAGTCGTAAAAAGTCTCTCCTTGTTTCAGTTTAGTCAAAACTTTCTCAAACTTTGTGACATCTGACGGATGTATATATCGCCAGATAGATTGTCCAATGACTTTATCTGCCATGTACCCCATTAGCCTGGTAAGATGGGTGCTGATAAATCTGATCACGCCGTTTTCATCAAAGACAAGAGAGCTTACAGGTGCATGCTCAATAAAAGACCGGTATTCTTTCTCTCTCTGTGCGAGGGCATCCCGAATTTCGGCTACTTTTCTTGCCTCAAACATACGTCCAATTATTGAAGCTACAGACATGGCAAATGTCTTATCCTCGGTGGTAAAAATCTCATCATTCATTCTGGGAGAAATTTGGAGATACCCCGTAAAGGCGTTACTTTTTTGAATTGCGATGAACAAGGAGTTGTCTAATTGCGATGATTTCAACAAAAGTTGTTCCGCATCAGGGACATTGTCCTGCCAACCTGCTTGGGTAAAATCTATTATTCCTTCGGAAAGCGCCAACTCAAACAATTCTGGTAAATTATCGGAGTTTAATTGCCGGTGATAATTTTCTCCAAACTCACTAGCTAATCTACCTTTTCCATTAAACTGCCGCCCCCGTTGTTTTTCTCTATCCCAAACGGACACCGTCTCAACCCCTATTGCCTCCGTGACTATTTCGATCACTCGATTGAAGTTATTCTCGTAGTTGGCCGAGGAAAGTGTTATCAGGCGGGCAAGTTTTCCGAGCACATCATTATATTTTAAGAGACGTTTTTCTTTTTCGATCAATCTTTGTCGCGCCAAATATTCACGTGTTTCATCGCAAAAAACAATTAATCTTCTCGTTTCTGAGTAATATGTTATTTTGCAGGCGTAAAGGGTCCCAATTTTCAATTTGCCATTTATTGTAAATTCAAAATTCAGTTCAGCAATTGAATTTTCTGCCCGAAATGCTTGTGAGAGGTCTTGCTCGCACCTTACCCAGAAATTGTGATTATCAAAGCATTCTGCCCCGGCAAGATTAGCATACAAAAAATTTCGATCATCAAGAGAAGTAACCGCAATTGGTTGCGGAAGTAGATCTACAACAGCTGAGAAAACCTCAATACTAGCATCGTCAATATTTTTGAACTTAGAGATAAGATTACGCACTAATACATGAGTTGATTTATCAAAAGTTTGCGCTTTTTCTCTCAAAGAAGAGGGAAAATTATCTGTACTCATTTTACTCACCATACATTACAAGCAACTAATTTGTCCGAAAAATATCAAAATTGCATTTTCCAGCGAACACCATCAAAACGTCCAACTTTCCGTATTTAATATGTGCAATCCCTGTATAGTTGCATACTAGAACAAAAAAATAAATTCTAACTTAGGCAGGAGATTTAAATGGTTCCATCAATCAACGTCACTATTGAAGGTTGGCCGGATGGCTCACCGATCCCTGGAAATTTTGCCTTTGGCGTGCAAAACGCAGATACACATGTGGCCCTTAGCGATAATATCAACCCAGCGATTAGTTGGTCTGGTGCCCCAACTGAGACAAAATCATTTGTAATCATTTGCCACGATCCGGATGTTCCCTCCTCAGGAGAAGACGTAAATCAGGAAGGTAAAACAATTCCGGCCTCATTGCCTCGAGTAGATTTCTTTCACTGGGTAGTAACAGACATCAGTGCCGGAACAACAATGATCAAAGAAGGAGAGGATTGCCGCGGCATAACGGCAAAGGGAAAAACACCCGGTCAGAAGTCCTATGGCGTTACAGGAATTAATAATTACACAGACTGGTTTGCAGGCGACGCCGACATGGGAGGAGAGTACGGCGGGTATGATGGTCCCTGTCCTCCTTGGAATGACAGTATCGTCCATCATTACATTTTCACTGTTTACGCACTGGATATTGATACTTTAGGGTTAAAAGGGAACTTTGGCGGCCCAGAGACTCTGGCTGCGATAGACAGACATATATTGGCGAAGGGCTCCTATACAGGAACCTATAGCCTAAACCCTGACGTTTCCGCATAACACTATCCTGTTGCATGGTGGACAAGTTATTGCACAAGAAACCTCAGCTTAGCTCCTAAAGGGAGTCGTTTAAAATTGGTTTAAACGGCCCCATTGGTACTGGCAATTTTCTTCGAATAATCAATTTTAGGGTTCGCAACGCCAGACATCATCTTTTCTGGATGACAGCTTCATTAAAATTCTCACTCAAAATCGCAATGAAAGGTTAAAAAATCAAAAGTAAAACTTTCTGTGATCCAGGCACTCTTCCCTAATATTGTCTTTTGAAATCTGTTATATAACTGATAGACCGAAACATAATCAAAACGGTGAATTTCATGGGCAATTCAAATATGGCAACGATCTCACAAGAGAATATCCCTGCGCCTGAATATGATCTTGGAATTTCCGCAGCAGCAGGCAGAGTACGAGGATATAAAGACGGTGTCTTGTTGTTCGATACAGAACGCAGCCTTCTTATGAAAGAAACCCACCATGATCCTATTTATTACATCCCCAAAGCAGATGTAAATATGGCGCTGCTTAGCTCCAATTCCTACAGAACATTTTGTCCCTTTAAAGGAAACGCCTCACATTGGACACTCAACAATTCGAAAGAGACTACTGAAAATATTGCTTGGGAATATGAAACTCCTATTGAAGGCGCAGAAGAAGTTAAAAATCATTTGGCATTCTACGATAATGCCCTCGATCAATTACTTGTGGATGACGTGAATATAGTACATCGATCTCCGGCAGTTGACCGAATGCGCAATTACACCCTCGCAGAATGGCTCATGCTTGGGTCATGGAACGCGAACAACCAGGTTGAGCTTACAGAGCAACTAGTTGATCGTTTCATTGAAACCGGTATTCCTATCATGCGTTTGAATATTGCTATTCGGCAGCTTCATCCATTGCTGGCGGGTGAAAGCTATTTATGGAACAAGGAAGATGGCTGCGTAAAAATTCAACAACTTACCCATGAGAACCTATCGTCTGCTGGCTATCTGGACAGCCCACTTAAACTTGTTTCTGAGGGGCTTGGCGGTATCAGACAAAAACTGAACGGCGATCAAACTGAATTTGAATTTTCGATCATGCAACAATTGAAAGATCAAGGGGCCACAGATTACGTTGCGCTCCCTCTTTTCTTCTCAGATGGTAATATTCATAATCTAACACTCACCTCTGATCATCCTGATGGCTTTACAACGGCACATCTTGGGCAAATATATGAAGCAATCCCGTTAATCAGTCGGATGTATGAAGTTCATAAACTAAAATCAAACACCGCCGACCTTTTACAAACCTATCTAGGCCGATCCGCAGGCAAGCAGGTTTTAAATGGACTTACAAAACGCGGCGATGGGGGAACCATTAAATCAGCCATACTCTTTTGTGATTTAACAGGATCAACTGCCCTTGCCGAACGGCTTGGACAGCAAGAATATCTCGACCATCTAAACTATTTTTTCGATATTATTGCGCAATCCGTCTACGGTCATGGCGGCGACATTCTGAAATTCATCGGCGATGCAGTTCTAGCAATTTTTCCTTTAACGGATGAGACATCAAATGCTAAAGAAGCCGTTTGTAACAGCGCTTTTCAGGCTGTGCAGGATATCATCAAAAATATAGACTTACCATCCCATAGAGAGCCTATTTCCTGTACTGCAGGTCTTCATTTTGGTGAAGTCATGTACGGTAATGTTGGTAGCGCCCAGCGCCTTGACTTCACTGTCGTTGGAAGTGCTGCAAATGAGGTTGCACGCATTAGCGACCTCTGTCGGACAAGCGGTCAGCCTGTGTTATTTTCCAAACAAATTGCAGAAATATTACAGGCTGATCTTAAGAGCTTAGGTAATTTTGAACTTCGCGGTCTCGTCCGCCCTCGAGAACTTTTCGGATTTGCATAAAGCGATTACATTGTGAAGCTGACTGAATGCACGTCCTCACCCATATAGACTGTTGTCGCTTGCTTCGGTGCCTCGGCGATAAGAGTTCCGCGCCGATAAACTTTCAATCGTGCCGGCCGTAATCGTAACGCCTCAACCTCATTTCTTGCCTGCAAGATGACAAAATCAGCATAACACCCAACTTCAAGGCCATAACCTTCCAAATTTAACACTTTCGCGCCGTTTACAGTGACAGACCGATACATTTCCTGCATTTCACTTAAACCGGTCATTTGCCCGACATGCATCCCCATAGACGCGACTTCAAGCATGTCGTGACTGCCCAGTGAGTACCAGGGATCCATAACACAATCATGACCACAGGCGACATTGATACCAGCTTCCGCTAGCTCTTTCACTCGTGTCATCCCGCGCCGTTTGGGATAGGTATCATGACGCCCCTGTAGAGTGATGTTTATTAAAGGGTTGGCTATTGCATGAAGTTCAGCCTCTTTCATTAAAGAAATTAGCTTTGAGACGTAATAATTATCCATGGAATGCATGGAGGTAAGATGAGATCCTGCTACTCTCCCCTGCAATCCAAAGCGAGTGGTTTCCCGTGCCAACATTTCAACATGCCGAGATAAAGGATCATCACTTTCATCGCAATGCATGTCCACCATAAGGCCACGATCCGCGGCCATTTTGCAAAGAGCAGTTACTGACTCGCTCCCCTCTTGCATTGTTCTCTCAAAATGAGGGATACCACCGACCACATGGACGCCCATATCCAAAGCCCGGGTTAGAAGTTCCGCCGCCGCAGTGTCTCTATAAAAACCATCTTGAGGAAAAGCTACTAACTGCAAATCTATATAGGGCTTCACTTCGTCCACCACTTCTAGTAGCGCATCGACAGCAAGCAGGCTTGGGTCGCATATATCGACGTGAGATCGGATTGCCAAATTACCTTTAGCCACCGCCCAACGGCATAATTCATGAGCACGTTTCTTAATGTCAGCAGCAGTCAAAATTGGTTTAACCTCACTCCAAAGAGCGATCCCCTCCAATAATGTTCCTGACTGATTGACACGCGGACGACCATAGGTCAGCGTTGCATCCATATGAAAGTGGCTGTCAACAAAAGGGGGAGAAACTAGATATCCTTCAGCGTCGTAGTCCTCTGCAGCAGTACCGTCAATTTTGCCGTCAACTACTACTATTTTACCGTCTTTACATCCGATATCCTGAAGAGTTTCCGTTTCTCCAGCAATACGAGCATTTCTGATAATCAGATCAAACATATCATCTTCTTTCTAACGCTGTCCGCGACGGAATGGCACCAGCAATGCTTTAGGGTAGGCTGCTTTTCTAGACATGATAATCAGCGCGAAAATACTGAACACATAAGGCATCATCAGATAAAACTGATAAGGAATGAACGAACTACTTGCCTGCTGAACGCGAATTTGGATAGCGTCGAAGGCTGCAAACAACATCGCCCCTAATAGCGCTTTTCCTGGACGCCACGATGCAAAAATAACAAGAGCCACACAAATCCAGCCCCGACCATTAATCATATCAAAGTAAAAGGCATCAAAAACAGAGATCGTCAAAAAAGCACCACCAACAGCCATAAAAGCACTCCCGACCATTACGGCACCGGTACGAACTCGATACACATCAATTCCCTGTACCTCAACAGCCATGGGATTCTCGCCAACCATACGAACAGCGAGCCCAACAGGGGTTCTGTATAAAATATAGGAGACAACTCCCACCATCAAAAACGCCACATAGGTGAGGGGAGATTGCGTAAAGAATGCGTCTCCAATAACTGGGATGTCTGAAAGAAAGGGCACTGCATATTCATCGAACGGGATAATTTTCGGTGGCGTTGTCGCATCTGGCAGAAGCATCCGGAAAGAGTAATAACTTAAAGACGTCGAGAGTAGCGTGATCCCAATTCCCGTCACATGTTGGGATAGCCCCATATAGACAGAAAACATACTATGCAAATAGCCGAACATCATACCAAAGAAGGCCGCAACGAAGACGGCACTCCATAGATCGCCCCCTTGGTAAACCCACATCCACGCCACCATGGCACCCGTCGTCATAATCCCTTCAATGCCAAGATTGAGAACCCCAGCTCGCTCACATATAAGCTCACCCAAGGTCCCAAAAATTAAGGGCGTCGCCATACGCACAGTTGCTCCCCAGAATCCAATAGTGAGGAACATATCAAGAAAATCCATTATCCCTCTTCCCTATTTAAACCGAACGCGCATGCGAGTAAGCATTACCGCAAGCATAACCATCAAAAGGGACGCAGCTGTAATAACATCAGCGATGTAATTGGAGACGTCCATTGCTCGGCTCATACTATCTGCCCCGTTATATATACCAGCGATAAACAAAGCCGCAACGATGACACCTAGCGGATTTAAACCCGCAAGCATGGCAACAGCAATGCCTGTATAACCAAAGCCCGGCGAGATATCCAATGTGAGATATTCCTTTGTTCCGGCAACTTCGGTAACCCCTGCGCAGGCTGCTAAGCCACCAGAAATCAAAGCTGTTCGAAGAATGGTCTTGTTAATTGGGATACCGCTAAATCGTGCAGCCTCTGAATTAAGTCCGACAGCGCGTATCTCCAATCCCCACTTAGTCTTCGTCATGACAACCCAGATACAAACGGATGCAATGAGCGCAAAAATCAGCCCCCCATGCAATCTGGTTTTAGCAATCAAATTTGGAAGAATCCCATTATCAATTATTGGCGCACCTTGAGGCCAACCCATAGCCATGGGATCTTTCCACGGTCCAAATAACAAGTAGTTTGCCAGAAGAAGCACGACGAAATTAAGGAGAAGCGTAGTGACCACTTCATCAACATTTAATCTTGTTTTAAGAAGTGTCGGTACAAGAAGCAGAAATCCCCCTGCAAGCGCCCCAACAAGAAACAAAAATGGGATCATCAAAGGAGCTGGTAAATTAACCAATCCTGTCCCGAAATATGTGGCCGCTAAGGCCCCCATATAGAGCTGGCCTTCACCGCCAATATTCCAAAGCTTTGCCCGAAAGGCGACGGCCGCGGCAAGTCCTGTCAAAATAAGTGGAGTCGCACGCACTAGTGTTTCTGCAATTGCAAATTTCGATCCGAACGCTCCTCTAAATAAAGCGATATAGGAATCGAGAAGTGGGGCTCCCGCCCATGAGATTAAGCCACCGCATAGGATTAGAACAAATAACACGGCAAAAACCGGTGCCCCTAATGTCATCCACAGTGGCGTATGAAGTCTTGGTTCAAGCTGCATGATTGCTCTCCACTGAACTTGCAACAAAACCGTCACCGCTCATCAATAGTCCCAATTGCTGAAGCGTTACTTCCTCAACTGGAATTTGCGCGCTAATTTGTCCATGATACATAACCGCAATTTTGTCTGATACGGCCAATAGTTCTTCTAAATCTTCTGATATCAATAGAACGCCTGCTCCGGCAGCTTTTGCTTTAAATATTTTGTCATGAACAAAGGTTGCAGCCCCAACATCCAGTCCCCGCGTCGGCTGGTTTGCCAAAATTATTTCAGGGTTGTTATCCAGTACCCGTGCCAAAATCACTTTTTGCATGTTACCACCAGAAAGACCGCGGATGATCGTATCCGGTGTCCCTCCCCGAACATCAAACGTTTCAATCAATCGCTTGGCATGGTCGATAATGGTCCGGTTTTGCAGCCACCCAAATTTCGAAAATTTGCCGTCTTCATAATTTTCCAGTACGAGATTTTCTTTAATCGAAAAATCTCCGACCACACCTTCCACATGTCGGTCTTCCGGCACACGGCCGACACCTCGTGCGATCATATCCCGCGGGTCAAAGTGACTAATATGAGCCCCTTTCACACGGAAAGACCCTTCACTCGGTTTAGCCATTCCGCTGATGAGATCAGACAACGCCTTTTGTCCATTCCCTGATACTCCTGCAATTCCAATGATCTGGTGCCTTTGCAAATTTAAGGAAATATTCTTTAAAAGTAAGTGTCCTGAATTACCCTTCAATTCAACATTTTCAAGACCTAACAGCTGGTCACCCGCCTGCATTACTTGACGTCTTGGAGCTGGAACAACCTCCCCAACCATTTTTTCTGCGATAATTTCGCGAGAGGCTTCAGCAATGGGGAAGGAAGCAACTAATTTACCATGACGTAGCACCACGACGTCATCAGCAATACTCATGACCTCTCCCAGTTTATGGGAGATAAATATAACCGATAGCCCTTGCGCGATCATGTCTCTCAATGTAGCAAATAACTGATCTGTTTCTTGGGGTGTTAGAACTGCTGTTGGCTCATCAAGGATCAAGATTTTAGCGCCACGATAAAGAGCTTTCAAAATCTCTACTCTTTGCTTCTCTCCAACCGTCAGAGATTTCACAGGACTATCGGGATTCACATGAAGACCATATTCTGTAGCAAGATGGGCCAACCTCGCCCTCGCTGTTTTCTTATTTTGCCGCCACTGCCAAATCGCTTCTGTCCCCAGAATAATATTCTCTAAAACAGTTAAATTATCGGCTAGCGTAAAATGCTGATGTACCATGCCCACACCAAGGGCAATAGCCTCAGCCGGGTTTGATGCTTTAAGGCGGCGTCCATTGACTTCAATGGAACCTTCGTCGGCGGTATAATGACCAAAGATAATATTCATCAAGGTCGTTTTCCCGGCACCATTTTCTCCCAGTAAAGAAAGAACTTTCCCCTTCTTCAAGGAAAAACTAATGGCGTCATTGGCAACAAGGTTTCCAAATCGCTTGGTAACATTGTCAATCTTCAACACAATCTCTGGCTCAGTCAAAGCAACACATTCCCTATATCACAAAGAAAGAAGGTGAGCCGAAGCTCACCTTTTCAAACTAGAAAGTGGATTTTGGTTGCTCGTCGTTAATTTCAACAACAAAAGAACCAGATTTAATTTTAGCGGTCAGATCAGCAACTTTAGCTTTAGCTGCAGCTGGGATTTTTGCATCAAATTCATAGAATGAAGACAATGAGGCGCCGCCTTTTTGCATCATGGTCCATTCTTTGTAATTTGCTGCTTGGAATGTGCCCGCTTTAACTTCACCAATCGCATTATCGATGGCATTTTCCATGTGCCATAGAGCAGATGCTACAACAACGCCCGTTCCGTTTTCTTCCTTATTCATGTCATTGACATTACCAAAGGCCAGAATACCTTTTTCCCGCGCCGCATCGACAACGCCCGCTCGCTCCGCATACAGAACATCAACGCCAGCTTCAACTTGGGCGAATGCAAATTCTTTGGCTTTTGGCGGATCATACCATGAGCCGATGAAAGAAACCTTGAATTCAACATCTGGATTAACCGATTTTGCACCTGCCATAAAGGCATGGAATAAACGGTTTACTTCACCAATTGGGTAGCCGCCAATCATACCAATTTTATTGGTCTTGGTCATGGAACCCGCGATGACACCCATCAGGTAACAAGGCTCGTGAATGAAGTTATCAAAAACGGAGAAATTCTTTCCGTATTTGTCCCCAGGATCTCCCATCAAAAATGCGACTTCAGGATAATCATCAGCTACTTTTCGAGCTTCACGGCTAATACCGAAGGCTTCACCAACAATTAGTTTCGCGCCATTTTCAGCATAGTCGCGCATAACACGGACGTAATCTGTATTGGCTGTTTTTTCTGAGAAAACATATTCAATTTTCCCGTCTTTTTCAGCTTGAACCAATGCGCGGTGGAGTGTCCCTGCCCATTTTTGTTGGACCGGCACCGTATAAATCCCGGCAACTTTAATTTTTTCCGCTTGTGCTGCTGTCATGACCATCAAGGCCATTAATCCAGCCGCAATTGCTGATAAGAATTGTCTTACCCTCATATCGCTCTCCCTATTACACCCGACAGGTAAAATCCTTCAGGTCCCATTAACTGTTAGTCTTTTTCTTGTAGTACAATTTATGTGCCAACAATGCAGCAAATTTGTTTATTAGAAAACAATAAACAAAAACTGACCGAATGGTCAAGTTGTTCGCCATTTTCAAATTTTTATTTAGCCAAAAACGCACATTTTCAGTTTTTGGACAGACAAGTAAGTCTTTAAAATATGCACAAATGCAGCGCACTATGCCCAAAAGGTAAGCACTATTTTTTTTCGCTAAGTCATACGTCTATGATCCAGGGTTCTGAGGCAGCACCAGCACGCCACTCTTCAAAGGCAGGCAAGTCCCAAATAGCTTGCACATATGCAGCACATATATCGTCGAGCACAATGGAATTTCCTTTGAAACGCGCCACAACAGGTGCATAAGCAGCATCAGCCATAGATAATTTCCCAAACAAATACGGTCCTTGCTCCGCATACTTTTTGCGACAATCTGACCAAATTTCAATTATCCGATCAATATCAGTAGATACATCCTCAGGTAAATCAGAAGCCTCTTTCACTTGTCCTAGATCCATCGGCATATGGCCTCTTAATGCCACAAAGCCTGAATGCATTTCAGCACAAATTGAACGTGCGTGGGCACGCTCATATTTATCTTCCGGCCACAAAGCGCCGTTGTGAGATTCCTCGGCCGCAAATTCCATAATTGAATTTGTGTCCCAGATGGTATGTTCACCATCGACAAGTGAGGGCACTTTAGTTGGTGCCTCTGGTGCATTGTCTTTCATAATCTTATGGAAATCCCCAACGAAGAGCGGGATCATTACTTCATCGAAATCAATTCCAGTAAATTTAAGCGCCAGATAGCCTCTCAACGACCAAGACGAATATCTTTTATTTCCAAGAACCAGTTTTGGGTTAGACATTTTAATTTCTTTCTATGAACACAAGACGCAAACCCAGCGCGACGAACAGACTACCCGAAACACGTGATATCCACTTGGCAGATATAGGATTTTGCAGAAGAGCCTTTCCAGCTCCACCAGCAAAAACACCAACCAGGCCATTTATAACAGTACCGGTTAAACCAACGAAGCAGCCGAGGATAAATATCTCCAAGGCAAGATTGGTTGATTCAGGATTTACAAATTGCGGGATAAAGGCAACAAAGAACAAGATAACTTTCGGGTTAAAAATATTTGTAATAAACCCGCGCACGAGGAGAGATTTGAATGATAACGGCTGGGCAGAAGGGCTATCCAGCATATCTTGACCGCTCGTAAAGGTTTTAAAGCCAATCCAAATTAAATAGGCAGCACCGGAGAACCTTAAAACATCAAAAGCAGCATCAGAGGCCGCAATCAATGCCGAGACGCCAAGTGCCGCAAGTGCGGCATGAACGAACCCACCAAGGCCCACACCAATAGCCGAAGTCATGCCGGCCTTTGCGCCCCCTTGCATACCATTGGCTGCAGTGAAGAGCATATCCGGTCCCGGCGTAAAATTAAGGACTAACGTTGCGATCACAAACAATCCCAATTGCACGAATTCTAAATCCAACATCCAACTACTCCGTTTGTCCGAAACGCCTCAAAAAAATAACGATCACACCAAAAACAAATAACACTCCTGCAATGGCAAGGTTCAAAATGTTCAAATCAGAAACATTCCGCCGAAGCTCTATGGACATCTGTTTAATCGTCGCCCGTTTTGCTTCAATTTTCCAATCGATAAGAAACGCCCCATCTTCTAACACGTCGAAACTTCCAATCACATGATTTTGAGTATTTCTCTGCGTCACGCTCCCTTTATCGCTTTTTTTCTCTGACGGGTTACCCTGTTCAGACAAAATTATATCACCAGCAGGATTTTTTACTTCTATATCAAAAACATAAGTGTGGTTTGTTAAATCCCGTAAAACCACTTCATATTGCACTTTTAAAAGCAATCGCATTGGAGACATTGAAGGATCTAATTGCACTGGCTGCAAAGCCCCTGCGTGAGTTGTTAGCGGAGCGTTAAAAACCTGTTCTCCACTTGTTGCATAGTCATTCAGCGTCCAGCCGAAAAGACCAAGAGAGCCTACAAAAAATACTATAAAAAGGAGCTTTTGCATTTCTGTTACTCAGCCTTTCTATCCCTGCCGAAAATTATTCTGAAAGATATGCATACAAGTGCCCAGCCCGTCAATTCATGTGAGATATAGTATTTGGTCCTGACAACCTTGCAAGGCATCGCCTAATTGGAGTAGAACAGGCCTCCCGCCGAAACACCGGTACACGACGTACTTGAAGCCCATCCTTCAACATCCAATTTAAGGATACCTCCTTGGAAAACACCCGCGGTAGCTTGTTGATGGTAGCCTCAATGGCGGCCTTCGCCCTTGAGGACATGTTTATTAAAGCTGCAGCCAGCACGTTACCTGTTGGGCAAGTATTAATTCTGTTCGGAGTTGGTGGCACACTAATTTTTATGGGCCTCACACATCGACGAAACGAGCGGATCTTACATCCGGCAATTATATCACGCCAGATCATTATTCGTGCTGTCTGTGAAGTCATTGGACGCCTTTGCTTCACATTGGCCATTGTTCTAACGCCACTTTCCAGCGCGTCTGCTATCCTTCAGGCCACACCGTTAGTGGTTGCTATGGGTGCCGTTGTTTTTTTTGGAGAAAAGGTTGGTTGGCGGCGTTGGTTGGCCATTGCGCTGGGATTTATAGGTGTCTTGTTTATTATACGACCCGGCCTTGAAGGCTTTGAACAGGCATCCCTTTTTGCCGTGATTGGAACACTTGGTTTTGCAGGTCGCGATCTTGCAACAAGAGCAGCCCCCCCCATCTTGTCTAATGTTCAACTTGGTGTATATGGCTTCTTTATGTTGATCCCCACAGGTCTTACTATGCTCATCTATACAGGAGGCTTGGAATGGCCAACTTTGCTTGGATGGGGACAATTGGGCGGAGCCGTCCTTATCGGTGTATTGGCTTACTACAGTTTAACTGCCGCCATGAGAACGGGTGAAATTTCGGTTGTTACTCCCTTCCGCTATACACGGCTGGTTTTTGCGCTCATACTTGGTGTTATTGTGTTCTCTGAACGTCCTGATGCAATGACTTTATTAGGTGCTGCGATCATTGTCTTAAGCGGCCTTTATACTGTCTTTAGAAGCCGCAAGCAGGAATCTTAAAGCTATTCACCTCCATCGAGCTTGCAGAGCTTGTTGGTGCGTCTTGGCTTTTAGATGCCAGATTCCATTTTCAAGAAGATGGGTATTGGAAATACAGAGCGTCATACTAACCAGAGATGTTCGCCGATATTCGATCATGAAAATTAAAAAGGACAGGATATAGCTTAGAGGAACAGCTTCTTCTTTCTCAACATTGACAAGCCCCTACCTCCCCTCATAGGATTTAGCCCTCTTACATACTCGGAAAAGCAAGATGGCTTCATGCCAATAAAAACCATAGTGCATACCCTAAAACTGCTTTTACCGGCCTTGATCCCATCTTGGCGTTTCTTTGGTGTCATTGCGCCGTCTCCCCGTATCGAATTCACCTTGCTCGAGACAATAGAGGCTCCCTCTGTTACGTGGAAAGAGTTTCGCCCAAGACCGGAAACAATATCTGTTATCGATATGTTGAAACGCATGTTCTGGAACCCACGCTGGAACGAGTCTCTTTTTCTTGTTAGTTGCGCGGAACGTTTAATGGAGAATCCAACGGAGCATAGCCGCAATGAGATTTTCAACTGTATAGGGAATGAGCTAAAGCAAGACGCCATCCTTAAAAAACGCACCCCTTATTTACAGTTCAGATTGGTCTTTTTAGACAGGCAGGATTCAGAAATCCACAAGCGCACGATTTATATCTCCCCTGTATATCGTTATAGCGAAGACGCAGTTTCATGAGCCTCGATTTTGCTATTCGCCTAACGGAAATACTATTAGGCTTCGCGTTCATTCAGCAATGCATCGAGCATTTATGGGCGTCCAGGAACGAGAAAATTCTATTTTTCCCACGCTTTATTTTGAGTGTTTCTCTGGTACTCGGCTTCGAAACCCAATGGACAAGTCTTGCATTAGTTCTACTTGGGCTGCTCATTCTAAATCGATTTCAGGGCCCTTACAATGGCGGCAGCGATCGTATGAGCCTGCTCATTCTTTGCTGTTTGTGCCTTACCCTTTTCATGCCCACACAAGCAGCGCAGGAACTTGTATTTGGATATTTGTCTCTACAACTGGTCCTGTCCTATTTCATCTCTGGCTGGGTTAAAATCACCAACCCAGAATGGCGGAACGGTCAGGCATTGGACGATGTCTTTCGTTACTCTGCCTATCCCGCTAGTGAATCTTTTAGATCTTTCGCAGACCGGCCTCGATTAATATTGATCATGTCATGGGCGGTTATATTGTTCGAACTGCTTTTCCCCGCAACCCTCCTCACCCAATCAACCCTCATCATTGGTCTGATCATTGCGGCCACCTTTCACCTCACCAACGCCTGCCTTTTCGGACTAAACAGATTTTTCTGGATTTGGCTCGCCGCTTATCCTTCTATTCTTTGGCTGCAATATCGAATTTTTGGGGCGATTTGAAGAAGGAAACTGAAGCGGCTGTTGAGAATTGGCGATCGATAACAAATTCCAGTAGTGCTAGATAATGGTGATACTCAAACAGCCTGTTTTGTTGTCGAAGAAGGGCGGATATAAATTTCTCTATTCTGATTGAAATATGAGAGGGTGGTAGTATTATATCTGCCCACTAGCCGATAAATCGCCCACACACAACCGGATAGACACCATGAATATAGACAACTTGCCTTTTGGTACGACTGAATGGTCCAGCGTGGAGCGTACTGAACATTCCGGCGATACTGGTTCTGCATATTGGCAAACCAAAAATTTCGGGACAATGCGCGTTCGAATGGTCGAATACACGCCAGATTATCTAGCTGATCACTGGTGCAGCAAAGGCCATATATTGCTTTGTCTCGAAGGTGAGTTAATAACAGAACTTGATGATGGACGTGTATTCACTCTAAAGCCCGGTGAAAGTTATCAAGTCGCAGATAACGCTGAAGCTCACCGATCCTCGACTAAAATTGGGGCAAAACTGTTTGTTGTTGATTAGTCCAAAGATCAGAACGAAATAGATAATGTGATAATAAATACAAAAACCATCGCAAAACCTAGTGCCGTTTTTTATGGAACCCTCAACAACTAGGCATATCAGGCGTTAATAGGAACATCACAAATAAATAACCCTTATTTATCAGTAAATTATAGATATCATTGAGATAAAAATGGTACCGCCGAATTGAATTGAATCCTCGGCAACTCCCATTCCAAGGGAGTACTCCACCACTTCACCAACGCCAGCTTTTTTGGGCTAAACAGGTTTTTCTGGATTTGGCTCGCGGCCTATCCTTCTATTTTTCGGCTGCACTTTCGAATTTTGGGGGCGACCTGAAGATTGAAATTGTGCTGTCATTCCACTGCAACATTATCAGTCATTTATGTTTCCCATATCAAATCGTCTATTTGTTAAGCGATACGCCATATGCGGAATACTGCAAACTTGTTTGAAGATACAGCTTTCACGCGAGAATCGGAGTTTCTGAATTTTTAACTTTATGAAACCCTAAACTACGATAAATTAGTCAAATTCGAGAATACTATTCAGGAGCCAATCAAGGGAAATCCCCCTAAGGAGTTACCTGCAAGAATGAAAAACGACAGGAAAATAATCTCAGACGGTAACAAGAAGGTTGAAGTTGAACCGCCCAATAGTGTCGAAGAGCCAAATGCATCTGCGCAGCCGCATAATAAGCTAACAATGTTGCAGGATACCTTCGAAAGCCTAAAACAGGGATTTAACATTATTGATCAAAATCTGTGCCTTGTCGCATGGAACAAAAGGTGCCTTGATCTTCTCGATTTACCCCATGAATTTGTGGTAAGAGGAAAGCCTCTGGCAGATATTTTTCGTTTTAACGCCGAACGCGGAAATTATGGTTCTGGCGATCTTGATGCAATGGTTGAAGAACGCGTAGCACGTGCCAAGCAATTTAAACCACACCGATTTGAACGATTATTTCCAAATGGCGAAATTATTGAAATTGTTGGCAATCTCCTGCCAAGCGGCGGATTTATTACGACATATTCCAACATTACCGCACGGAAAAATAGTGAGGCCAAGCGGCTAGAAAGTGAAGAACGCTTTAGAGATTTTGCAGAATTAGGGGCTGACTGGTTTTGGGAACAAGATAAAGACCTACGTTTTGTATTCTTGTCAAAACATGGAGATCAGGCGTCCGCTCGCAGACGCAAAGAAATTGTAGGGATGACTCGATGGGAAACCGTTGGCATCGACCCCGATAAAAACGAATATTGGTCTAATCATCGGGATGATTTGTTGGCACGCCGACCTTTCAGGGATTTTCAGTTTGAGTATCGCCGTGGAGACGGTGACGTTTTTTACCGCAGTGTCAGTGGGAAGCCACTATTCGCTAAGGATGGCACCTTTATGGGATATCGCGGCGTCGCCACTGATATTACTCCGCGAAAAAACCTTGAAGAGCAGGTTCGCCGATCTCAAAAAATGGATGCTGTGGGTCAACTGACCGGAGGCATCGCCCATGATTTCAATAATATTCTTGGTATCGTTTTAGGAAATCTTGAAATCATTGAAGCGTTACCCCCCGGGGACGATGAGGTCAGGGAGCGCCTGCGTAAAGCCATCGAAACTGTGGAGCGCGGCGCGGACATCACCCGTAAACTTCTTGGGTTCTCCCGTAAAGATGCCCATGAAATTCAGACGGCAAACATAAACGGTTCAGTTCGGAATCTCCGTAGTTTGATCGCTAAATCTCTAACCGCTTCAATTGAAGTTAAAGCTCAACTTGCAGACGATTTGTGGACCGCTGCAATTGATTTGGGAGATTTTGACGATGCGATCCTCAATTTGGCACTTAATGCCCGCGATGCTATGCCCGAAGGCGGCTCACTGACAATAACTACAACAAACACGGCCCTTGATGAAGAATTTGTTCAACAAAATCAAGACGCAACCCTCGCCGATTATGTCAGGGTCTCTATTGAAGACACTGGAACGGGAATGAAAAAGGACGTCAAGGACAAAATTTTCGAACCTTTCTTTACAACAAAGGAATTGGGAGAGGGTACGGGCCTTGGTCTCAGTATGGTTTATGGCTTTGTTGTGAGGTCCAGTGGATTCATGACGGTTGATTCCGAAATGGGTGCTGGAACAACATTTCATCTCTACTTCCCACGAGCTGTTAAACAGGAAACCAAGTTAAAAACTCTTGCGAACAAGAAGAGAGGCATATTAGGAGGCACCGAGAAAATCTTAATTGTTGATGACGAAGAAGGCCTGCGCGAAATTGCGGCTTTTAACTTGGATGAGCTCGGTTACAGAACATTCACAGCTGAAGATGGACTGAGTGCCTTGGCGATACTGGATCAAGAAGGTGACATTGACTTGTTGTTTACTGATGTTGTCATGCCAAACAAGATGGATGCCTTTGAATTAGTTCAACGGGTATACAAGAAATACCCCGATCTCAAGATATTGTTGACCAGTGGATATACTGGAAAACGCGATAAATTTAAGTCAACTTCTAACGAATTTTTTGCCCGGCTAAATCAAAAATTGCTAAATAAACCCTATAGCAAGACCGAAATAGCAGTTGCTGTTCGAAAAGCATTGAATGACGAGCGAAGATGTGAAAATGGTGCCGCCGGAGAGAATTGAACTCTCGGCCTCTCCCTTACCAAGGGAGTGCTCTACCACTGAGCTACGGCGGCTAACGCAAGGCGAGGCTGGATCAAAATCCACGGCCTTGATTGGCGCTGTATATAAGAGCGCGCCGGGTTCTGCAATGGCAAATTTGTGTTTTCTTTAAAATGCCTATAATGAAGACGGTACAAATGATCGTAACCGAGACATGATTTATTATGACTGATACGCAAAAGGGTGACTTGTCGCCCAAGCAAAAGAAACAAAGTGATAAAGCGGACAGGTTGAGCGAAGCCCTGCGCCAGAATTTACGCAAGCGTAAAGGTCTACAACGGGAGCGCGGAGAGGCGGCCCCCGATGCCATCAAAAACAAGAACCGGCTGACAGACTGACAGCGTTAGCACGTGGGCTATGATAAACCTTGGCCCTAAGCATTGTTATCTATAAGATACCCCGAAATTTTGAGAGCCTAGTGGAGAGTTACCTGATGTCCATTCTATCTGATAAGTGGATTAGATCTGCGGCACAAAACGACCGCATGATTGAGCCGTTTGTGGAGAACCAAAAAAAGGAAGGCACGATTTCCTACGGCTTGTCTTCTTATGGATATGATGCCCGAGTATCTGACGAATTTAAAATCTTCACCAATGTTGATTCGGCAACCGTTGATCCAAAGAATTTTTCTTCCGACAGTTTTGTGGATCGTAAAACCGACGTTTGTGTCATTCCGCCAAATTCTTTCGCCCTTGCACGCACCGTCGAGTACTTCCGTATTCCACGGGATGTCTTGGTCATTTGCCTTGGTAAATCCACATATGCCCGCTGCGGCATTATTGTCAACGTAACCCCGCTGGAACCTGAATGGGAAGGTCATGTAACATTGGAATTTTCCAACACAACACCGCTACCGGCAAAAATTTATGCCAATGAAGGCGCTTGCCAATTCCTGTTCCTTAAAGGGAATGAGCCATGCGAGGTATCGTATAAAGATCGCGCGGGTAAATATATGGGGCAACAGGGCGTCACTTTGCCAAAACTATAAGATCGCCCAACAACTGCCATAGTCGGGCGGTAAAAACGATGACAAGGAGGAGCCTGAGGATTTCAGATGCTCCTCGTTTCAATTTCGACAAAACGATTCAATTGAAGACTGCAGTAGAATTCTCTGCAGACAGGATTAAATAAGTAATGGACAGTATTCGCATTAGAGGCGGTAAACCGCTTAACGGAACCATACAAATTAGTGGCGCAAAAAACGCAGCGCTGCCTTTGATGGTCGCCTGTTTGCTAACTGAAGAGACAGTAACACTTAGCAATTTGCCTCATGTGGCCGATATATCCACCCTTATCAATCTTTTGTGCCAACACGGGACCAGCGCCCACCTAAATGGGGAAAGCAGTAAAAACGGCAACTGCAATGGACGTGCGATTGCATTAACGGCTTCCGAAATTATTAGCACAGAAGCACCTTACGAAATCGTCCGTAAAATGCGCGCAGGAGCTTTGGTTTTAGGCCCCCTTCTTGCGAGAATGGGAAAAGCTAAAGTCTCCTTGCCTGGTGGATGCGCCATTGGTACGCGCCCCATGAACCTGCATTTGGATGCCTTGGAAGCCATGGGCGCTGAAATTAATATTGATGCTGGTTATATGATAGCTCATGCACCTAACGGTCTTAAAGGGGCTGAAATTCGTTTCGATTCCGTATCGGTTGGCGCCACACAGAATATTTTGATGGCTGCCTGCCTTGCCGACGGCGTTACTGTTCTTGATAACGCCGCACGAGAACCTGAAATTACTGATCTGGTGCATTTACTGCAAAAAATGGGCGCACAGATTGAAGGCGAAGGAACTGAGCGCCTAGTGGTCACAGGCAAAAAAAGCCTCCACGGTGCCAATCATGCCGTCATGCCAGATCGGATCGAGACAGGAACGTATGCCATTGCCGCCGCTATTGCGGGCGGGCGAATTGAGCTTACCAATACCAATGCAGACCTCATTAGTTCTGTAATAGAAATTCTGGAACAAGCGGGAACCACTATTGAGCGGACAGAAGATGGACTTATAGCTTCTCGCGATCCTGACACCCCCATCGAAGGTGTTGACGTACTGACCCATCCGTATCCCGGCTACCCTACCGACATGCAAGCGCAAATCATGGCATTAATGTGCGTAAGCTGTGGTTCAGCCATGATTACCGAGAATATTTTTGAAAACCGGTTCATGCATGTGCCGGAACTCCTGCGCCTCGGAGCCAACATTAATGTGCATGGCCGCTCCGCCCTTGTTCGCGGACAAAAGGAGCTTATTGGAGCTCCTGTCATGGCGACAGATTTGCGCGCTTCTGTCTCGCTTGTACTTGCAGGCTTGGCAGCGAAGGGAGAAACCGTTATCAATCGTGTGTATCATTTGGATCGCGGGTATGAGCGGTTGGAAGAAAAACTTGCCGCTTGTGGTGCCGATATTCTTCGTGCTCCTGGCGAATAGTCTTCTTGGAATGATATAAGCCCTATTGGATTATTATAGGAATGACAGCAGTGCCTAATGGATTAAAACTGAGCGCGATTGAGACAGACGATGTGACTGTTCTTTCTGCTGCCATGGAAGGGAGTATTACAAGCTCCGGCGAGATGAGCTATTCCTCATCAGCCCGCCATTTCACGCTGACCTCCTCGCGATTTATGTGGGAAGCGTTCAAAAGCAACACACCCTCATCTAGCCGAATTCGCAGTGGCCTTTATATTGCCGACGTTCTTTCTGTAAAATCCTCAAATATACGGCAGGATAACCCAACAGAAATTATGGAATTACTGTCGATTTCGGTTGATGCCGGAGATGATGGTGTTGCTACAGTATTATTGAATTTCGCAAATTCTGGGACTTTAAGTTTGTCAGTGGAATGCGTAAATATGACGCTGACAGATGTGGGTGATCCATGGCAAACAGACCATAACCCCATCCATGACACACAAGACGACCAGGCCTCTAAATAAATTATAAAATTAGTCAGGACCATTCCTGAGCCATTAGATAACGGAGCAAAAAAGTGCCTTCGAGTGAAGAGTTAGTTATCGCCCTGCCAAAGGGCCGAATTTTAAAAGAAGTTATGCCCTTGATCCGATCAGTGGGCATTGAACCTGAGGCTGCCTTTGACGATCCGAGCAGCAGGCTTTTACAGTTCAAAACTAACCATCCAAATATTTCTATCATTCGGGTTCGATCCTTTGATGTGGCCACATTTGTGGCCTTTGGTGCCGCTCAATTAGGCGTTGCCGGCAATGATGTCCTGCTTGAACATAATTACTCTGAAATCTATGCCCCTGTTGATTTGGATATCGGCCATTGTTACTTGGCTGTCGCCCAACCTGAGGGATTAGAGGATGACGAAGACCCGAGCAGATGGAGCCATGTGCGTATCGCCACGAAATACCCGCATCTAACCCAACAATATTTTGCCTCCCAAGGGATTCAAGCAGAATGCATCAAATTGTCTGGAGCGATGGAACTTGCCCCAGGGCTTGGATTATGCCGACGCATTGTCGATCTAGTCTCTTCTGGGGCGACCATGAAGGCAAATGGGCTGGTAGAAGTTGAAAAAATTCTCGATATCACCTCTAGATTAGTGGTGAATCGTGCAGCTTTGAAAACACGTTCAGTGGAATTGAATGATTGGATCGCCAAATTCAGGACTGCCGTCGATGGCCGCTAGATTAAAAAGTACAGATGCGGGATTTGGGGACGCATTCAACCACCTGCTTGGCCAGAAGCGGGAAACAGACGCTGACGTCAATGCCGTGGTCTCTGATATTCTACAAGATGTGCTTAAGCGCGGCGACGATGCCGTTCTTGGCTATACGAACAAATTTGACCACCTTTCGGTGAAAAGCCCTTCGAGTTTGCGTTTTACTGCCTCAGAAATAAAGGACGCTATCAAAGCATGCGACCCTGAAATTCTCGATGCCCTGAAACTCGCAGCCACTCGAATTGAATCCTATCATCGCAAACAAATTCCTGATGACCTTCACTATGAAGATGCAGAAGGTATCGAGCTTGGCTATCGCTGGACGCCTATCGAAAATGTAGGGCTCTATGTGCCCGGTGGCCTTGCTACTTACCCATCATCCGTATTGATGAATGCAATCCCTGCCCGGGTCGCGGGTGCAACCAGACTGGTTATGGTTGTTCCAACTCCTAGTGGAGAGGTAAACCCGGCTGTTCTTGCCGCTGCCGATTTATGCGGTGTAGACGAGATTTACCGAATTGGCGGCGCACAAGCAGTTGCAGCTTTAGCATATGGCACAGACAGCATTGAGAAAGTCGACAAAATCGTCGGACCAGGAAATGCCTATGTAGCGACTGCTAAAAAGCAAGTTTTTGGGATGGTCGGCATCGATATGATAGCAGGACCATCAGAAATCCTAGTGGTTGCCGATGCGCAGAATGATCCGGCTTGGATTGCAGCTGACTTATTGTCTCAAGCAGAACACGATCCCGTCGCCCAGAGCATTCTGATCACTGATAACTCCGATTTTGCAAATGAAGTTGAGAGTGCTGTTCAATATCACCTAAGCACTTTATCACGCGCTGACATCGCCCGAGCTAGTTGGGACGAGTATGGTGCAATTATTGTTGTGGATGATTTGGCCAATGCCCCACTCCTCGTCAATCAGATTGCACCGGAACATCTCGAGTTGTGTGTAGATGACCCCGAGGAATATTCTAAACAAATCAAACATGCCGGCGCCATTTTCCTCGGCCGTTATACACCCGAAGCGATCGGCGATTACATTGCCGGCCCCAATCATGTGCTGCCAACAGCCCGCACTGCTCGTTTCTCCTCCGGTTTATCCACATTGGACTTTATGAAACGGACCTCCCTGATAAAATTAAACTCAGAAGGTCTTGCTAAAATCGGACCCGCGGCAGTAAGACTTGCAGGATCAGAAGGATTGGGTGCCCATGCACTCTCCGTCTCGATCAGAATGAACACGCAGAAATAAACAATGAATAAGGTGAAGTCCATGCCACCAGAAAACCAACGAATTGTCAAAATTACTCTTGATGAAAAATCCGTGGTTCGCCGGAATGCTGATATTGAGCACGAACGCAAAGTGGCTATTTTTGACCTTATTGATCAAAACCATTTTTGCATTTGCGGCTTGGGAGAAAAAGGGCCTTTTTCGCTCCATTTAGGGATTGAGGAAAACCGGCTTATTTTTGATATTCGGGAGGAAGATGACGACAAAGTCTTGTTGCGTCTCCCTCTCCCGGTGAGCACATTTCGACGTATCATTAAAGATTATTTCCTTATTTGTGATAGTTATTTTACGGCGATTAAAAAAGAGTCTCCCTCTAAAATTGAAGCGATTGATATGGGACGGCGTGGCCTTCACAACGAAGGAACGGAATTGCTTTTAGAGCGGTTGCATGGGAAAGTTGAAACAGATTTCGACACGGCCCGCAGACTCTTCACTTTGATTTGCGTGCTCCATATTCGGGGTTAGGACCATGCGCTTGTTCCCAGCTTCGAAGGCGTCCTTAATCAACAGGGGAATAGCATGAGTTCCTCCTCTCTGCCTCCTAGCAGTGTCCTATTTGCCTGCACTCACAACAGCATTCGCTCTCCCATGGCTGAAATTATCATGAAAAGCCTTTTTGGCCACAAAATCTATGTGGACAGCGCAGGCATTTTAGCAACAGATGTTGACGGTTTTGCCGTTGAAGTCTTGGATGAAATTGGACTGGAAGGCGAAAACCACACCTCTAAAAATTTTGAGGATTTAGAAGACGATTCCTTTGATCTGATCATCGCCCTATCCCCTGAAGCCCGTAAAAGGGCAGAAGAGATCACTAAGACAACGGCTTGTGACGTAGAATACTGGGTCACAGTTGATCCATCACAAGTAGAAGGCAATAGGGAAATGCGATTAAACGAATACCGCCATGTTCGGGATGACCTTTATCAGAAAATAAAAAGCAGATTTGCGACTGCACCGGCCCCTCTTGTATGATTTTGTGATATACTGGTCACGCTTTAGAACGTTTGATCAGATAATTAACTGTCTTTATGGGCAACATCGGAAACAAATGCTTGCTTTTTGAAGGAATGCACCTCATTTTGCACCTAAGTTCAACCAACATATCCAGGTAATTTATGGCTAAAGAAGATCTTCTCGAATTTGAAGGCGTTGTAACCGAGCTTCTACCGAACGCAACGTTTCGAGTAAAACTGAATAACGATCACGAAGTTCTCGCTCACACTGCGGGCAAAATGCGCAAGCACCGTATTCGTGTTCTTGCAGGTGATCAGGTAACTGTGGAAATGACTCCTTACGACCTCACTAAAGGTCGGATCACATTCCGCCACAAATAAAAAGTGGCCGAACAATCTGACAATACAGTCGTTAATCAACGCTTAGTATTAGCGTCTGCGTCCCCTCGCAGGCAGGAGCTGTTAGAGCAAATTGGGATATCACCGGACAAAATTGATCCGGCAGACATTCCCGAACTGCCTGAAAAAGGAGAGACTTCTCTCCGTTTTGCTGCCCGAATTGCCCAGGAAAAAGCTAATACGGTAGCAGCCCGTAATCCCGGATGCTACATCTTAGCAGCGGACACCGTTGTCGCCGTGGGCAAACGCATCTTAGGGAAAGCAATTGACGAAGCTGAAGCTCGTAAATATCTAGGGCTACTTTCAGGACGCAGGCATCGTGTTCATACTGGCATGAGCCTCATTTTACCTGATGGTTCCACGCGCGTTAAAACCGTTTCTAGCGCTGTAATTTTCAAAGCTCTCTGCCCTCATGATATAGAGCAGTATATTCGGAGTGAGGAATGGCAAGGTAAAGCGGGTGCTTATGCTATTCAAGGGCTGGGTAGCTTGCTGGTTCGGCAAATCCAAGGCTCTTATAGCAATATAGTAGGCCTCCCCTTGTTCGAACTGTCAACCATGATGAGTGGCAATGGCTTTGATATTTGGCGGCATTCAGCACTCACCAAACCGTCAGACGAATGACCCGTCAGGTCCTGATCGATGTCGGGTTATTTCAAACCCGTATTGCTTGGTTAACCGATGAAATACTGACTGATATTTCCCTATACCCTACCGGCCATTCCTCCTCCATCGACGAGATCTATTTAGGGCGAGTTAATGCCTTTGCCGACGGGTTAGAGGCAGCCTTCATCGATATTGGCCAAAAACAAGATGGATTTCTGCTTTCCGCTCATACACCAAAAGGGAAAGCTTCTGATACCAATGCCCCTCTCTGCCAAAAACTCCATGAGGGACAAAAATTGCTCGTGCAAGTCATTAAGGACAAAAAGCACGATAAATCCCTTCAATTAAGCGCCTTTATACAATTTGACAGTCAAAATCTAGTTTTCAAACCTATGAGCAACGGGCTTGTTTTTTCACGTCAAATTAAAGACCAGTTTTTTAAGGAGAGTGTCACGCATTCACTTGCCGAAGAATTGGGAACAAATTCAGGCGGCATTACGGTTCGCTCAAGCGGAATCACTCAATCAGCCTCACAGCTACAAAATGAATTTCGGATTTTGAGAGCCGATTGGCAGAACCTTCAAAAGCTTGCGAGAAACGACCAAAAACCTCGCTGTCTTCGTCCCTCCGGCCCACCAGAGCTTCACGCTCTCAAAAAAAATTCCAGTGAAGAAACACAGGTTGTTATAAATAATCGCCAACGATTTTCTCGGCTTATTAACTCAAAAATGCCAGAGATAGGCAGAATTGAATTATGGACGGGGTCGGGCCTCCTCTTTGACACGTTTGATGTGGAGGCCCAACTTGAAGAAGCACAAGAAATACGCATAAGCCTTCCGTCGGGCGGAAATATTACTATCGAACAAACAGAGGCGCTGGTCGTCATTGATGTTAATTCTGGGAGTCTGACAGCAAAAACCGGAAAAAAAAGCGTTGCCAACATCACAAATACAGAAGCTGCGTCACAAATATGCAGGCAGATACGCCTCCGCAATTTAAGCGGGATCATTATTGTTGATTTCATTCGCGATCAGGATAAAGGAAGCGTTCAAACCCTCACCAATCAGCTGAAGCAGCTCACCCAAAACGATCCCTCCCCTGTCCGCATTATCGGCATGACAGAATTGGGCCTGATGCAGCTTACTCGACAGCGAAAAGAAGCCTCCCTTTCAGAACTGCTGGGTACCACTTTGGCTGATACATGCTCCCATATAACAGTACAGCATGCAGCGACCATACTTCATCAACTAGCGCGCTATTGTACGGATCACAAGATCGCTATTTTGTCGCTTAGAACAGGCAATGCATTAAACCCGCTCATGCAACGATACAAAATACAAATTGAAGCGCATCTAGGCGTTCATATTCACTGGAAAGAAGATGCAAGCCTTTCCGGCCTGCAGTATACTTTTGGAACAATGAACGACGATTAACAGGTAAGGCCTCCACTTGACAGCTTCCCCTACGCATAAACGTAAATGCCCTCAATGCAATAAAGAAGCAGTTGAGAAATATCGCCCTTTTTGCTCTAAACGATGCCAACAGCTCGATCTTGGGAAATGGCTCAACGAAAGCTATACCATTCCGGGGGAAGAGCTCTATTCTGCCAATGACGATGAAGAAAATTACTAGGCCAAACCCCTTCTAAAACAAGGAAAACAGGCCTGTGTTTTTACGCTCTTTCACTTTTTTATTTTTTTTGCTTCATAGGCTATAGACAGCCCTCATATTTTCTTCTATAACCCAGCTTCCTTGAGGGCACAGCGTGTCCTGACGGAGTTGCCCAGATAGCTCAGTTGGTAGAGCAGCGGACTGAAAATCCGCGTGTCGGTGGTTCGAATCCGCCTCTGGGCACCACTTTTTTCCTAAAAATTTCAATGACTTATATTTTTTACCTTTAATTCGTTTGGTAAATTTCGCTCATCCTTGCTCATATCTGTAACTACCTGTGTTTGTTACCTTATCCCCGCTCATCCCATGCTGTGTTGTTGCGCGGATGCCGCATGAATGCCGCATGGTACCGCATGGAATTGAAAAGTGTTCGTGGATTGTTCACGTTAAGAATGTCCGGGTAAAATCCCACAGGCCGTCTTTATCTATTCTTGAGGTGTTAATCAGACATGATTGGTGAAAAGGAACATGCTAATTCAGTTAGCGTTGTGTCGCTGTTGTATTCTTAAATGAGGGAAATGACATAATTCTATTCATCTGGTGTCCATTCTGGGGTCATTCCGAGTACGGCCTCAATTAGGCCACCACAATCATATATCGGATATTCGTTACGTAACTTTGTTAGGTTAACGTATGCGCTTAGAAAAAAACGTTCATTTTTTCTGACGAATACGCCATACCTTATGCCGTCCGTAACAATTAGTCTTTCGCAGCCTTTATATTTCAAAGCATAGCCTTCGGCTTGTGTAACGGCAGTCAAGCAGGAATTCCCAATGCGCTTTACTTCGACCACAACTTTTAGATTATCTGCTTCTCTTGGCAATTTTCCGAAGAGAGCGACATCAACGTATTTCCACTCGACGGCCATCTTTTGAGGTGTCCAACCTAAAGCCCTTAAGAAAGGAATGACCAGATATGCAACGGTTTCATGCTCTGATGGGCTGCCCGTTCTCTGATACCAATCAGCAATGCGAACAATTTCATTTATATCCCTCATAAAATTATTGATTGAATCAGATGCAACGCCATAACTAAACATTGCTTCTGATAGGTCTTGTAAACTAGCGGGACGGCTATCTTTTGGGAGGGGTAGCTCAATTAAGGATCGATTAGTTGAAGCGTTTTTAAGTTTTAAATCTGCAAGCCATTGTTTGACAACTTCAGATCTGAGTAATTGTGAGGTGTCTCCTTGATTGAGTGTGTATGTAGGAAATAATTTTGGCGATGTATTCGATTGCCAAAGCCAGCGAACCCGTCGGACATGCTGTAGATCCCATCCATCTATATCACCGAAAATCTCAAGCCACTGATACTCTCCGACGATTTCGCCTACGCCACTAATTCTACTGGTTCCACTGCGAAGAACTACTATATCACCCGCAGTCATTTCTTCGGAAAACCGTCTTAAATCAGTTGCTTTTCGTGAAGTCATGCCTAATTTTTTGTGATTGACATACACGTCTGGAAACGCGCCTGCATCGCCAGGTCCGTTAAGAATGACATCCCATTTTAAACATTCTGAAGCATAGTTCCTGTCTCCGTCACCTGAACCCTGTTGCCAGATAGTTTTATTTTCAATATCCATAATTCCTCCGAATACGCGGTATCATTTCATTATTGGCCAATTCAGTTGGAAAAAATAGTTCAATTTGCAAATGACATTATGATCTTGATTTGCGTGTAGGGAGTTCAAATTTTTCCTTTTATATCAATTCTTAACAGTCGTCGGTTGTGACCAGAATCGGAATATGCGGCTTTTGTCTGTTTTGGGACGAATCCTTGGTCGATCGCTATGTGAAATAGCAATATGACGAAAGGCCTTAATCGTAAAGTGCGGGGATAGGTGGACCTGATCGTCGCCATTTGTATCTTCACGGGATTCTTGAAAAAAAGTAATGTGTTATTGTCAAAAAGAAACTAGGCGTGTTGCAGGAGGGGTTTTAGCCTTTGGAATACGGCAGTTTGTTACCCTTTCTGGAGTCTGAAATTCAATTGGTAATTGTAGTATTCAATATTCTGGGTCACACTTAGAGCTCTTCGTAGTTTGAGGTCATCTTCCAGCGCGATTATTACTCCTTTTACCACTTGATCAGTCTCAGCAAGGATGTCTTTAACATATCCCATGTAACGTTGGATTTGACCTACAACTGTGTCACTCGCTCTACCTCGTTTGAGTTCGACAACAAGCAGCGTTTTTTTATCTTTACTGATTGCGAGAATATCAATTGGTCCAGTGTCAGTATTAAATTGCTGTCCTGCCAATTCGCCATCATCTTCAAAAATGTCATATTCTTTGCCAAGTTCTGTACTTGACCAATTTGTCACAAGGAAATCTTCTAGATGTTTTTCGAGTGCAAAAACGGTCGGATCCTCTACATTTTCATCAGTGTGATAAAGGGCCGGCGGCCTGTGGCCCTCCAATAGATTTTCAATTTCGTTAGCGAATTTTTCTAGATTGCAAACTCTAACACTAGAATGGAGCGTCTTTCTAAAATCCGGGCTCATCTCTGTTCGGTTAATTCCCCGACCAAACCAATTAATTTCTCGACGATGCGGCAAAACACCATTGGGCTCATATTTGTATTCTGCTGAAATTTCTCCGATCAAATATTGTCCGCTTCCCATCGGCATCAATATTACGTCACCGATTTTCATACTTACAATTGTTTGCAGCATTCCACACGCCAAGCCGGCGGCAACCTTACTTTTATTTGGATTTGATGCAAAGAACATGGGAAAAACTAATTTCCGGAACATGTTCCAATCCTTGGATAAGTGAGGTTGCATGTCTTGATGTATGCCCCAGTCTCCCCCGATAAATCCAGCTTGTTGGCATTCATTAATGAAAGCATTTCCTGCACCCGCAATTACCCTGTAATACCCTTTAGTCGGTGTCATGGTCTCTCCGATGTAAATGCGATTTACGACTGTGATTGTTTGCTAGGAACCAGTAGTTATAGAATAAGGAATATCTACTTATAATTGTTTTTATAATTTTTTGAAGTTAAATGCAACGGAGAGCTTATTTTGATCCGCGTGTCGGGAGTTCAAATCTCTCCCCCGCTACCAATTTTTCATCAATAAAATTATTATTTTCTGTTGATCACATAATTTCAAGATTTTAAAAAACACTGCCTTTAAGTTAGTGATTGAAAGCTAATATATCAGCGTGTTAGCTGAAATACTGCGCCCCATTGTCCAAATATAGATTAATGTTGATCTCAGCCCTTAAAAAAATTAATAGTGGTAAAAACAAAATTAGTCACCGCAATGGTTGTGATAAATAATCACAATGGAGGGCGCTGTCAGAAGAAACTGCATTTTGACCAAATTCTAAAATTTACGTAATCTATGGTGATGAAAAATCATAACCCATTTCGCTATTTCAAAACCTCACCCGAGGTTATCCGCTTGGCTGTGATGATGTATGTTCGTTATCCGCTATCACTGCGTAATGTCGAAGACTTATTACACGAACGCGGTATTGATATTTGCCATGAAACTGTCCGGTATTGGTGGAACCGATTTGGGCCGATCTTCGCTAGCCAGATACGTAAGAAACGAATTCACCCTGGCTTAAATTACTCAAATTGGCGATGGCATTTAGATGAAGTTTTCGTACGAATTAACGGTAAGCAACATTACCTATGGCGTGCCGTTGATCATGAAGGTGAAGTCCTCGAAACCTTTGTTACAAAGAAGCGGGATCGCAAAGCAGCCCTTACGTTTCTGAAAAAGGCTATGAAACGGTTCGGCCAGCCGAAGGCTGTCGTCACTGATAGGCTTCGCTCCTATCGAGCGGCCATGAAAATACTTGGTAACGAACAGAATCAGATAACGACGCGCTGGGCTAATAATAGAGCTGAAAACTCTCATCAACCTTTTCGGCGTCGAGAATATGCCATGATTAAATTCAGGAGTTATAAATCATTACAAAAATTTACTTCAATCCACGCATCAGTCCATAATCATTTCAACCAAGAACGACATCTTATCAACCGTCATATATTCAAAATTAGTCGTTCAGCTGCATTAGATGAATGGCGTACCCTCGCAGCCTAAACCCGACTGAAAATTAGAAGCTTTGGGCTGGGTCAATTTTCTCTGACAAAGCCGAAACCGAACATACATCATTACGGCCAGGCGGATAACCTCAGGGGATGTTTTGAAATAGCGAAACGGGTTAGGATTTTTCATTCCGAAACTTTAGGAAAATATTACGCTGCCGTCAAAACGAGTTTTCTTCTGACAGAGCCTGATTTAATCCTTACCCAAAAGCAAACTGTGACAATTCTCTGACGTCAACTGTTTCCCGAGCATGAACAAGATCATAATTATATTGCATCGCCATCCAGCTTTCGGCACTACGTCCGAGGACGGCTTCAAGTTTAACAGCCATTTCAGACGACACATCAGATTTTCCACTGATTAAGCGACTGAAAGTAGAAGGGTTGACCTTCAGCTCTTTGGAAATGCTATAGGCAGAAACATCGAAAGGGTCTAAATACACATCTTTGATGAACTCGCCTGGATGCGGTGGGTTATGCTGTATAAAAGACATTAGTGATAATCCTCATAATCTACAACAAAGGCGTTGCCATTTTGAAAGGTGAATGTCATTCGCCAGTTACCATTTACTGAGATTGACCATTCCCCTTTTCGGGCGCCGGAAAGTTCGTGTAAGTCCCATCCCGGGATTTTCATATCACTAATCTTTACGGCCGTATCTAACGCAGTAAGTTGATTCCTCAACTTCTTAGCGTGTATTGGCTGAATGCCTTTTTTGCTGCCTGTTTCAAAAAAGAGCTGAATTCCTTTATGGACGAAACTCTCAATCATTGAAGCACAGCATATGCGCATAGTGCGCACAATGCAATGGATTTATTTGTTTTCATCCAGATTTTCCTCATATTTCCAATTAGGGTGGGTGTCTGAGCTTTCTTTTCGCCTTTCCATCCAGTCCTTATGATTGTGTTCCTTATCCATCTGACTTTGATAAGCCCCATCACTTTCAAGCAGAGGTTCATCATCATCATCGCGATTTCATCCGTATATCAACTCTATCGAAATTTACTACAACCGTTTCTCCAGTATATTCACCCAAGACTTTATCAAAGTTGTGGCAATTCACAATATCAACCGTCATCACAATTGACTATGCTTTTAATTCAATCATTCGGGGTGATATTATAGGATGGTTAATATGCTCTTTGGCAACGTAAGGAGGTCTTACAGGTGAAAACGGCATTTACTTTTAGATGAAGAATGGGAGTTGTCACGTAAACTTTGTCGCT
>Ga0209826_1000345_pt1 | contig 33789 bp, 33 predicted proteins | sample GOMGulsemesocosm_5_FD_184637 | JGI IMG/M metagenome (GOLD analysis project Ga0209826, IMG submission 184637) | Methane-oxidizing microbial communities from mesocosms in the Gulf of Mexico - GOM15C Gulf of Mexico (SPAdes) (version 2) | ecosystem: Environmental > Aquatic > Marine > Cold seeps... | reverse complement strand
TGTGTGATTGATTGTTTTTTGACCACCCAATAATAAGACCGATATCATGGGAGAATGAATTATGAATAAATCACACCTATTAAAAAACACACTAATTATTATAAGTTTTATTTTTTTCTATACTACACCTGTAAAAGCAAATGACTGTACCGTTGCAATAGCATCAATAAATAAAATCATCAACAAGGCCGATTTAGCACTCAGCTCAAATGATTTTGACCAAGTGGGTGATATTGCCAACGACTTAAAGAATAATGCTCAATCAATTTTGAACGCTGCTGATAGTTGTGATTGTGATAGTGCTTATTATACAGCTGAAGTGATATTAGAGAATGCCGAAGCTGCTTATCTAGCTGATGATATGGAAGAGTCTGTAGGTTTCATCAATCTACTTAAAAAAGAAGCCAATTCAGCAAGGACGCATGCGAAAAATTGTGGCTCTCTGGTATCTAAAACGTCTGATTGATTAGCACTTTGAGGTCATGCCAATATAATTACGTGAACGACCGCTATGTGGCACAGGCGCAGGCCTGGAGGATGCGTTTATATCACCTGCAAGCTTAGAACCAGCGTTTGTAATTAAATAACTACTGTTGGTCGTGACAACTTTGTTACTAAACAAAGTGTACTTCAATATCTTTATCTCTTTTTTCTTCAATATACAGATAAGCAAGCTCAATAGAGCCAAAGTATTCTTTAATAGCGCTATGAGTTGGCATTTTAACATGTGCTAACTCAGGTTTATGACTAGTAGCTAAATATATCCATGTTTCAACAAGTATAGGCGGTGGGAATCCATTCATAATTTAATCATCCTTAACTATGATGCTTGACGATAATCATCATTTTCCTCAACGTATTTAATAGCTGACTTAATTGAGCCAAAATAATAAGTCAGCATTTTAAGGCGTTTATCTTTTACGTTTTGTGGCGTTTCTTGATGTTGAATATCTAACCATACTCTGACTAAAGCCCATGGTGGGAGTTCTTGGTTCATAATATCGTCCTTGAATTTATAATGTAACGATATAACATTAGACTAACATCAAAAAATAAGCCAATCACTTCGTGAAGACCATGTTATAACTTTTATCGTTGATCTAACCTGGCAGCTATACCCAAGTGCAGCCCACACTGTAATTAAAAAGATATAACTTACAGCAATATAAACATAGTTCGTTCACTATTATAAAAATACTATTCAAACTCTCGCTATGAGCTTTTACCGGAATAAAATAAAAATGTTAGAATATCCACTTTCGGGTTAATCTTTTTTTCATCGTCGGGTTTGTGCAGTAAATGAAATGTATATCTTCAAGTGTTTTGGGTCGATTTATTGGTAAGTTCACGAAAATTAGTATTAATGAAACTAAATTATCTGTTGTGGTTGAAAAGACATTAACTGAAATTCAATGGAAAGATCTTATAGCACCGCCAATGTTTGATATCAGCTTTTTTGGGCAGATAGTTACACTGAAAACGGTTAAGAAAAACTATGTATTTCCCATGCTTGCGTATAGTTCAAAGCGTATGACAAAAAGTCACTGTGAGCAATTTTGGGTATCGGCTCATATTAATCAGCTTGACACTTTATTAACGACCATAAAAAAAATCACTGGTGATCAATATGTTCGACAGTCATATGTTAATGGCATTCAATTAGCGGTTAATCAAGAGTTTCAGCGTTGGTTTCCTTGGATTAACACAAGTAAAGCACTACCAATGGTTGCTGAAAAACTGCAAAGACTATCGCAGTACCATAGTTGGCAAGAGCAGAACATAGATGATTGTCGTGAAAGCTATATCACCCAACAACTTCAAGCACATCAAACCTTTTTTGATAATGTTGAATCGAATCCTTTAACACTCAGTCAGCGCCGTGCCTGTATTATCGATAATGACAATAATTTATTGTTAGCTGGCGCGGGAACAGGAAAAACGAGTGTTATGGTTGGCCGAGCAGGTTATTTACTTAATAGCCAACAAGCAAAATATAGTGACATTTTGTTATTAGCTTATGGCCGTAAAGCCGCAGATGAAATGGATGTTAGAATAAAGGATAAACTATCTACGGATAAAATTTTTGCGACTACTTTTCATCGTTTAGGCCTTAATATTATTGCTCAAGTTGAGGGCGGAAAACCTAAATTATCAGTATTCGCAGAAGATGCAAAAGCAAAGTCTAAGTGGATCCAAATATGCTTTGATAAGCTGATTAATGAGCATGAGCAATATCGTCACCTTATTATCGAATATTTCAGCAAGTATTATTATGTTGAACGAAACGATTTTGACTTTAATAGTCTTGGTGAGTATTACCAATATTTAAACGATAATGATATTCGTAGTTTAAAAGGCGATAAGGTTAAAAGTTTTGGCGAGCTTTATATTGCCAATTGGCTATTTAATCATGGTATAGAATACCAGTACGAGGCTAGCTATGTTCATGACGTGAAAACAACAGAGCGAAGACAATACCAACCAGACTTTTTCCTTTCAGAGCTAAATGTTTATATTGAATATTTCGGGATAGATGTGAATGGAGATACAGCGTCTTATATTGATAAAAATGAATACCACGCAGGAATTCAATGGAAACGAAACATTCATGAAGAATTTGGAACCCATTGTCTTGAATTTACTTATGCACAGCATAAAAAAGGAGAATTACTTAGCGCTTTAGAAACGTTTTTCAATAGTCAACAAATTGAATTTGAATTATTACCAGATAACGCAATACTCGAAAGCTTAAAAGAAAGCGGACGTATAACTGAACTTGCCGACATGTTTTGTCAGTTAGTAGGGTTATATAAAGCAGCTTGTTTAGATCCAACGCTAGAGGGAAATGTTATCGATAATTCTGCTGATCCAAAGCAGACAGCAAAAGCATTGGCGTTGCTTAAACCCATTTTAACGATTTATGAAGCACATTTAATACATCACGCTGAAATTGATTTTGACGATATGATCAATAAAGCATTAGCTTATGTTCAAGCAGGTAAGTTTCATTCGCCGTGGCGTTATATCATGGTAGATGAATTTCAAGATATATCAGAGCCACGGGCACGGTTAGTTAAAGCATTACGTGATAACAATAAAGCATGCTCAATTTTTTCAGTTGGTGATGATTGGCAAGCTATTTATCGCTTTAGCGGAGCAGATGTTACTTTAACCACGGGTTTTGCTGATTACTTTGGCACAACCACCCAGTCAACATTAGATCAAACCTTTCGATTTAATAACCAAATTGGCAAAGTTGCAACAGACTTTATAAGTAAAAATCCGGCACAAATTAATAAAGCGATAAACTCTTTGAAGCAAGTTCAAGCCCCTGCGGTTTCACTGCTTAGACGAGAAAATGTCCCATTCAATTCTTCAAACAAAAGTATCATCGATGAAATGGCAAATGGTGCTATTGATGATGTTTTAGCGGCTATATCAGGTAAAGTCTGTAAGCCAACCACTGTTTACTTATTAGCACGTTTTTGGTTTCACTTGCCAAGCAAGGTCGACCTCAATCGTGTAAATAATCAATACCCATTATTAAAGGTTGAATCTCAATCTTTTCATGCCTCAAAAGGTAAGGAGGCAGACTACATAATCATTATAGGTTTAAAGAAAGGTTCTCATGGATTTCCTTCTGAAAAACTAACGCCAGCATTGCTCGATGCGCTTCTCGCAAAAAAAGAAGCATTTGAATATGCTGAAGAGCGACGATTATTTTATGTCGCCCTAACTAGAGCTAAAAATAGAGCCTATATTATTGCCGATATGACAGATGTGAGCTGCTTTGTTAAAGAGCTTGTAGATGAACATCAAATTGAACTTGATGAATTTGGCAGTACGGCAAGTCAATCGTTTATAGACGACATAAATTGTTTGGTCTGTGAAACAGGTATATTAAAAAAGCGCTCTGGCCGTTTTGGTGCTTTCTATTCATGTTCTCACTTTCCCCGTTGCGAGCATAAAGAAAAACCTTGTTCTAAATGTGAAAGCCCGATGACGCGAAAACGCCACTCAGGCTTTAAATTTTGTTTAAATGATTCATGTCAAAGTGTGATACCAACTTGTGACAAATGTAATGCAGAAATGGTGTTGCGCTCAAGTAAAAATGGCGAATTTTGGGGATGTGGAAATTATAAAGGAAATGAACCAATGAGCTGTAAAAATGGTATTGATGAATCAAAAATAAACTGGCCAGCATTGATTGATTAAATAACGATAAATGTTAGAAGTGATTAATGACGTTAATTTACTCAACAAGCAAGGCTCTGAATAAATGGCTTAAAGCTGAGTTGCCTACTTTGGAAGGGAGTCAGAAAGGCAAGGAATACTATTACCTCTGATGCCAATACGTGTAGTTGGCAATTGACCATTTTCTCTTACATCTGTTATTAAGTGTATGGCTGCTCACACTTTAATAATATTTCACAGCCAGTTAACCGCTCTATTGATAATCGACTATACTAAAAGGGTAATTGAGTTATAAATTACAGGAGTAGACGATGTTTTTGAAAAGTAGAAACAATGGCGACATGATTGATGTGAGCAGAATTCGAGATCTCACTAATTTGTATCACGATAAAGTATTAGGTTGCTATCAAACTGGTGAGGAGTTGCAAGATCCGCAAGAATTTAATAAGTCTGAACTTGTCTTTTTGTCAGGGGAAGAGTTACCTAGGTGCTGGACAGATCCCAAATATCGGGTGCATAAGTAATTTACCCCGTGGTTGAGTATTAGCTAATAACTTGTATTCATTAAGCGCTAATTGTAATGAAAGCCGCTGCATGTCGGCGGCTTTATGCAAAAAACTTTCTGTTTTTAACTGCGAAACGCTGACTTTTCAATACCACCATATTAACTTCTAGGTCTTTAATATTTAGAGATTCACCAAAACCTTCGGCTCCATATCGACGGGGGAAGCTTTTAAATGTTAAATCAAAGCCAGTGACAGAGCCTTTAATTAGCTGGTTTTAATGTAGATTGAATGGCATAGATTAAGTTGAGATTGCTCAAAAGCTCAAATGCTACTCTTAAGCTATACTTAACACTAATGTTGAAAAAATTCATTGGAGCCTTGCTATGAATGTTCAATTGCTGGTTACTCATGCAGATTTTTGTTTACCGAATCTAGAATGTGAATTACAAAATGCGGGTATAAATTATCGTATAACTTATATTGAAGATAATCCAGATTTAGTGGCAACTCATCACCTTCGACATTCACCTAATATATTTGTGAATAGTAAATTAGTGTTTAGGCATCAACCAAGTCCGGCTGAGCTGCAAGCATATTTCTATGGTTAATTGATAAACACCATGGCGGTGTGCATTACTCATATTGACTTACATATTCAATATGATGGATGTGTATGTTTTTTCCCAACAATACGCAGTCGTTTATTCATTCGGCGTTGTCATGTTCTGTGGTACAAGCCATGCTTTGAACTGCTCAGCAGTTAACAGCTTAAGTGCTATGCCTGCAGCTAACAATGTTGAACCGTCTTGATGCGCCTTTTTAGCAATTTTGGCGGCATTGTCATAACCAATATGAGAGTTTAGTGCGGTAACCAGCATTAATGATTCATTCAGAAACTTAATGATGCGTCCTTCATTAGCCGTGATACCAATGACACACCTTGTAGCAAAACTTTGACAACCATCGCTAAGCAAACGAATCGACTGTAATAGGTTATAGATCATAACGGGTTTAAATACATTAAGCTCAAAATGACCATTCGAACCTGCAACCGAAATTGTTACGTGATTTCCCATGACTTGCGCCGCAATCATAGATAAAACTTCACACTGTGTTGGATTTACTTTACCGGGCATAATTGACGAACCGGGTTCATTTTCTGGTAAACTAATTTCGCCAATACCACACCTAGGTCCAGATCCTAGCATGCGGATATCGTTAGCAATTTTCATTAAACTAACGGCAATGGTATTTAAAACACCACTTGACTCAACAATGGCATCATGAGCAGCGATTGCCTCAAATTTATTTGTTGCGGTTTTAAATGGATGTTTTGTTGTCTTAGCCACTTGTTGAGCGAATTTAACATCAAAAGAAGTGGCTGTGTTAAGTCCAGTACCTACTGCAGTACCGCCCTGAGCTAATTGATAAAGAGCGGGTAAGCTTCCTTCAGCGCGACGAATAGCATTATCCAATTGTGCAACATAACCTGAAAATTCCTGTCCTAATGTCAAGGGCGTTGCATCCTGTAAATGGGTTCTGCCTATTTTAACGATATGATTAAAAGCAATAGATTTTACTAACAACTCATCTCGCAAGTAGTGTAGTGCCGGTATTAAATTCTGGGTAATTTCTTCAACTGCAGCAATATGCATTGCGGTAGGAAAGGTATCATTTGATGACTGCCCCATGTTGCAATGATCATTCGGGTGAACGGGATCTTTACTACCAATAGTTCCATTCAGCATTTCAATAGCACGGTTAGCAATAACTTCATTACAGTTCATATTACTTTGAGTACCAGAACCCGTTTGCCATACCGCCAGCGGAAAGTGGTCATCAAGTTTACCGTTGACGACCTCGCCAGCTGCCCCTATGATCACTTGCCCAAGGGATGGTTTCAGAACAGCCAAATCTATATTCACTTGTGCTGCACACTGTTTGACTATGCCTAATGCTCTAATTATAGGCTTAGGCATAGTTTCCTCTCCTATAGGAAAGTTGATTAATGAACGTGCCGTTTGAGCACCATAGTACTTACAGGCGGGTATTTTCATTGGGCCAAATGAATCACTTTCGACTCGATAATTCGACATACCTTCGCCCCTTAGTAAGTGTCTCCATGAGTTTTTTACCTACATAATTCTCAAAGCTATATCGCTAACTAAACACTAACTTAAACGCATTGTTAACCAAGGAGTTGTCGTATTACCCATACTCCATACAAGTTGCTATGGATTAGTAGTAACGTTACATTTGGGTAAGAACTCCAACAATTATTACGGTTAATACTAAGCTACTTATTATGACACCACGAACTGTTGTCATTGGTCCTTGTTTACCCACTAGCGCATTAATTTCCAATACTGCCACAATTGCCAGCGCCAACCACATTGCCGTTGAACCCGTTCCCATACCATAACCAGCAAAATGAGGTCCTGCCATCATGCAAAATGCCATGGGTGCTGAAAATAAAGTATTAGTGCGCGATGCTAACAAAGCTTTAGCCCCTGCCGCTGGTGCATCTCCATCAATCATGCCGAGTGCAATTTTTTGATTAGGCCAAATAATTAACCAGACATTTAAAAACATTAACGTGCCCATTGTTGCACCGACGATAATATAATCATTCATAACTTTCATGTGATGAACACTGACTAAAAGCACCAACCCAGTTAAAAAGGTAAACATTGCGCCCCAACGAAACCACCAAAGAGCTGCCGGTGCTAATTTAGCTTTGCCATCAGCTAAACCTTCAGGTGTTGCTGATTTAAAATAACCCCCTTGAATAAAATTGAAATAATATAACAAGCCAATCCAAGTCATGCCAAAGAGTAAATGACCCCAACGCGTCAACATATTTATTACATCCATGAATTCCACAATATACCTACCTTATTTGTAATCATAATCAAGATTTTATCAGTCTAACGGCTATAACTAAGCCTCTGTCTATAGTTAAAACTAGCCTATGATGGTCGAATAGTAAACAAATCTAAAAAGATGATTTTATTTTCAAACTTGAATTCACCGTAGCTTATACAATACGAGTTACTTAGCTAAGGTCATGGCTTAAAACACTATACTTAATATAACTATTGCATTTGAATAACAGGTGAACTGATGAATTTAAATTCCGTGCCCGCAGGCATCAACTTACACGATGATATTTATATCGTGATCGAAATTCCTGCGCATGCATCACCGATGAAATACAAAGTAAACAAAGATACTGGTATATAGTTCGTTGACCGGTTTATGGCAGATTAAATGTTTTACCCTTGCAACTACGGTTATATTAACGACGCGCGCAAAGAAATACTCGCCAGTTATAATCGTTTAAAGGCACTAAAGGGTGATGAAATTACTGTTTATTGTAACTATTTCTTTTTTCCATTGCCCCCTTTAAATATTCCTTTCATCAACTCCATCGGCATCGGAAATAAAATAGTCGAGTTTTTTTCACCGGCAATTTCGGTCAGCGTTTGTAAATACCTTAACAGAATAGCATTGGGCTCAGTCGCTAACTTATTAGCCGCTTCAACAAGCTGATCTGAGGCTTCTTTTTCGCCTGATGCATGGATAACTTTTGCCCGTCTAGTTCGCTCTGCTTCGGCTTGCCTAGCAATGGCCCTGATCATGGTCTCATTAAGATCAATATGTTTAATCTCGACATTAGAAACTTTAATTCCCCAGCCATCGGTGCGCGCATCAAGTATGCTCTGAATATCAGAATTAAGCATCTCTCGATTAGCTAGCATTTCATCGAGCTCGTGTTGACCTAACACCGATCTAAGGGTTGTTTGCGCCAATTGTGAAGTTGCCTGTAGAAAGTTCTCGACATTAATTATTGCTTTTTGTGAGTCAATAACACGAAAATAAATAACGGCATTAACCCGTACCGAAACATTGTCTCGACTAATAACATCTTGGCTTGGTACATCCATCACCACAGTGCGCAAATCTACTCGCACCATTTGCTGAATGATAGGAATTACAATAATCAAACCTGGGCCTTTTACTCTTTCAAAGCGGCCTAGAAAGAAGATCACACCGCGCTCATACTCACGCAGCACTCGAAACATGCTTATTGCTACAACAAGTATCAAAATAGTGATTGCACTTGGCATCAACATATTGTTAGTTATTAGAAAATCAATCATCTGCTACTCCTCATTATTTGACTTAACGTATGTGTCATTTCTTACCGAGACTAACAGCGTTAAGCCTTTAACGGCATCTACAGTAACAATTTGCCCTTGAGTCAACTGTTGTCGACTTATCGCGGCCCAGCGTTCGCCATTAAATAATACAAAACCTTGTTCAGAAAAATCGTCAAGAACTGCTGCACGGGCGCCAATAATAGCTTCAGCGCCACTAACTATTTTATTTTTACGCACCCGCCATAAATAACCTAAAATAAAGACAGTAAATAAAGCTGACGTTATCGCAATAAATAGAATTAACTTGCGTGATATTTGAAAGTACTCTTGCTGAGTATCAATAAGAAATATTGAACCTATAATAAACGCGGCTAGGCCACCAAAACCAAACAGACCAAAACTCGGCACCAATGACTCGAGCATTAATAAACTAATCCCTAAAATTAATAACGCCAAACCGGCATAATTTAGCGGTAATAGCTGAAAGGCGTATAAAGCGATCAGTAAACAAATTGCGCCAGTAATCCCAGCAACGCCAATGCCAGGACTATAAAACTCCAGCAACAGACCATAAATACCGATTAACATTAAAATATAGGCAATATTGGGGTCGGTAATAGTGGCAATGAACTGATTACGCCAGTCAGGTGTTCTATAGGCTAATTCAACATTTGTTAAATTAAGCACAAGTTGGTGTTCATCTATGGTAATGCTAGTACCGTTAAGCGCTATTAATAATTGCTCTGGAGTTTGTACAATCAAATTAATTACATTAGCAGCTAATGCTTCTTGAGCTGACATTGTCGCAGCTTCAGTAACCGCTAGTTCTGCCCAATCTTCATTGCGACCACGTAATTGTGCTAAAGAGCGAATATATGCAACAGAATCATTTAATACCTTTTTTTCCATCGCCGTTGGCTCTGAAGGTTTTTCTGGCGATTTTTGGCCGCCAGAAAAACCACCACCAATCATTACTGGCGTTGCCGCGCCTAAAGTCGTTGCTGAAGCCATGGCGGCAATATGACAAGCATAAAGAATATAGGTTCCGGCACTAGCAGCTCGGGCACCTTGTGGATAAACCAAGCATAGTATAGGGATTTTAGAACTCAGAATTTGTTGATTTATTACTCGTAAGCTGGAACTGAGACCGCCAGGTGTATCTAACGTTAGGATTATAGCTGCGACCCGTGGTTTCTCATTGGCTATGATAATTTCCTGACTAATATAATCACTAACCGCAGGCCCAATAGCTCCTTTGATGGCTAAAACAGGTACTTGCATTTTGGCCGGACTGGACATTGTTGTTTGCACAGCCATTAATTGCACGCTTAACAACAAAAGTAACAATAAAACTCTGCTATATATCCAGTGAAACATAGGAACAATCCACTATCAGTTACCATTCTAAGTGTAGTTCAAAAAATATAACAATGCCCATTGTTCTTGCTTTTACATAGAGCTGGCGTAGGCGATAGAAGTGGAATTTTGAACCAGAATTTGTGCCAGATTATAAAAACCGAGTAGGAATAAACTCATAAGGTAATGTAGTCTATTTTCAGATATTGTGCCTATACTCCTTTTACAGCTGTTATTGTTGATAACCGATGGAGTTTTTATGCCAAATGCTGACCATGCTAATGCAATAGTGCAATCTAACAAAGGTGAACTTTTTGGTCATCCAAAAGGCTTGTATGTTTGTTTTGCTACCGAGTTATGGGAGAGGTTTTCATTTTATGGCATGAAGTACTTGTTGCTGTTATATGTGACTAAATATCATTTATTCTCTGATGGTGAAGGTTTAGAAGTATTAGGCTCATATGCCGGCTTGGTTTATGCACTACCCGTAATTGGAGGCATGCTGGCCGATAGATATTTGGGCATGAGCAAGGCAGTAGTATTTGGCGGTATTTTGTTATGCATTGGGCATTTGCTTATGGCTGTGGAAGGTCATCAGGCGGTTAGGTATGTTGCTGGCACAATATTGACCACTGACCTTAGCTTAGCCGATGGCTCTGTGCTCCTTGCCGGCACCACCTTAGCCGAAACAGTTAAAATTCAAGATTTAGCCGCACTGAATATATTTTACCTAGCCTTAGCATTCATTGTCGTTGGTGTCGGTTTTTTAAAGCCCAATATTTCCACCATTGTTGGGCAACTATATGATAAAGATGATCCCAGGCGCGACTCTGGTTTTACTATTTTCTATATGGGTATCAACTTAGGATCTTTTGCCGCCACTATCATTTGTGTTTACTTAGGGGAAACCTTTGGTTGGGGGTTGGTTGGGGGTATGGCTTTGGTGCCGCTGGCATTGGCATGTTGTTTGGTTTAGTTACCTTTATTCATGGGCGAAAACATTTAAAGGGTCTGGCCGAACCCGCCAACCCTGAGCTACTGACTAAAAAAGTCTTTAGTTTGCTCAACCGAGAGCATTTAATCTATTTGCTTGCTATTTTTAGTCTGTCGTTTTTTTGGTTGGTGCTCCAACATGAGCCATTGGTCTTTGCAGCACAACAAGTACTACTTGTATTATCTGGAGGTGGCCTAGTCATTTATGCGATACTTAAGGGGAGCAGAGAGGAAATGCAGCAAATGTTCGTGCTGATGGTATTGATCGCTTCAACAATCATTTTTTGGGCACTGTTTGAGCAAGCGGCTGGTTCGATGACTTTATACGCCGATCGTGTTATCGACCGAAACATTGCTGGCATTGAAATAACCGCGGGTCAATTTGGCTCACTCAATGCGGGTTTTATCATACTATTAGCTTTACCATTTGCTTCTTTATGGGTTTGGTTAGATAAACACCAACTCAACCCTAACATTCCGGTTAAGTTTGCTTTGGGTATTATTCAGGTGGGCTTAGGTTTTGGTGTTTTAGTCATAGGTGCGCAATACCCTAATGAGGTTGGCAAGATCAGTTTATGGTGGTTAGTACTCGCCTATCTCATTCATACTACGGGAGAGCTCTGCCTCTCTCCTGTAGGGCTGTCCGCGGTAACTAAACTCGCCATTCATCGGGTTGTTGGCCTTTCCATGGGCGTATGGTTTTTGGCAACGGCACTTTCAGAAACTGTGGCCATGCGGTTAGGGAAATTTGCAGCTATTGATACTCAGGGAAGTGATATTAGCAACATAGCAGAAGCGATAGCAACGTATACGCAATTATTTGAATTTTTAATGTGGCTGGGCATAGGCACAGGTGTGCTGCTCCTGTTGATATCACCCATACTAAAACGTGGTATGCATGGTATCCGCTAAGAAAATGTTCCTCGTGTCTTTAATTGCTATTAGGTTGTTTTTCATTAATGATGATGGTGCTCATTACGAAAATAGTCAGACCAAGTATTAACAGCAAAATATAGTATCAGCGCCAAAATGCTTAAACCGATAATCAGATAAACTGTCGCCATAATAACCTCTGTTATAGTGTGTTGGATCCAAGCCAAATAGGACGATAAAGTAGGGCGCTCTGTAGCTTGGGGCATATACTAACTAGTATAGTCATAAAAGGCCTTGCTTGGTATTTTCCAACAGCAAATAATGCTGAATGTGAACGAGCAACAACTTCAAATATATCGACAGGCATTGGTGCGATTTTTTCACGAATAAACACCCATTGTCGGTCTGTCATTATTACCTTTGTAACTACAAAAATGGGCAATATTAGCTATACTTCCTAATGAGGAAATTTAAAAAGTAGGTAAGTAAAATGGCCATTTCAATTTCATTTAATGAATACCTTACAAATCATAATATTGACTATGAATTAGTAAAACATAGATACACCAAATCTTCTTTTGACTCTTCCTGCTCAGCTCATTTACCATCCGCTGAGGTAGTCAAAGCCATTATTTTACAATGCAGTGACGGCAGTTACTTAATGTCAGCCTTATCGGTTGGCCATAAGTTATCCATAGCGCAAGTAAACAAGTTAACGGGCAAACACTATCATCTGATAAATGAATCGCAATTGAGTGAGTTATTTCCTGATTGTGAGCAGGGGGCAATCCCAAGTGTTGGTGAAGCTTTTGCCATGGATATGCTAGTTGATAATGGCTTACTCAGGGCAGAACAAGTCTACATTGAAGCGGGTGACCATCGTCATCTTCTCAGGGTAGAGCAGCAACAATTTGCTGACATGTTAGCAAAAGTTCCTCATGGTAATATAAGTGGTGCGGTTGTTGGCTACCCTAAAATGGTTGAACACCTTAGCAGCGAATGGCGCATGTCATAAAATGTGTAAAGCTATGATTAAATAGAGGCTGTATGAAATATAATCGAAATAAAATAGAGATTGGTCATTATATGTCTAAGACCAACATTCATCTACGTGACAACAATGTAAATATAGCTTTTGGTGATGAGTTTGATATAACCGATGTGTTAAAAAACAACCAAGTTGAAATTTTATATCACCAAAAAAATTACACCTTTAATATGGATATTTTAGATGGCGCTATTATTGCGTTAAGTCATTAGACAAACTGACGGATAACTTATGGGTGAAGGTAAGCCTATGGTTAAGTGTTGCCAAATTTTATTGACTAGTGAAGTTTTTGTTTCAAAAGTATTCTTGTTAAGTTTATTTTAAATTTCTTGATTTTAAGTAATAACGACTACCGTCGTATTTATCAAAATAACTCCCCAGTAAGGGGTGATCAACTTGTCTACTATCTTGACTGGTTAACAAGTTTCTTTCTGCGACATAAGTTGACTGTAATGATTGATCGACCAAAACGTTATACCAAGGTTTATCTTTTGGTGGTTGACTGATTGCCATGCTGTGATACCAAGCCTCGTTATGGCTAAATACTGCATCTACACCGACAATAACGCCGCGATAATTGAATACCTTATGATAAATTATTTGTCCGATATAAAATTTTGTCAGCATGAGTTGACATATCCCGTTAGTGATTACTTTTGACCAAAGGCTAGAAGCTCACTGGCAATACCTTACTTTGCTTCAACACTCCTTGGTTATCTCTTTCTAGTAAGGTTCGCTGCTGATTTTCGTATTGGTCATTAACCAGAATGAACATTGTGCCACTGGGCTTTAGCTGAGCAATCAATTTAACTGGAATATTACTACCAGCGGTTACTATAATTCGTTTAACCATACCAATATGTATCACTCTCTACTGGGAGTGATTATAGTTTAATTATAGTATAGTTATAAAATTGTACTTTTATTATTAAGCTAGAGTGACTTAATTGATTACCTGTATTTAGCAAAAAAAACTGAGAGTACGGTCTATAATGAGCTCCTTTAAAGCGGTGTTGGTACATCAAGGTTGATCAGTTTTATTTTGGGAGCACTTGTTTTCATGTTCAGCATGGCTTGAATGTATCAATGGCGGTTGCCACTAAGGATAGTTTGAATATTTTTTGAAACATCGGCTAACGATTTAATCGTAATCATTTTCAATAATTTATGTATACTCATTTTATAGCTTTCAAATATTAAACTCACATATCATTGAACGAGGTCACACTTTTTGAATACAATTTTTAGTAAGTTTAGCTTTATTCTGATGATTACTTTTTCGAGTATGTGCTTAGCTGGGGAGAACGTTAATCTGTCATTACCGGTTGATACTACCGGCATCGTTTTTGTTGAAATACCTCGTGGGATTGTCAGCATACAGGGATGGGATAAACAGGAAGTTATGGTTCAAGGCGAGCTAGACGATACTATTGAGAAGCTAATATTCAATACTAAAAAAGCTAAAACCTTGATCAAGATTGATACCAAGGGGCAAAGACATTGGGGGGATGCCAGTGTACTCAAGATATTTATGCCACAGCAGTCAAAATTACTTTTTAAAGGGATTGATACTTCCTTTAGTATCACCAAATTAAATAACCATATTGAAGGAAAGTCCATTAATGGCGACTTAGTAGTGAAAAAATCTAATGGGAAAATTAAGCTGTCGGTGGTCAGTGGTAATGCCAAAGTCGTCGACTCTTCAGGCTATACTAAAATTCAATCGGTTAGTGGTATGGTTGAGTTTGCAGGTGACTTTGAACAGGCATTCCTTAAATCTATGTCAGGAGATATCACCGCAGATATTAGTGGTACGAATAAATTAACGATTAAAAATATATCAGGTGATACTCAAATTAGTGGTCAAGTTAAAAAACAAGCACAATTAAAGTTGACTAGTGTTAGCGGTGATATCCTTTATAAAGTAACGGGTGGTTTGAATGCAAAATGTGAGGTGGTGAGTCAATTTGGCGGAGATATTAACAATCAACTTACTGCTGATTTGCCCATAGATGGCAATTTACATAAAAAAACACTTAGCTTTATTTCTGGTGATGGCTCAGGAAAGTTATATATGAATACTGTTACAGGCTCAGTCACCATAGAAAGAATTCTTAATGAATAAGTTAGCGCTTAACGAGATTATGGAGATAACATTTGGATAGCTTCTTAGCTCAATTAAGACAGCGACAAGTATTTAAGGTTGCTACCATATATGCTGTATCTGCTTGGCCATTAATTCAAATAGCCGACCTAGCTGTGCCAGCATTAGGCCTACCAGACTCTGTAATGACCTTATTATTACAAGTGTTTTTGGTCGGTTTTCCTATTTCTTTGATTTTTGCTTGGCTGTTTAATTTTACCTCAAAAGGTATCGTCAGAGTAAAGATAGGTTCAGCGCAGGAAAATTCACCGCAGGTCAATATTAAAACTACCTTGACTGTAGCTGGTACACTCGCATTGGCGGTAGTTTTTACCTTAGCCTGTCAGTTATGGTTAGAAGGTGAAACGTCACAAATCACAGAAAAAACAGCTGACCAACCAGCCCCTTTTGATCAAAAGTTGTTGTCTGAAGGAAAAAAAGAATCGATTGCCATTTTGCCTTTTGTGCCGTTTAGCAATGATGTAGAAGACGAATTCTTTGCTGACGGTATGGTGGAAGAGTTATTGAATTTATTGGCTAAAATTCCAGATTTACAGGTTGCTGCTAGAACGTCTTCTTTTGCCTACAAAGGAGTATCAAACAAAACGATTGTTGAAATAGGGAAAGAACTGGGCGTCGATACCATTCTTGAGGGTAGTATTAGAAAAAATGATACCAACAATAAAATACGAGTAACGGCACAGTTGATTAAAGTCAGCACAGGTGAACACCTTTGGTCAGAAACTTATGATCGAGAATATCGAGATATCTTTCAAATTCAAGACGATATCGCCAGAGCCGTAGTTGAAAAAATGAAAGTCACCTTGCTCGGAAAAACAACCCCTTTTGAATTTATTGCCGAAACTAATAATGTTGATGCCATGGTTGCCTTTGGAAAAGGTCAAAAAGAGCTTGCTCATCGCACGGCGCAATCAATTAATAAGGCGTTACAGCATTTTGAAGAGGCATCTACGTTTGATTCAAACTATGCACGAGCATTTGTTGGCATTGCTAACGCTAATATTTTGCTTGCTCTGTATGGTAACTTGCCTGAGGCACAAGCAAATAGTGCAGCAAAAAAAGCCCTTGATACGGCTTTTCGATTGAATCCAAAATTGGCTGCTGCCCACGCTACTCAGGGGTTATTGTTAACTGGAAGTGATGTGAAAAAAGCTGAACAGTCGTTTAAACAGGCGATAGATATTAACCCTAACTATGCGATGACGTATATGTGGTATGGCTCTTTGTTACAAAGCAGTGGCGATGTAGTTGGAGCGCATAAGTTATTTGAACAAGCGTACGTATTAGATCCTAAATCGCCTGTAGCGGCATACAATGTTGCTTGGTGTTATTACCAATCGGGTTCAGAAGATAAAGCGATGGATATATTTTCCCAAATTATCAGTAATGATCCCTATTATCCGGGAGCATATAACTTGGTGGGTGATATTTTAACAACACGCGGTAGGCTTGATGAGTCTATTAATATGTATAAAAGAGCACTCGATGTTGACCCAGAAAATAAGGGCGCAATTAAAGGTTTACTGATTGCTAATATGGATATGGGAAAAATAGATCAGACACAGCAATGGTTTGATTATGCGAGCAAACAAGAGTCTCAATTTTCAGCAGAAGATGTGAGCTTTATGAAAGCACGATTTTTTGCTACTCAAGGAAATGTAAACAAAGCAATTAATTCATTGAAAGATATTAAATTCACCGGTGAAAGATCGGGTATGAATGATTATGTCGAAGGAGAAATTGCCTTTTATCAAGGAAAGTATTCTAGGGCTATTACCGCTTTTGAGCGACTTCGCAGCACAAATTCTATTAACAATGACTATTTTTATTACTTATCTGAAGGGCAGGCTGCGGTTCATTTAGCTTATGCTTATTTGCAAATTGAAGAGCTTTCACAGGCAAAAACACTGATTGATGGTTTTACTCTATTTTTAGATAATGGTAAAACCAAGAAATCTAACGACCCCTCCTACTACTATAATATGGCCTTGATTAATGCCTTGCAAAACAGGAAAAGTCAAACTTATCAATACCTTCAGGTTGCGATAGATGCTGGTTGGATAAAAGTATGGCAAGCTGATTTAGAACCTATTTTAGCGCAAATGAATAAGGAACAACAATTTGGCCAAATGATGGGGGGGATAAGAGCTCGACTTGCTACCATGAGAGCACGCACAGAAGGGGAAAATTCATTTCTACTTGCCGATGGTGACACTTTTTAACAGTCGCTAAATCTGAGGTGTTTAGGTTCTACCATATATGGTATTAAATGCCGCTTAGGCGCAAAGTGGCAATGGTTTTTCTTTGCTCTTTCGTATTAATCAGTTCAATTTGCGATGGTAGTGATGGCGCAAAAGGTAATACATGCCACAGACTATAGAACTAAACCATTATAAGTTGTTTGTCATGGCAAAGGTAGAACATATGCAGTTGAACTAGTGCATCCGATAAAAATTAATTAAATGTATCATTTTATTTATGCTTTCAGAATTTATTAAAGAAAAATCCTTAGACCATAGTTTTATTAAAACAGCTAAAGACTATTTTATCCCTTTAGCTGAAAAATTAGCTAAAAATCAAAAACAGCATTTCAATCTTGCAAAAACGAGTAGTTATAGCGAACATAGCAAAACGTATTTTGTTGGCATTAACGGCTGTCAAGGTTCAGGTAAATCAACACTGGTTGATTTTTTAGCTAAGTATCTTGAACAAAATCATCATGTTTGTGTTGCTGTACTTTCACTCGATGATTTTTACTTGAGCCAGAGTGAACGAAATGAATTGGCTATGAACGTGCACCCGTTATTTAAAACTCGTGGTGTGCCAGGTACGCATGATACAAGGCTGTTAACAAAAACTTTAAGTGATCTGAAAAATAACCGAAATTCAGGTGTTTCGTTACCTAGATTTAATAAAGCTCAAGATGAGATTTTGCCATCAAAATATTGGCCTGTTGTTGATACAGCTGTAGATATAGTTTTATTTGAAGGATGGTGCTGGGGGGTTCCAGCACAGCAAATTGATGACTTAGCTTTGTCAGTGAATGAGCTAGAATCTAAGCAGGATCAACAACTGATTTGGCGAACCAAGGTGAACAATATCTTGCTAACTGATTATCAGCCGTTGTACAAACTGATGGATACTTGGGTAATGCTAAAAGCGCCCAGTTTTGAATGTGTTTACCAATGGCGGTTAGAGCAAGAGCATAAACTCTCTGATAGTCATCTAGATAGATCCCCTCATAACGATTGCAGCGATAATATTATGTCGGATGAACAAATAGCCATGTTTATATTATACTACCAACGCTTAACTGAGTATGGTCTTGAGGTGTTGCCAAGCGAAGTTGATTTACTATTTGAATTAGATAATCAAAGAAAGATCATATGGTCTTGAGGTGTTGCCAAGCGAAGTTGATTTACTATTTGAATTAGATAATCAAAGAAAGATCATTGTAAGCAAAGGCTTGTGATTGTGTTGAATATCAACCTGCATCTGCACCTATTAAACGACTGAAAAAAGCCACCTGTAAAGTGGCTTGGTTAGAAACCGTAGGATTAATTTTTAATTGGTTTCTATCGTTAGTCTTAATTAATCGCCCTTTTTTTATTTTCCCAATAGGGAGCTCTCAGCTCTACTTTTCGTAATTTTCCAGCCCCTGTCATTGGGAAAGGGTCTTTGCGAAATTCAATGCTATTGGGAACTTTATAGCCGGCAATATATTCACGACAGTGTTCTGTTATCTCTATTTCAGTAGTATTTTGGTCTTGGTTAAGTCTGATAATGGCGTGAACCGATTCTCCCCACTGCTCACTTGGAATGCCAATAACAACAGACTCTTGAATTGCAGGATGATGAGATAATGCGTTTTCTACCTCGGCAGAAAAAACATTTTCGCCGCCTGTAACAATCATGTCTTTAACTCTATCAACAAGAAATATAAAAAAAAACATTTTCGCCGCCTGTAACAATCATGTCTTTAACTCTATCAACAAGAAATATAAAACCATCTTCATCCATATATCCTGCATCACCTGTCATAACCCAGCCATTAACAATTGCTAATTCAGTTTGCTCTGGGTTATTCCAATAACCTAGCATTTTGTTCGGACCTCGAGCAGCAATTTCACCTATTTCACCATTGGGTAAACAATGACCATTTTCATCCCTAATTTCTACATTAACACAATAAGAGGGCCGCCCAGCAGAGCGAAGTTTACCTGACATTGGTCCATCAAGAACATGATACTTGGCTGGAAGAATGGAGACTAAAGGAGATAGTTCAGATTGACCATATGCTTGAATAAAACTTACGGTTGGCATTTTATCCATAGCCTCAATCAATGTTCCTTCAGGCATTGGAGAGGCACCATAAATTATAGTTTTTAAACTGGTTAGATTGGCATTATTTAATTCTGGAGTGGCTAATAAAATAGTTATCATTGTCGGTACGAGTAAAACATGGTTTACCTGCTTTACCTCAATGGCTTCAATAACTGATTTTGGGTCAAAAAATGGCACGAATACTTGCTTAATGCCCGAAATAACCATTGCATAGCTTACACCGATATCCGCTAGGTGAAACATTGGAGCAGCATGTAGGTAACTGTCTTCTTCATTATTCAATCCCATTTCAGCGGTCACAGAAATTGAGCTTGTCCATAAATTTGCGTGGGATAACATTACACCTTTTGGAAAACCAGTTGTGCCACCCGTATAAAATATACCAGCAAGGTCATCATAATTACTATGAATTGGCTCAACAGGAGTTGATTCATTGATTAATTGTTCGTAATTCAGCATTCCCTTTGGTGTTTCCCCGTCGCCTATATAGACCATTAAACGCAATTTTGGACAGGATTTTTCAAGCGCTAAACCCATTTCAAGAAAAGCATCATCAATAAAAAGAACAGAGCTTTGAGAGTTTTCTAACGAATAAATATTTTCTTTAAGTGACCAGCGTATATTTAATGGAACAACTACTGCTCCCATCCAAGGAACAGCGTTAAAATACTCAAAATAACGATTAGAATTCAATGATAATATAGCAATATGCTCTTTAGCTTGAACACCATGAGCAATAAGAGCAGCAGCGAGCTTTGCTACCCTATCTTCAACTTCTTTCCAAGTATGTTCTTGCTCTCCATAAGAAGTAGCCACTTTATTACTAAGTTTTGATGCGTTTCGCTGAAGTGCTTGATAAAAGTGCATAAAGTCTCTTTATTTGTTAGTTATAATTTCCGTTCAACCCTATATATTTCTTAAGTTGCTAATTGTAAAAATAAAAAAGGTTTAAATCATAGGTATAAGCTAACCTGAAGTTTATTAAACTTACATGATGTTAAGCGTCAATAATGAAATTGAATGACGTAAAATAACAATCTATACCCATTAAGAAGCGTTAACATCGTGAACTATTTTTTGTGCTTTGACGGGGTTGTTCCTGTCCAGCGAGTGAAGGCACGAGTAAAAGAAGCGACTTCACTAAAACCACATCGTTCAGAGATTTCATTGATATGTTTATCGGTATGCTCAAAATAAAAAAGTGCCTTTCGTTTACGAACTTCATCTTTAAGCTGCATATAACTGGTATTTACCACATCGAGTTTGCGCTGCATGGTTCTTATCGACATTCCTAATTGATCTGCTAATTCCTGTTGCTCAGGAAAACAAGCATAAGGACTCGCCGCAAATATGTCTTTAACTTGCCTTACAATACCCATGTCTTTATGAGAGTAGCCGGTAATAGATAATGGCACTTCAAAATAATGTTTTACTTCCTGATAATTACAGCGAATAGGAAACTTTAACCAGTCTTTAGAAAAAACTATTTCACAATGCGCTTGATTAAATTTAATCGGACAAGTGAATAAAAATTGATAGTCACTCACATTCAGCGGCTTATCACTATAAAAAGACGCGTATTCTAAATTGACTTCATTGGTAATAAGAATTGATAAAATTTTGTGAGCCATGCAACTACAAAGTGTGCAAATTAGTAAGTTAAACTTGGGATCTTTTAGTTCCGGCGCAAATCGCCAATGAACGTTATTTCCTTCATAGTAGATTGTTGAGCCGATAGAGCTTTGAGAGATATGAATAACTTGTTCAATTGCATTAAGTGCTTGCGCTAAAGTTTTTTCCATAGAAGCTGATTTAACCATTAAATCTACAGCTCCCCGAGGTAGAATTTTTGTACCTGCCCCTAAAATTTCATCATCAGTATATTCAAGAATAATTTTATAAGCGTTAACTATATATCGTTTGGCAATGATAATTTGTGGATCTTCGATAGAGCTCAAAGATAAACCAATTTTATTAGCAAAACATTCTTTAGATAAGCCTGAGGATTCTCCCAGTATACAAAGAGCATGAACGTGACGGTTACTGGTAAATAATTCATTAGTTGCGTTGGAAATAATTTCTTCTGCCATGCCTATCTCTTTGTTATTTAGTTTAAAAAAAATTGAACGCAAGCTGTTTTTGTTTTTTGACGACAATTGATTCTAAATTTGTCGTTTACCATCATTTATGAACGATACCACAAACTGTTAGTTTTTATTTAGGCAAACATTAGCTTAACAATGAACATTTGGTTAATTCAATATTAATTTTGAAAGATACATTTTAAGTATAGAAATAATCAGTAGATATTGACTAAAAGACTAAGCAGCTTTTATGGAGTCTGCATCGGTAAAGTAGCACTTATATAAAATCTAAAAATCAAAATCAAAATCAAAATCAAAATAAAAACAGTGGCAATTTAGCCATGAGAATAAAAATTAAAATTGACATACGGGGAAATGGAATGACTAGGCAAATATTAAGAAAAAGTAGTATTGCGATAGCTATAGCTTCAAGTTTTATGGTTAATATGACCTACGCTGAAGAGAATAAAACTGAAACTAAAGAAATTGAAGTGATTGAAGTTCGTGGTGGCCAGCGGGTTAAAACACTTAATGAAGTTCCTGCATCAGTTAGTGTTATTGGCGGTGAATCATTAAAGCAAATGAAAATAAATAAGCTGGATGATTTATCTCAATCACTTCCTAATGTCAGTATTTCTGAAAATGCTATTCAAGATACCATTTCAATTCGTGGTGTTAATTCTGACTTGCAAGCAGGTGGAGAGCAGTCAGTGGGTATTTTTGTTGATGGTGTTTATCATGGAAGAGGTATTCAGTCACGTTTCTCATTTATGGATGTTGATGCTGTGGAAGTATTGAGGGGTCCTCAAGGAAGTTTATTTGGTAAAAACACTATTGGCGGTGTTATCAGTATTTTGCCAGCACAACCAAAAGATTACTTTGAAGCCAATATCACCGCAGGGTATGAGTTTGAATTCGGCAAGAAAAATCTATCGGGCTATGTAACAGGGGCCTTAAACGATAGCGGCTCTTTAACCGGTCGTTTTTCTTTTCAAGGTTCAGAAAGTAATGAGGGCTGGGTTAACAATTTGGCAACAGGACAAACTGGCCCGATAACTGAAGATAATGCCTATAGAGGGATTTTAAATTGGCAAGCTAGTAGTGACTTAAAGTTAACCTTACGAGCTGAACAAGGTGGCTTTACTACCGATGGCGCTGCTTATGAAATAACTTACTTAGAAGACGAGTATCCGTTAACTGCTATTGCAAGAATGTTTGGAGCAGAAGATGAAATTAATGGCGAAGCGATTGTTTCAAATGGTAACTATCCTGGTATTGGTTATAAAGGAGAAGATAAATATTACTTAATGGATGCCAATTTTGAAGAGTATGCATTAAAAGCAGAATATAGTTTACCTAAGGGCACGATTACTGCCATTGCTGCACATTCTGGCTATGATTTTTTACGAACCCAAGATGTCGATTTTGGCCCATTACCCGTAATACAATTTAATGAACAAGAGGAATACGACCAAAATAGTCTTGAAATTCGTTTTGTTTCTGAAGATGACGATACCTTTGAATATATTTTTGGTGGTTATTGGCAAAATAGTGAATTACCAACCGATGCTGTTTTAGATGTTGCTACAGGCCCTGGAACTCCAGCTGCAGGTTTATTTCCTATAGAGACTGAGCATGCTGTAACAAGTCGATTAAATGGTCTTGCTCAAGAAACAGATACCTTAGCAATATTTGGTCAGCTTTCGTTTGGCTTATCAGAAAATATTAAACTTGATATCGCTGGTCGATACTCTAAAGAAGAGAAAACTGCTAATCAGTATGTGGAGATTTATGGTGGTACAGGTGACGGTGAAAGATCGGGTTTGCCACTAACTAACCCAACGGAGCTTTATATTTGGAGCATAGCTTTAATGGAAGCTACGCCTCACAGTACAGATTTAGTTCGTGAAGAATCACTATTTTCTCCTTCAGCTAGTCTTTCATGGCAAGCTACAAACAATTCAAACTATTATTTCTCTGTTAGTAAAGGGTTTAAAGGTGGTGGTTTTAATGCAATTGCAATGAATGCTGACAAAAATGAAATTGAATATGAAAATGAAGAGGCGATTTCAACAGAAATTGGCGCTAAATTTGAATTATTCGACGGTTCAATGGTGCTCAATACTGCAATCTTTAATGTTGCTTACGATAATATGCAAACTACATTATTCACTGGTGGAACAACTTTTGTTGTTGATAATGCAGCAAAAGCTACCACTCAAGGGATAGAAGCAGAGCTAACCTGGTTACTGACCGATGAACTCACCCTTGATGCTGCAATAGGTTATATCGATTTTAGTTTTGATGATTATGTCAATGCAGGCTGTACGGCAAGACAATTGCTTGATACTGGCTTATCAGGCTCTGCATGTGCAGAAGCCGGAATTAATGATTTAACTGGTAGAACAAATCAAGATGTTCCTGAAATAACAGTGTCATTAAGTTTGCAGCATGAATATATGATAGGTGAATACACTTTAATAAGTAGGGCTGATGTTAATTATATTGATGAGTATTATGCAACAGCAGATCTTGACCCGTTAACAATTCAAGAAGCATATACCTTGTTTGATGCTTCGATAATGCTTGTATCACCTGATGCTGACTGGCATGTAAACTTAGTTGCTAAAAATATTACTAATGCCGAATATTTCTACTACGCTAATGATGTTCCGTTATTTGTAGGCTCTCAATTTGCATATTTCAGTGCACCAAGAACCTTGAATTTAGAGTTTAGTTATACATTTGAATAAGCAAAGGATAACTGTCTTATTTTTGATTTATTGGAGTAAAAATGTTTGATTATATTGTCGTTGGTGCAGGCTCTGCCGGATGTGCTATAGCCGCAAGGTTATCTGAAAATTCAGATATTTCAGTTTGTTTATTAGAAGCTGGAGGCCCGGATAAAAGTGTATTAATTCATGCGCCAGTAGGTGTTGCTGCTATGATGCCGACAAAAATAAATAACTGGGCCTTTGAAACTATTCCGCAAAAAGGGTTAAACGGTAGGAAAGGTTATCAGCCAAGAGGTAAAACTTTAGGTGGAAGTTCGTCTACTAACGCAATGCTTTATGTACGCGGTAATCAATGGGATTATGATAACTGGGCAGCGCTGGGAAATCCGGGCTGGAGCTACAAAGACGTTTTACCTTATTTTAAAAAATCAGAAGGTAATGAGTTCTTTAATAATGAGTTTCATGGTCAAAAAGGTCCATTAGGTGTTTCTAATGCAACCGATGCCAGCGATATTAATAAAATGTTTCTTGAGTCTTGTGAGCTACATGGCCTGCAACGTAATGATGATTACAATGGTGCTGAGCAAGAAGGTTCGTTTATGTATCAGCGTACCGTTAAAAATGGTGAGCGTTGTAGCGCTGCAAAAGCTTATCTTACACCTAATATGGGTAGGAAAAATCTGACAGTAATCACTCATGCATTAACACAAAAAATACTGTTTGAAGATAAGCAAGCTGTTGGTGTGAGATATAAAAAACAAGGTAAATCGATAGAAGTAAAATGTCATAAAGAAGTTATTGTTAGTAGTGGTGCTTTTGGTTCTCCTCAAGTATTAATGCTTTCAGGAATAGGTCCTGTCAAGCATCTTGAAGAAACGGGGATAGCAGTGATTCACGATTTACCCGGAGTAGGTCAAAATTTACAAGATCATATTGATTATGTGCAAACCTTTAAAGTAGCGAGTAAAGAAGATACTTTTGGCGTCTCTGTTCGAGGTGGAGTCAACATGATGAAGTCAATGCTGGAATGGAAGAGTAACCGTACAGGAAAAATAACAAGTACCTTGGCAGAATCTGGCGCATTTTTTAGTACTGAAGATAACTTGGTTGCTCCTGATGCTCAGTTAGTTTTTGTTCTTGGTGTAGTTGATGACCATGCCCGGAAGGTAAATTTTGGCCATGGTTATAGTTGTCATATTACCGTATTACGACCAGACAGTATTGGCGAAGTAAAACTTAACAGTAATAACCCTGAAGATAGTATGCATATAGATCCCAATTTTTTCGATGATGAAAAGGACATGTCATTGATCAAGCGTGGCGCAAAAAAAATGCAAAACATCTTAGAAGGCAAGCCATTCGACTCAAAAACATTTTAGAAGGCACGCCATTCGACTCAATACGCAAAAATATGCTGTACCAAGTTGAAAATGGCAATGATGAACAGTTAGAAAAAGATATCCGTAATCGAGCCGATACACAATACCATCCTTGTGGCACATGTAAAATGGGTACTGCTGAAGATTTTTTGGCCGTTGTTGACCATCAATTAAAAGTGCATGGCCTACAGGGTATAAGGGTAGCGGATGCTTCTATCATGCCTAAACTGGTGAGTGGTAATACGAATGCCCCTACTATTATGATTGGTGAAAAGGCGGCAGATATGATTTTGTCTGACTATGAGGTTAATTCATGAGCTCTACAATAAGTAATTTAAATAGTTGCGATGAAAATGAAAAAATCTACTGGGACGATCTAGCGCTAGGTCAGCAATTTAACTTTGGAGAATACTATGTAAGCGAGGAGGAAATAATTGATTTTGCTCTGCGTTATGATCCCATGGAATTTCATACCGATCCAAAAAAGGCGAAGCTATCTCCAATTGGAGTGTTATGTGCTAGTGGTATTCATACAATTGGTATTATGCAACGCCTGACTTATGACAATATCTACAAAAACTGGCACATGGTTGCAGGTAAGGAATTAAGCTCTTGTCGATTTATTCGCCCTGTTATACCCAATGATACGTTAGCTGTGACTATGATAGTAAAAGACATTCACCAAGGAAATAGAAGTGATAGAGGACTTATTAATTTAGCGTTTTCTTTAACCAACTCTCATCAGCAAGTGGTGCTAGAGGTTGAAGGGCTGATAGTAATGCTAAAGAGATCATTATTGTAAAAAAAAGCTAGGTACGAAACAAAAGTTATGATGGATTTAAGTGAAAAAATGAATGAATGGTTTAGACATAGATAACGCGGTCAAATTTCAAAGGTAATATTTTGAAACGGAAAAAACTACAGTTACGAATTCCGACTGACCCAGTTAAAAAAATTATGTTCAACTAACGTTTTAAATTACTTTTAGAAGAACCTCCATTTATGAATAAGGAAAAAAATTGAAAAAAAACATGTTAACTGAAGAATGTCAGGGCGTTTTTACCATAACGTTTAACCGACCAGACAAAAAAAATGCGTTGAACTCCTTCATGTATGAACAACTGTGTGAACATTTTAATTACGCCAGTCAATCTGAAGATATTCGGTGTTTACTTATTAAAGGTGATGAACATTGCTTTAGTGCGGGGAATGACTTTACTCAATCTGTTAATGAGGAAGATCAACCAGCGTTTAAGTTTATTGAACTCCTAGCAAAATTTGATAAACCTATTGTCGCTGCAGTAGCTGGGCCTGCTGTTGGTATTGGAACAACGTTGTTGTTGCACTGTGATATGGTTATTGCTGCAACTAATAGTAAATTCATCTTACCTTTTGTGCATTTGGGTATTTGTTTAGAAGCGGGTGCAAGCTTGTTACTACCCTTGAAAGTAGGTCATAATAAAGCCTTTGAATTGGCTGTTTTAGGGGAAGCTTTCAGTGCAGAACAAGCTTATCAATACGGAATAGTTAATAAAGTTTGCCAACCAATTGAACTGATTGAAACTGCAGCTCGTATAGCGCAATCAATTGCTAATCTACCTGCTGATTCAGTACAAACGAGTAGGCGACTAATACGTCAGTCTTCAGCTAAACTAATGTCGGATGTGCTTCAAAATGAAAAGAATGAGGTCACAAGATTACTGAAAACAGACTATTGTCAGTCAATTTTAAATAAATTCTCATAATCAACCAAGGGCTAGGAAACCTCATTATAATTATAAAGCTTGAATACTCTATTTGTATTTGCAACACTGCTTTGGTTTTTAAATAATAATTATAAAGGTTTTGTATGGAATGGTTGTCAGTAATTCCTCCCCTTGTTGCAATAGTGGTCGTGCTATGGCGAAAGGAAGTTATTCTCGCTTTGTTAATGGCCGTTTTTAGCTCTGAATTACTCCTAGCTTATCAAGATCATTCTAACGTTGTTTTTTATGCTTTTATTGGTTTAATTGAAAGAATAATTTCTGTTTTTAGTTCTCCAGGTAATACACGACTTTTAATCTTTAGTCTGCTTATTGGGGCTTTACTTGCTTATGTTAGGAATTCAGGTGGCGTAACGGCTATGGTGAATAAATTGGTAAGTAAAGGTATTGCGAAAAACAAACGCCAAGTGGGCGCTGTTACTATGCTTACCGGTATGGTTATTTTTATCGAATCAAACTTAAGTGTACTTACCGCAGGGATTTTATCCCGTGATTTATTTGATAAATTTAAAATGAGCAGAGCTCGACTTGCCTATATCATTGACAGTACCTCAGCACCTGTCTGTATTTTAGTACTACTTAATGGTTGGGGGGCTTATGTTTTGGGATTGCTAAATAACTATGAACTAGAGCAGTCATCAATGTCGGTATTGTGGGGCACTGTGCCTTTTAATTTCTATGCAATTATTGCTTTGTTAATGGTCGCTTATACTGTTGTGACTGATAAGGTTTATGGTCCTTTGAAGCAGTCTGAGCTTGAGTTACATAAACTAGAAGTAAAAGATGAAGAATATTTAAAAGAAGAATTAATAAAACCAACAAAAGCACGTTTTATGGTTGTGCCTTTGTTAAGCATGATTTCTGCAATGTTTTTCTTCATGTACTGGACTGGGGATGGTGATATAACTAAAGGTAGTGGTGGGGAGTCTGTGTTGTATGCCACTTGTTTTGCATTAGCTATTGCTTATTTTTTATTACTGTTTTCTAAACGTTTTTCTCATAAAGAGTTAGTAGACGTTGGTTTTGAAGGTTTATCTGAATTATTACCTTTAGTCACCATTGTTTTATTCTCATTAACATTGGGAGCAAGCCTTAAAGAATTAGGTACAGGGGTGTTTATTGCAGGCTTTGTTGGTGACAACTTGCCACTTATTTTGATAGTACCGATGTTATTTGTCGTTGGCGGTATTATTTCATTTAGCACAGGAACGTCATGGGGTACTTTTGCCATATTAATACCTATTGGTGTGCCGATTATTCAATCATTAGGCTTACCTCCTTCGCTAGTTATTGCTGCTATTTTAGGAGGAGGCGTATTTGGCGACCATTGTTCACCAATATCTGACACTACTTGTGTTTCAGCAATAGCATCAGGTTGTGACCTGCTTGAACACGTTAAAACACAGTTACCTTACTCTCTTTTTGGTGGGGCTTTAGCGCTAATTGCTTATTTTATTGCGAGTTATATCATGGTGGTTTAACAATGAATAATTACTTGCAATTGGCGACTTTATAATTCAAATTGATAAAATCACTTTTATTTAAAAGGTTTTATCTATGAAGAAAATTCAATTCAATAGCAGCGTATTTATTGCGCTGTTTTCTTTTCTAGGCTTACTTAATGTAAGTGTTGCTCAATCAACTCCTTCAGCAGAAAAAATTCCTAACCCAATAGCGATAGCTATTCATGGAGGGGCAGGTACGATCAAAAAATCTAAATTTACCCCTGAGCTCGAAGTTGCGTATCGCGCCAAGCTTGCACAAGCGGTAGAAACTGGTTATAGCGTTTTAAATAAAGGGGGCTCAAGTTTAGATGCAGTCACTGCTGCCATAAACGTTTTAGAAAACTCGCCTTTTTTTAATGCAGGAAAAGGGGCTGTTTATACCTATGATGAAACTCATGAAATGGATGCTTCAATTATGTTCGGTAAAAATCGTCAAGCGGGTGCTGTAGCAGGAGTAAAGCAGATTAAAAATCCAATAAACCTTGCTCGTTTGGTTATGGATGAGTCTGTTCATGTGATGTTAAGTGGTAAAGGTGCAGAGCAATTTGCTAAAAACCAAGGTGTTAAATTAGTAGATAATAAAATATTTGATACCGAGCATCGATATAATTCATTACTTAGATCGAAAGCAAAAATGAAAAAGGCTAAGCAGGAAAATAAAAATTACCAAGCAGCACATGAAGCGCTAGAGGTTGAATATAAGGTGGGTACTGTTGGCGCTGTAGCGCTAGATTCGCAGGGAAATATAGCCGCAGGTACTTCAACAGGTGGTATGACAAATAAGCGATTTGGTCGCATTGGTGATTCACCTGTTATTGGGGCGGGTACCTTTGCAGACAATAGCTCTTGTGCTGTTTCAGCAACGGGGCATGGTGAGTATTTTATTCGTTATAATGTTGCTGCTGATATTTGCGCTCGAGTGCAATATCAAGGAAAAAGTATTGAGCAGGCAGGTGAAGAAGTTATCCATAACGTACTTATGCCTGTAGGTGGAACGGGTGGTGTGATCATAATCGATACTGAAGGCAATATTAGTATGCCATTTAACACAACTGGAATGTATCGCGCTAAGAAGTCTTTAAACTCACCAACCTATGTAGGTATTTTTTCGGATGAATAACTTTACCAAATAGGCAATGAATGCGGAGATAATTATATGAAGACGGTATTATCAACACTTATTATTATTAGTTTTTCTGCCTTTATTGCAGTTAAATTCTTTTTCACTAGTATTTTTTCTTTGTTTGGTTATGCCGCATTACCTATTGAAAACTTGGCTAGCCTAACTCATTCCAAAAAAATTGTGCAAAAAATGCAAAACAGACACAAAACAAAAAGTGCTAATGTTTCAAAGCGTTTTATTAAGCGCTCAGGTAAAAAAGTGGCGATAACGGCTGTTTCTGCCGCAACCATAGGTACGGTAGCAGTTATAGGCACATTAACTTATTTAGAAGTAAGTCAATATTGCGATGAAAAGCGTGTATTAAATGAAGATTCGAATATTTTGTTTGATACTCAAGAAACATTTGATCTGCAAGCCTGTCTTGAGCAAGGAAAGAAAGATTCAGCGCTCTTTGCCAATGAAGCATGGCAAAGTGTTAAAAGCAGCGGCAGTGAAATATTAGAAAGCGTAGAAAAATCTAGTGATGAATTACTTGATCCCAGTAGAAAGGCAACAGTGGAGCTATTTGAATCAATGGATAAGTGGTATCAACAAATATTTGAATAAAAGTTTGACGATACCGACCGGTTGGTCTATTCTGTTTTAGAAAACTGATTTTACTGGTTTATTAAAGGAAGAAGAACAATGTCAATATTATATGGTGTTTCACCATCACCGTTTGTAAGAAAAGCTATGCTGGCGCATGCTCATAAAAATATCCCTTTTGAAATGAAAATAACCTTACCAAGTAGTGATGATGAAGAGTTTCGTCAAGCGAGCCCTACGGGTAAAGTTCCCGGCTATAAAACAGATGATGGCGTAGCTTTTGCTGATTCATCTGTTATCGTTGCCTACCTTGAGCGAATTTCGAGTAATAACGCTTTATATCCAGAAAAAGCATCGGAACATGCCCAAGCTTTATGGTTTGAAGAGTGGGCCGATTCAGATTTGATGTCAGCTACTGGTGCTCTTTACTTTCAAAAAGTTCTTGGACCTACTTTTTTTAAGCACGAAACCGATTTAAAAAGAGTTGATGAAATTTTAACTGATTTAATTCCTAAGGTATTTGATTTATTAGAATCGCGCTTAAATGAACAAAGTTGGCTTATTGGTGAAAAAATATCTATTGCAGATATTACCGTAGGTTCCTGTTTAGTTAGCTTATTGCATGCTAACTATCAGATTGACCAATCGCGCTGGCCAAAACTGTTCGGTTATAACGCGCGTTTTTTAGCGCTACCAATAGTACAAGACCAAATTCTTAATGAGCAAAGTGTTATAAATCATTCTGCAAGTTAACGAGTTAAATGTAGTTAGTATATTGATGTGATATTAGAGTATCGCATTAATATACTGAGTAAAACGTTTATAGTCGATATTACCGCCTGTTAATATAACCGCTACTTTTTTAGCTGTCATTTCGGCTTTTTCTTTACATAGAGCTGCTAAGGTAATTGCACCAGCTCCTTCAGCTAAGTTATGAGTTGCTTGATAATATTGCAGCATAGCTCTTGCTATTTCATTGTCATTTACTTGCACAATACGCTCACAACCATTTTTTATGATATCAAAAGCTTCATTCATTGGTGAACGTGTTTTTACGCCATCTGCAATAGTGTTAGCCTGATCAGTGTTGATTATTTTCCCAGCGGAAAATGATAGGGCAAATGTTGGAGCGCCTGTCGCCACAACACCCACTATTTTAGTCGTTAAGCCGAGTAAGTCTCTTACCTGAATTAAACCAGCAATGCCAGACCCCATGCCAATGGGCACGTATACAGTATCTAAATCATTAACCTGACTAAACAACTCTAATGCATAAGTGGCAACACCAAGCACTATTTCTCGCTCAAAAGGAGCAACAGCGCGATATCCTAATTGATGTTGAAGCGTTAAGCTGTGTTGGCGGGCAGCTTCAAAGTCATGACCATAAATAACTAAATTAGCACCATGAGATTGTATTGCGCGATTTTGGTCTTCGTTATTACCTTCAGGTACTACAATGGTAACAGGCAACCCGGCTCTTTTTCCTGCAAATGCTAAGCTTTGTCCATGGTTACCAATAGTTGCTGAAATCAAGCCTGCTGGCGGCTTATCTGATTTCATCAGCGCATCAATTAATACAATGCCACCACGAACTTTAAAGGCCGTAGTGGGTGTATGGTTTTCATGTTTAACCCAAAGTTCGCAGTTACACGCTTGACTTAATTGAGGCCAATTATATTGAGGCGTTGCAGAAAAAACGCTATGAACTAAATGACTTGCTTGTGTTAATTCTTCTAACGAAAACATAAGGATAATACCTTGATAAACAGGAAATAATGTTGATTAAATTAGCTTAACTCAGTTTTATCAACAAAGTACAACTTAATTAATCTTGGTGGAAATGTTTTGATCAAGTATTATGTGGGTAGTTTAGCCATACAGGAAAGAATTATATATGTCCTCAGTAAGTGATGTAATCATTTCTTTAATTAAAAAACATTCGAACAATGAAGTGATAGATATTATGGCTATGGCTGAAAGTATGGGCATTAGCGTTGATTCTGTTGAGATGAAAACATCAACAGATGTGGCCATTATGAAACAAGGGGAAGACGATAATCGCCCTAAAATTGAATTGAATAAAATTAATACCATAGAACAAAACTATACGTTGGTTGCGTTATTACTTGCTGACAGTTTTATTGCGCCTCAAAAAGCGAGTAATGAAGGTTTTAAATATGAAATATTTTTCTTAAAAGATTTGCGTAATTATCGTTTAACTAGAACGCTTTTATTGGCAACTCGTTTAGCGATTCCTGAGAAAATCATCAATCAAATAGATGAATTTGATTTTGATATTGATGCTTATACAGCAAAGACTAATTACCTGCCTAGTTTTGTAAATAATATGGTTAAAAATAATAATGCGAGTTTTTTGTTCATTAACAACTTAATTGGTGCTGTACCTATTGATAATTTAATTAAAGGTTATGCTAAATAACTCAATAAGATTAATTTAAGTTCATGAATAAAGTGTAATCTAATTAATCTTGGTGACAATTTTTTAAACGAGTACCATGTTTGTAGATCAATAATTAGGAAAAGAATAAAATGTCGTCAATAGGTAATGTAGTTGTTTCTTTAATTGAAAAGCATTCTCAAAACGAAGTGATAGATATCATGGAGATGGCTTTAAGTATGGGAATTAGAGTTAACACTGTTGAAATGGAAACATCAACGGATGTGGCTATTATGAAACAAGGTGAAGAGGATAAACGTCCTAAAATAGAGTTAAATAAAACTAATTCAATAGAGCAAAATTATACGCTGGTTGCACTATTACTTGCAGATTGTCTTATTGCTCCTAAAAAAGTGCAACGGGAAGGTTTTAAATATGAAATATTTTACCTAAAAGACTTACGTCAATTTCGTTTAACCAGAACATTTTTATTGGCTACCCGCTTAGCGGTTCCAGAGAAAATCATCAATCAAATAGATGAATTTTCTTTTAATGTTGATACTTATATTGCAAAAA
>Ga0209826_1000344_pt1 | contig 33789 bp, 24 predicted proteins | sample GOMGulsemesocosm_5_FD_184637 | JGI IMG/M metagenome (GOLD analysis project Ga0209826, IMG submission 184637) | Methane-oxidizing microbial communities from mesocosms in the Gulf of Mexico - GOM15C Gulf of Mexico (SPAdes) (version 2) | ecosystem: Environmental > Aquatic > Marine > Cold seeps... | reverse complement strand
GACGAGCTGCTGGCCGCGGCGACGTTGACGTTCGCCGGTGATTCAACCCTGATTGAGATAGGCGATAGCCGTCTCGAAGTGAGTGGGTTGCTGGAAGCTGAGATGGATGCCAGTGATTTTGTGTTCCCGGTCCAGGTGTTGGTGGATTTTGTGGATTTACCCAATCCTAGTTATTTCGGCGGTGCTGAATTGCCTCGTCCTTACGAGGGTTTTTTCTTTGGCGAAAGTTTTGGCTACTTGAATTCCGATGCTTACCCTACTGAGGGCGGTTTTACGCTTATGGGCTCGCAGGTAGGCACTTACGCCGATTGGTATGTTGATGACGTGCGGCTTGTGATTGAACGTGCTGGCGGGCAAGACTTTACTTTTGACTCGGTTGAATTAGCGTCGGCCCTTAGCCAAGATTTGAATGTCTTTGTTGGCGGATATAACGACGGGGTCTTATTGGGTAGTGAGCAGTTGGTACTTCACGACTATGAGGTGACATCATTTGATGCGCAGTGGGGGCCAATAGATGAACTGGTGTTTGTTTTGCCCGAAAACTCGCTAATAGTGTTTGATGACTTTCTGTTTTTTGTCTAGTGGTGATGGTTGTTGGTCGGGCGATGTGTGAGCAATCACTGACAACTCGGCCGTGTTGGTATCAATTAAAGTGTTCAACTTTTGGCGTTTGTGTGAGGGCTTATTGCTGCTGGGTTTGGCTTTAAGCGCCGTGATCGGTGCAGGCCAAGGCTTACCTACCCGATAGATTCTAGTCTAGGTATGAGTTATTCCGTGCAAACCCATTTTTGAAATTTGTAAGAACAACTGCGAATATCTAACCTGCCTTTTTGTGCAGCTTATCCCTCTTCTTGTTGCTGTCTTGCCGTATGCTTTCTGTAGTGCGTACTTTCCACGGCTGAGTCTTGGCCTGTGGGGGCAAACCGTTAAACAGAGGCCTGTACATGTCTGAAATCTCCGCCGCCATTCAAGAAATCTACATTGGTCTACTGGGGCGCGCCGCCGACGCGCCCGGCCTGGCCTATTGGACGGCGGAAATCTCCGCCGGCATTCTCAGTATCGAGCAGTTGCGGGCCAATATCGTCAACGAGCAGCCTGAGTATCAACAGGGTTTGGGCAGCATGAGCCGTGAGGCCGCGCTGGTGGAGCTCTACCAAAACCTCTTCGGCCGCCTGCCGGATGCGCAGGGCCTGGTCTATTGGTCCACCGGGGGCGGCGCCTCGGTGAATTTCGATCAGCTGGTGTTGGCCTTGGGCAACGGCGCTTCGCCTGAAGACCGGCAGTTGCTGAACGAAAAAATAGCCGCTGCACAGGTTTATACCGAGGCCGCGGGTGAGCAATATGACCTAGAGGACGCCGCAGAAGCCGTGGCCAGAGTTCCCAATCAGGTGCCTGTCTCGATTACCCTAAGCGCGGCGCTGGTCAGTGAAAATACGCCGGGGGCGGTGATTGGCGCTTTGACGGTCAGTGACCCAGACGCAGATGATAGCCATAGCTACAGCCTCAGTGATGATCGCTTTGAGGTGGTCGGTGGACAGCTGAAGCTGCGCGATGGCGTGAGCCTTGATTTTGAGTCTGAGGCGCTGGTTGAGGTTGAGGTAGAGGCCGAAGATGCCGGTGGTTTGAGCGTCAGTCAGCGCTTCTCGGTGACGGTGAGCGATTTGAATGAGGCGCCCACAGAGCTGCTGTTTTCTGAGGTGAATGCGGTTGCCGAAAATCTCGAGGCCGCGACGGTTGCGGTGGTCTCGGTGAGTGACCCTGATCAGCCTGATCACCACACCTTTACCCTTGATGATACGCGCTTTGAAGTAGTGGCGGGGGTGCTGAAGCTTAAGTCAGGGCACAGCCTTGATGCAGAGCAGGCCGCTCAGGTTGAATTAATGTTGACCGCGAGCGACAGTGGGGGGTTGACGCTCAGCCAAGCGCTGACGGTTGCCGTTGGGGATGTGAATGAGGCGCCATCGGCATTGCTGTTGAGCGACGCGCAGGTGCCGGAACACACCGCTGGTGCGGCCATTGGCATTTTGTCGGTGACCGATGTTGATGCCGGTGATGTTCACGAGTTCACGTTAAGCGATGAGCGCTTTGAGGTGCTGGAGGGTTGGCTGCGTTTGAAGCCTGAGCAAACCCTTAACGCCACGGTTGAAACCGATATAAATATCAGCGTGACGGCTACTGACCCGGGTGGCTTGAGCCTTACTGAGCAGTTTGGTTTAGTGGTGTTGGGCATCAACGAGGCGCCCACGGCCATCGAGCTGTCGTCGCTGTCGCTGGCTGAGAACGCTGAGGCTGCGGCAGTGGGGGCGTTGCTGGTGAGTGACCCCGACGCGGGTGATGAGCACCTTTTCAGTGTCAGCGATAACCGCTTTGAGGTCAGTGGCGGGCTGTTGAAATTAAAGGCAGGCCAGAGTCTTGACTTTGAGGCGCAAGAGCAGCTTCAAGTGACGGTGACGGCAACGGATACCGGTGGCCTTTCGACCGAGCAGTTGTTTGACCTGCAGGTGACCAATATTAACGAGGCGCCCAGCGCGTTGTTGCTGGATGCGGCTGTTGTCAGTGAAAATTCCGTGGCGGCGCTGGTGGGGTTGTTATCGGTTGCGGACGTGGACGCCGACGACGAACATCAGTTTGCGGTGAGTGATGCGCGTTTTGAGGTGGTCGATGGGCAGCTCCGACTTAAGGCGGGGCAATTGCTCAATTATGAAACTGACGCGGGGCTGCTCTTGACGGTGACCGCCATCGATCTCGGTGGATTAAGTTACGAGCAGGCGTTTACTCTAGAAATTACAGACCTTAATGATGCACCCACCTACATAGCGTTAGACGCCAACTCGGTGGATGAAAACACCACCGCAGTGGTGATTGGCTCTCTGCTGGTTAGCGATGAGGATGCGGCTGATCAGCATGTATTTACTGTCGACGATGGACGCTTCGAGGTCTCAAATAATCAATTAATATTGAAAGCGGGTCAGATTTTAAACCATGAGGCTGAGTCTCAGGTTGATTTGCTGCTGACCGCCACCGACCTGGGTGGCCAGAGTGTTGATCGCCTGGTCACCCTGCAGGTGGGGGATGTTAATGAAGCGCCCACAGGCCTTAGCTTGAGCAGCTCGAGTGTCTCGGAAAATGCGCTGGGGGTGAGGGTTGGGCGCTTGTCGGCCAGCGACCCGGATGCCGATGAGCAGTTTACCTACCAGCTTGATGATGCACGTTTTCTTATTGTGGGTGATGAGCTGTATCTGGCTGAGCAGCAGAGCTTTGACTATGAAACAACCCCTGGGGTTATTGTGGAGGTAACGGCTCTAGACAGTGGCGGGCTCAGTCGGGCTCAAAATTTCTTTTTGAGTGTGCTGAATGTGAATGAGGCGCCGGAGTTTTCAGACTCTGAATGGGTGCTGGAAACGCCTTTTAATACGACGCTGGAGGGCCAAGTCAGTGCCGCGGACGTGGACTCAAGCGAGCTGGTTTATTCCGTCAGTGGCGCTGCGCTAAACGGTGAGGTAGGTATCGACAGTGAGGGGGGCTTTCGTTATTCGCCTACCGATAATTATGTCGGTGTCGATACGTTTACCTTGCGAGTTGACGATGGCGATGGCGGTGAGGACTTTATTTTGGTTGAGGTGGCGGTGGGTAATCTATTGTCATTGGCTCAGAGCTTTAGCCGAGTGGTGTCCGGTGTGGATGAAGACACTTTGCCTGTACTGGGTGCGCCTAACAGTGGCGCACTTGAATCGGGTTATTATTGGGATTCAAACAGCATCAGCTACAGTTTTAACCAGTCAATTCCCTCTTATTATCACTCTGAAGATATTAATTTGAGTCAGTGGGCTCCGCTCAGTGTTGCGGCAAAGTCAGCGGTGCGAGGTGTTGTGGATGAGCTAGAGGCTTTCTCTATGTTGTCTCTCACTGAGGTAGGTTCTACCCAGGGTGATATCAACTTTAACGCGATCTCTCACTCTGGCGGCACAGATGCTTACGCCTATTACCCCTCGTGGCAGAGCATAGGTGGAGAGGTGTTTTTGAATGTAGATTACACCTCCAGTGCGGATTACCAGTCGGGTGCAGACCCCTACAGCACCATGGTCCATGAGTTGGGCCATGCTTTGGGTTTGAAGCACAGCTTTGAAACCCCTAACGCTCTGCCGGGTGTTTTGGATAATTATGATTACAGCATCATGTCTTACAGTTACGCACGCAACCTGTTGTTAACCATTGACTACGATGACAGCACATGGGAAATCGGTGCCAGTTGGGCCTGGGAAGCCATGCCGCAAGGTTATGCGTTGTTAGATGTGGCGGCGTTGCAAGGCATTTATGGGGCGAATCTTGATTATGCAACCGGCAGTGACAGCTACTCGATCAGCTTTGATGATCACACCTATAAAACGATTTGGGATGCCGGAGGCGTTGACCTGCTGGCCTTGTCATCGGTCACGGGGGACAGTGTAATTGATCTGCGCCCTGGCACCCTGTCATCGATTGATGTGCACACAGTTGCTCAGCAGACAGATCAAACCCTGGCTTGGTTGGATGCTCAGAGTGCCCCAGATTATGATGACTGGGTGAGGGATGTTTATCTGCAGGAGGCGGATGACCTTTATACCGGTGAGAACAATCTTGGCATTGCCTATGGCGCCTGGATCGAGAATGTTAACGCCGGTTCGGGCGACGATCTGATCTACGACAATGCTGTCGATAATATTATTAATGCCGGTGCAGGTGATGACACAGTGCGGGTCTATGAGGGGGGCTTCGACTTTGTCGATGGCGGCGCGGGCAGTGATCGCGTGGAGTTTGATGTGCTCTCGGATGCTGTATCGGTAGAAGCTTACGAGGACAGCTATCTGGTGCTCGGCAGTGATTTTGCTGTGCAGCTGGTGGGGGTTGAGACCTTGGCGTTTACCGACACCGAGATGTTCTTGGTCTGATGCCTGACCTGTCAGGGGTGAGGTTCGGTGAGCCAAGGGCGGGGGTTATTCTGATTGGGAGTGCTGCCGGCTTTTCGCTGAAATATAAGCGTGGCCCCTAGCCCGCTTCCTCCCTTCATGCCTACTCGGTCGCGGGCTTTTAGCACAGGCGGATGGCACCGGCTGTGCTCATGTTTTGTATTTGAGTGCGCCTGTTCATTCTCCGCCCTTTCTTTTACTATGGTCTTTTGACGAGACGAGTAGTACTCAATGACCGATCGCAACGCCGATGATGAGCCGCTTGCTGGGCCTTTGCGTGAACAGGAAAAAGCGCGAGACGAGCAAGGAAAGGCTGAACAAGAAAAACCCGAGACAGAAAAAATCAAAGCATCCAACAATAGCGTCACTCTGCTTGAGCGTTTGACGGTCAGTTACTCCCAGCGTGAAGATCGCCTGTGTGTCTCTGCGGCCACAGGTGGTGGTGACATAACCGTATTCTGGTTAACGCAAGCGTTTGGCAATAAGCTCATGTCGCGACTGCTTGATTGGTTGGCGCTGGGTGGTGAGCTGCCCTCGAGTTTGGCGGTGGATGGAAAATCTGTGGGTGCTAGGGCCTCTGCGCCCCTGAGTGCTCGCCAAGCCGCAGTGGGGCAAGCGCAGGCTCAGGCGCAGCAGCGCCCCTCCAAGCCGGTGGTTGCCAGTGAGACAACGGAGCAGCATTTGCTGATCACGGTTGACCTGCAACAGCGCGAGGAAAATTTGCTGTTGATTATTCCGCTGCCCTCGGTGGGTGGCGAGAAGGCCGATAAGAAAGTGGGGGTGAACTTTAATCGAGTGAGCTTGTCGCAGTGGTTGGGCATTGTTTATGGGGCCTACAAAGAAGCGGCCTGGCCGCTGGGAATTTGGCCAGAATGGTTCTGTCGTGCGCAGCAGCAACCCGCTCAGATTTTAAATGCGGTTGTGCATTAAAGGTTTCTGCTGTGTAAGTCAGTGGGCACAAACGGCAAGAATCCCTGTGGTTTATTGCCAGTAAAGGCGTAAGTGACAACGAGTTATCGTCAGTCTCTTGAAATATAGAGAGCTGGCACCATATGAATGAGAGTGCTTGAGTTTAATAAGATTTTACAATCTACCCAAAGGGAAAATTATGACAACTGAAAACCAACCTACACTGACCTTTAACGGCGTTGACTACCTCATTGCTGATTTGAGTGATGAAGCAAAGGCCCAGATGGGCAATGTACGTCAGGCCGAAATGGAGATGCAGCGCCTGAACACACAGTTGGCGATGATCACTACGGCACGCAATGCTTATACGCAAGCTTTGACCTCAGCGCTTTCAAAGCAAGACCAGCCTGCAGCAGCGAAGAAGCCAGCTGAGAAAAAGAAGCCGGCCGCTAAAAAGAAGGCGCCGGCAGCAAAGAAAGCACCCGCTAAAAAGAAGGCGTCAGCGGCAGAGGCGTAAATCTCACTGCGCCCATAGGGCCGGTTAGCTTCTCAACGCTTGCGCGTGGAAATTAACCGGCTGTATTCATATCTTTTTTGTCATTTAAATGTTGTTGTCCGGTTGAGGTGAGGCTGCCATTGGTCTTGCTTGGTATGTTCGCTCTCGCTCTCGCTGCTCTGCTCGTTAACTCTGCTTACCTGTTTGTCCCGACCCTTCGTCTTGAAGATTGATTGCTAAGCCAGTGATCTTCTGTGATCTGTAGCTCTAAGCATTTATCTGACCTATAGGCAGGGCAACTTTTGAGTGGCTTCGACGCCGGGGGGAGGTGTGTTGCTCGGTGGCGTGGCTGCTTGGGTTGCGCAGAGGCTTGTCAGGCCGGTTCGAGGCTCTGGCATCCTTCACCTGTACGCCAGTGGGCTCAGGCTCAGCGTTTTTCTCGCTCCCTGCACGAACCTGCTCTGTGGGTTGAGGTAAACCTTATCGTGGTTTACCTGTGTGAGCGGCATATCAGGGGCTGGTGTTGATTTGCTGATGTTTTAGCTAGGGCAGCGCTGTGACAGTAGCGGATTAGCGCTTGATTTTTGATCGGCTTCGGGCTGGATCCCTAGGCGGCTTTGACCGGTCACGGCGACTTATGAAGACGGCTACTAAAGGCCCTGCTTCAATGATATTATCGCCCGAATCTTATAGCCTTTTGATATTGACGACAAGGAACACCATGAGCACTAAAACAGCCTTTATTACTGGAATTACTGGCCAAGATGGCGCCTACCTGGCAAAGAATCTATTGAATAAAGGCTATAAAGTGGTAGGGGCTGTGCCTCGTCGCAGCTCGTCGGATGTGAACCAGTGGCGTTTGAACTGGTTGGGTGTTACCGATCAGATTATCCATGAGGATTGTGACCTGCTGGACGTGGCCAGCTTGGTTCGTATTTTGACCAAGCACCAGCCAGATGAAATCTATAATTTGGGTGCTCAATCCTTTGTGGCCACCTCATGGGCACAGCCATTATTGACCGGCCAAGTGACCGGCATGGGCGCGGCTAACCTACTCGAGGCCATGCGTTTGGTGTCGCCTGAAGCACGTTTCTACCAGGCCTCTACCTCGGAAATGTACGGTCTGATTCAAGAGCCGATGCAGTCGGAATCTACGCCTTTTTACCCTCGCTCACCCTACGCCGCGGCTAAGTTGTACGCCCACTGGATGACGGTTAACTACCGTGAGAGTTTTGACATGTATGCCTGTAGCGGCATCTTGTTTAACCATGAGTCACCTCTGCGTGGCCCAGAGTTTGTAACCCGCAAGGTGACCAAGGCGGTGGCAGAGATCTCCCTTGGCATAAGCAAAGAGTTGCGTCTGGGTAACATCGATGCCAAGCGCGATTGGGGACACGCTCAGGATTACGTTGAAGCCATGTGGCGCATGCTGCAGCAGGATGTGGCCGACGATTTTGTCGTGGCAACAGGCTTGACCACGACGGTGCGTGATATGTGTCAAATCGCCTTTGACCATGTTGGTTTGAAGATGGACGACCACCTGATTATTGATCCAGAGTTCTTCCGTCCTGCCGAGGTTGATGTGTTGCTGGGTAACCCGGCTAAAGCCGCCGAGAAGCTCGATTGGAAGGCGACCACAACGCTTAAGCAAATGATCGTTGAAATGGTAGACGCCGATATTGAGCGATTGAAAGCGTAACGGGCCCCCATTATGAAAGGACGCATTCTGGTTACGGGTGGACACGGCTTTGTCGGTCGAGGCCTCATTCCTGCTTTGAAGCGGGCATTTCCCGCAGCCGCGCTCTATAGCACCAGTCGCCGGCAGCAAGCTGCTTTAGATCAGGTGCAACATGTTGTTTGTGATTTGACCGACCGAGAGTCGGTATTGCGTCTGGTTAATGAGGTGCAGCCAAGTTGTATTATTAATTTGGCCGCTATTTCTCACATACCGACCGCGATGGCAGCCCCAGAGCTGACCTGGCAAACTAACTTGCAAGGCACGTTGAACCTTCTTGATGCCCTTGTGGAAACCAAGTTTGAGTGTGTATTTTTGCAAGTCGGTTCTGGGGATTGTTATGGCCATGCTTTTGTTGGTGGCCAGGCGCTCACGGAAGCAACGCCATTCGAACCGCTAAACCCTTACGCTGCCAGTAAAGCGGCGGCGGATCTGGCGGCGTACTCTTATACACCACACAAACACATTAAAATTATCCGAGCGCGGCCCTTTAACCACACGGCCGCCGGTCAGAGCAGTGAATTTGTGGTGTCAGCATTTGCTGAGCAGATAGCGCGTATAGAAGCTGGCCTGCAGCCCGCCATTGTGAAGGTGGGTAATCTCGAGGCGCAGCGGTGTTTCTTGCACCTTGACGATGTGATTTCCGCCTACATAGAACTGTTGCGCAAGCAAGACGATATTGTGTCGGGTGAGGCGTTTAATATTGTGTCTGAGTCCGCAGTGCCCATGTCAAAAGTGCTAGAGGGCTTGGTCGCGTTGTCTTCACGGGATATTACCATTGCGATTGACCCAGAGCGGGTTCGCCCAGTTGATATTCCCGTCGCTCTGGGCTCAGCCGATAAACTCTCTCGTTTGAGCGCTTGGCAACCAGCGCACGACCTCCACTTTATTCTCTCCGACGTACTGTCCTATTGGCGAGACTCTGTTTCAGCGAAGCCTGAGCTGTAGGAAATTATTTTGAAAGATTTGTCTGTGATCTTGGCGTTTACACGTCAAGATCTTATTGATCGGTATTCTGGCTCTGTTTTAGGCGGCTTTTGGTTATTGCTGATGCCCCTTGTCAATATCCTGATTTTCACCATAGTGTTCTCGAAGATCATGGGAGCGCGCTTGGTTATGGCGGGTATGCCCGAGGGTGATTATAACTACAGTTTGTATCTGGTCTCCGGCCTACTGGCTTGGCATTGCTTTGCCAATACGGTTACGCGTATTACCAATGTGTATCAAGATAAAGCGGGGATTATCGGTAAAGTAAGTGTGAGCTTAACGGTGTTACCGATCTATCTATTGCTCTCTGAGTCGGTGATTTACCTGCTCTCTATGCTGTTTTTTGGCGTGTTTATCTTTTGGATTGATCACCCGCTGGGCATCAGCCTACTGGCTCTGCCGGTGGTGTTTGTGTTGCAGAGCTTGATTGCTTATAGCTTGGGGTTGTTGTTCGCCACGCTGGCCGTTTTTATTCGAGATGTACGAGAGCTGGTGGGAATTGTCTTCAACGTTTGGTTCTGGTTAACACCGATTGTGTATGTCGCGAATATATTGCCGGATGATTGGGCGAGGTTGCTGTCCTACAATCCGGTGACGTTTTTTGTTGATGCTTATCGGGACATTATCCTGCTTAACCAGTGGCCGAATGGGCAGTTTCTATTCTGGGCATTTATGATGGGCTGTGCTCTATTTATACTTGCTCGATATGTTCATAAACGTCTGCAGCAAGACATTCGCGATTTTATTTAGGTGTTACCATGATTTCTGTTAAACACCTGTCGAAGAGCTTTAAGCTTTACGAGAAGCCCTCTCACCGCTTGAAGGAAATGTTCATCCGACGGCCTTGCCACACCCGCCACCATGTTCTGAAGGACATAAACTTCACTGTTGCCGACGGAGAGGCACTGGGCATCCTTGGTCGCAATGGCGCGGGTAAGTCGACCTTATTGAAGCTCCTGACCGGGGTGTTGCTTGCCGATACTGGAGATGTTGTCCTCAGTGGTAAGGTGACGGCGCTGCTTGAATTGGGCACAGGTTTTGATTCCAAGCAAACTGGTCTGAAGAACATACAGATTAATGGCTTGCTGATTGGTATGACACCTCAAGAGGTGACGGCCAGAAGGGATGCCATTATTGAGTTCTCTGAGTTGGGGCGCTATATAAATGAACCCCTGCGGACCTATTCATCGGGAATGGTCATGCGTCTCGCTTTCTCCATTGCCATACACGCAGACCCAGACGTGTTTATTATTGATGAGGCGCTTTCGGTGGGCGATGGGCATTTCCAGCAGAAGTGCATGCGCCGTATTCGTCAGTTTAGGTCGTCAGGCGGCTCCATTATTTTTGTCTCCCATGACCTTAATGCGGTAAAAATGCTGTGCGATAGGGTTCTGGTTCTGGATAACGGTGTTGCTGTGGTCGATGGCGAGCCCGAGGTAGCGGTTAATGCCTACAATCAGTTGTTGGGCGCCGATGACGTTGAACCTTTGCTAGGCCCCGCTGACGAGGGTTATGGCAGTCAGGAGGTAACGATTAAGTCGGTTGAACTAACGGGTGAAGACTCTACTTCTTCAGTTGTCAGCAGCGGTGAGTCTGTATCGTTAAATGTCGTGATTGAAGCGAGTGCAACATTGGCGTCGATGACCCTTGGGGTGATGATACGAGACAGGTTTGGGCAGGATATATTTGGCACCAACTCTCACCACCTTGGCAAGTCACTGAGCATAAGTGAAGGTGAGATAAAGCATTACTGCCTGAGTATGCCTATGTTATTGGCGCCGGGGAAATATACCGTTACGGTGGCTCTGCATGAAGGTGTAGATCATACGCGCCACTGTTATCACTGGTGGGATAGCGCGGCGGGATTTGAGGTCGCGGGTATACGCGGCACGCAATTTGGTGGCGTGTGTGATTTAAGGCCAGCCTTTAAAGAAGAAAAGAGTTGCTAGGAAGCTGATACCGATATGTTACGTGCTAATAACCCAGATATAGATTTCGAGGCGCTGAACCGTCGTGTTCAGGCGCGGCTGGATAGCTATGAGCTGACAAGAACGGATGTTAGTCGTTTTAATGTGCAGGGGGAATACCCCACAGAGGATAATAGCGGAGCACTGGACGCTGACCCTTCAACCCCCTTGATTGCCTTGCACGATGAAGAGTTTATTGAGCAGGCCTTTTTGCTGATACTGGGCCGACGTGCAGACGAAGAGGCCTTGGAGCATTATTTAAATAAGTTGCGGGACGGTGAGGATAAGCGCGCAATACTTGCACGACTGCGTTATTCCCCGGAGGGGCAGCAGAAGAATCGGTCTTTTAATGCAGGCGTAAATTTACGTATAACAAACATTAAAGAGCGTCTATTTGATGTGCCGGTACTGGGTAAATTTGTCTCGTTCATTTCCGTACTCATGGGTTTGGTGAGTTACCGACGCTTTGAAAATGCTCAGTTTAATCACACTCACCGCCTAGCAGATCATTGGCAGCTTCAGTTTGAGCAACAGCAGCGCGTCTTGGCTCGCTTGCAACACAGCGTAGATCTACAGCGCGCCGATCAAGAGGCGCAAGTCAAGTTATTGAAGGCTCAACTCCAGCAGGAGCGCAGTGAAATCGAGCAACTCCGCGCGGAGATTGAATCTCAGACTGTCTCCTGTAATCAAGGGCTAGGCCAGTTGCGCTTGCGCTTGAATGACCTGGAGCGTGCATCGGTTAACAGCTTTAAGGGGGATAATACTGACCCTGGAAAATTATCGAGTAATAATGCTTCAAATTTAAGTGTTGAGGCCCCTGTGGAGGATGCTTTTTACGCCGCGTTTGAAGAGCATTTCCGTGGCAGTGAGGATGTGATTCGAACTCGCCTTGAATATTATATTCCGGTACTTAAGCGTTGTGAGCCCCTGACATCTGGAGGGCGAGTAGTGGACATCGGCTGTGGTCGCGGTGAATGGTTGGATGTTTTGGCTGATCAGGGCTATGAACGATTTGGTATAGACTTAAATCAACATAATGTTGAGGCCAGTCAAGCGCGAGGGCACGATGCTGTGTTGGGGGATGGCCTGCGCTGGTTACAGGCGCAGGATTCGGAGAGCCTGGCTGCTGTTAGCAGCTTTCATGTTATTGAACACTTAACCTTTTCTCAGTTGAATATTTTTCTTGTGGAAGCCTTGCGTGTCTTGAAGCCTGGGGGAATGATTCTACTTGAGACGCCAAACCCTGAAAATTTAGTAACGGGCATTACGCACTTCTATACCGACCCCACACATTTAAAGCCGTTACCACCAGCCTTCACTGAATTTTTATTGACCTATAGAGGGTTTCACGCGGCCGAGGTTCATCGTGTGAACCCCATTCCTCTTGAGTACGCATTGCAGGAGACTTCTGAGGTTGATCGACGCTGTAATCAGATGTTTTATGGCCCTCAAGACTATGCTGTCGTTGCGTTTAAACACTCATGATTACTCTTCGAGGTTGGGCGTAATGACCGTCTCTATTCATCAGTTTCTCCCCAGTGCACAGGATGGTGATGGTGTCAGTGGTGGGGCTATCTTTACGCAAAAGTTATTGCGCAAACTGGGTGCTACATCTCATATTTATGTTGGCGACTACCCCACGTCGGTGGCTGAAAACTTTAGCGACCTAGACGAATTTGAGGCATCGGGCTGTGACCTGCTACTGGTGCACCACTCGTTGGGCAATGAGCTGGAGAGCTGGCTCGATAGTCAAGAGTGCCCAAAAGTGTTGTTCTACCATAATATTACGCCCGCTCATTTTTTTGAGGAGGGCAGTCGTTTACATGATTTGTGCCTGAAAGGCCGTGAGCAATTAGCCTTGTGGGTGGATGACTTTGTCGGCGCCATTGGTGCTTCTCCTTATAATACGCAAGAGTTGACTTCGTTTGGTTACCGCTCTGTTGGGACCTTACCGCTGTTGGTCGAGCTGGATCGCTTTGTGGGAGATGAAGCGGCCCCCACAGGCTTGAGGGCTGGGTTGGAGAAACCTTTTATTCTGTCGGTCGGGCGCTTGGTTGAGAATAAAAGGTTGCACCTGCTTATAGAGGCTATGTGGCATCTCACTAAGGTTGTGGGTTTTGACCGTTTGCCACAACTTGTACTCGTGGGCGGAACCACATCCGCTGAATATGAGGACGGGTTGCGTCGATACGCTGAGCATTTGGGCTTGCAGGCTCATGTGGTTTTTGCCGGTAAACTCGATGATAGCGAATTACGCTGGTTGTATGCTCGAGCAAGTACTTATTGGTGTGCCAGTGAACATGAAGGTTTTTGCATCCCGCTGGTAGAGTCTGGTTTTTTTCAGCTGCCGGTGGTGAGTTTTGCCAGCTCGAATATTCCACATACTTTGGGGGCGGCGGGCTTGTTATTAGATGATGTGGATCCTTGTCTGATGGCAGCGGTCACCGCAGAATTATTAGAGGATAGCAACCTTCAGGATGTGCTTAAGCGCGAAGGCGTGAGAAATCTTCAGCGTTATGATGGTGACGTCTTGTTGCCTATGTTGCGAGAATACTTGTTGAGCCTAAACCTAAATTTAAATTTAGCGGCTCCAGGACACGCTGCGGTATGAAGCCTAAAGCTATTCACCAGTTTTCAGTTGCTTGCAGTTCTGGTGATGGTGTCAGCAGTGGCATGTTTTTGATTCAGCGTTTATTGCGCAGTGCAGGTGTTGAATCTGAAATCTATTGTGAAGGCATTCCTCCAGACTTGACAAGCCTAGTCTGTCAGCGTGAGAGTTATGTTGACCACCCTGAACACATATTGCTGATCCATCATTGTATTGGCAATGTTTTTGAAGGCTGGTTGAAGCAGCTGGAAAGCCGGTGTTTTATGATTTTTCATAATATTACACCGGCTGAATTCTTTGCTGCTGAGGATCCCATTCAACCCATGCTAGCCCAGGGCTGGGAGCAGCTTAAGCGTTGGCCGTCTTGGATTGAGGGTGTCATTGCCGATTCTCGTAAGAATTTAGAAGTCGTATTGGAATATGGTTATGACCCCCAAGTCTGTGTGGACATACCACTACTGGTCGATCTTGATAAGTTTGAACAAACTGTGTCACACGGTGAACCCGTTTGTAGCGATGCCGATTTTTCGCTGCTGTTTGTCGGGCGCTTAATGCAACATAAGAACCAAGCCGGCTTGGTTCTTATGTTGCAGCATTTGCGACAAATGACGGGGCAGGATGTACACCTTACCTTGGTGGGAGGTCATGAAGATAAAGCTTATGTGGAGTCGTTACTCTCTCTGGTTCGTTGTGCGGGCCTGGAGGGTTGTGTTCGCCTAACGGGTAAGCTAAGTGATGCCGAACTCGCCCGAGAATTTCAATCTGCCGATCTCTATGTCAGTCTCAGTCAGCACGAAGGCTTTGGCATGCCCCTGATTGAGTCTATGGCCGCAGGATTGCCCGTGTTGGCTTACAGTTCGCCGGATAGTAATGTCGAGCACACGCTGGGCGGTGCTGGTTTTTTGCTGCGCGATGATGGTGTCGAGTCTTGTGCCGCGGTTATTGCTGAGCTAATGGGCTCGCCCAGACTGCGCGCAAAGATGCTCGAATACAGTCGCCAGCATCTACAGAGCTTTTCTTTGCAGCGCTTATTTGACCAGTTGCTGTCTTTTCTTGAGCGCTTTGATATCCAGATCGATTATGCTGAACTAGCGCCTGAACCCTTGGCTCAGTCCGGATTTCGCATTGAAGGGCCGTTTGACTCCAGCTATAGCCTGGCCATTGTTAACCGTGAATTGGCGCGAGCGCTCAATCGTCGTACCCCAGGCTCTGTCGCTTTGCATTCAACCGAGGGGCCCGGGGACTTTGCTCCTAACCCTGATTTTTTAGCGTCGGATGCAGAGTGCCGCAGTATGCACGCTGAGTCTTTACGCTGCCAAAATACTTCACACACTCTGCGTTTGCTCTATCCGCCCCGCGTGAAAGGCATGAAAGGCTTGCGTAATGGTATCAGCTGTTATGGTTGGGAAGAGTCGATGTTTCCCTCCCAATACGTGCGGAGCTTTAACCAGCACCTGCAATTTGTCACCAGCATGTCGAGTTATGTCAGTCGTACTTTGATTGATAACGGTGTTCGTTGCCCGATTGAAACGGTTGGTATTGGCGCGGACCATATTCTCTCCTCCAGCCCAATTGCGGATAGCACTCCAGAGCTTAAAGCGGGTTTGGTATTGCTGCATGTTTCCTCCTGCTTTCCCCGAAAAGGAGTTGACTGTTTACTGGAGTCCTACGGACATGCTTTCTCTGCGACAGACCAGGTCACTCTGGTATTAAAAACCTTTCCAAACCAACATCATGATATTGAGCGCCAGCTTGATGATTGGCGCCGAGGCTTGTCTAGCCCGCCTGACGTGCTGTTGATCAATAAAGATCTAGGTGAAGGTGAAATCAGAGCTTTGTATTTGGCTGCAGATGCGCTCGTAGCGCCTAGCCGGGGAGAAGGCTTTGGCCTGCCGATGGCAGAGGCTATGTTGCATGACTGTGCGGTTATTACCACCGCCTATGGTGGTCAAACTGATTTTTGTACGGATGATACCGCTTGGCTTATCGATTATAAGTTTGCTCGTGCTGGTTCGCATATGGGGGAGTCTGCTTCGGTATGGGTTGAGCCGTTACCGAGTCATTTATCGGCACTGTTGCAAGAATTTTACGCTCATTACCAGGCGGGCGATTTCGAGAGGTTTTCGCAGGCAAAGGTGTCGGCTGCGCGCTCATTGATTGAGCGGCAATACACTTGGGATGCCGTGGCGGCTCGCTTGCATGACTTTCTAGAGGCTGATGAACCTGAGTTATTGGACCCAACTTTGAAGTTCGGCATAGTCACCAGTTGGAATAGCAAGTGTGGTATAGCGACCTATAGCCGGTTACTTGTGGAGCCAGCTCTGTCCGAGTGCCTGGTATTTGCGAATGACGATGCCGAGTTAACTCTGGTGGACGGCCCCCGAGTCAAGCGCTGTTGGACAGCAGGGCAGGAGGACTCGCTGGAACGGCTGAGAGATGAGATTCTTCTGGCTGGGCTGGATCAGGTTTTAATACAGTTTAACTTTTCATTCTTCTCACTCAGCGCGTTAAATGACCTATTGAACACGCTTTTTCAGCATAACGTTCAGGTGTTTATCACCTTTCACTCGACTGAGGATGTCTATTGGGGGGATGAGCTGAAAACACTGCGCGATCTATGCCCTGCGTTGGAGCAGGCAACTCGGCTGTTTGTGCACAGTGTTGATGACTTGAACCGACTGAAGACACTCGGCTTGGTGAATAATACGACCTTATTCCCTCACGGTGTTGCTGTGCCCAAAACTGTGCCCAGTGCTGTAGGTGTTGTGCCTGAGGAAATGAGGCACTACTTAAAAGGCAAGACGGTTATAGCCAGCTATGGTTTTCTGCTCCCACATAAAGGTATTCGCGAGTTGATCGAGGCATTTGCCCGCTTAACTGAGTCGCGGGACGACCTTTATTTATTGTTGGTGAATGCCTGCTATCCAGTTGCTGTGTCACAGCAGGAGGCAGCCAGTTGTCGTCACTTGATTGATTCATTGGGCTTGGCTGGGTCTGTCAGTATTATCACCGACTACTTGGAAGACACCGAGTCTCTGGCTTGGCTCTCGTTGGCTGATGTTATTGTATTCCCCTATCAACACACTCAGGAGTCTTCGAGTGCTGCGGTTCGCTGGGGACTCGCTACAGGAAAACCAGTGCTGTGCACGCCTTTATCCATTTTTGAAGATGTTGCTTCTGCGGTGAACTTTTTACCCGGTACCGGTCCACTTGCCTTGTGCGCAGGCATACAAGATTGGTTGGCGGTTGCGGGAGACAATAATACCAGTGTTGCACAACAGCAGTGGCTGGAGCAGCACGATTGGTGTGTTTTATCTGAGCGATTATCCAATCAGCTGATGGCGCTAAAGCTCAACAACTCATCGCGACGCGACTCTAATGAGTCGTTGTGCCGTGATCAGCCTTAGGAGATGTTATTCAAATATCCAAGAGCTAATTCGGGCTAGCGGTAGTTTACAGGACGACTCTCAGGTCCTTCCAATGTGTCGCTTATTGGAAGATAAAGCAGTCGCCTGATATAAGGCCTTCATGTAATATGAGTGGCTATAAAAATAAAGAGTATTAAGCAAAGCCCATGGTCCCCCAGTGCCTTGCGGCGATCGTGGGTAGACATGTGAAAGTCCTTCACTTATATAAAGCTTACCACCCTGACAGCATTGGGGGGGTTGAGCAGGTGATAAACCAAGTTATACGTGGCACAGAGCCACTAGGTGTTACCAGTGAGGTGATGACCTTTACCCATGGGCCGCATGATGACACTGTCATTGTTGATGGGCACAAAGTGAGTCGTTGTGCAATTGACCTTGAGGTCGCTTCAACGCCATTCTCTTGGCGTTCAATATTCCGTTTTAGGCGACTCGCTAAAGACGCTGATATTATTCATTACCATTATCCATACCCGTTTTCGGACTTACTGCACTTTTTAACGGGGGTGAATAAACCAAGTGTTGTTACCTACCACTCGGATATCGTCAAGCAAAAGATACTTCTGCGAGTTTACCGTCCGTTGAAGCGCCTGTTTTTAAACCGTATCGATCGAATCGTGGCGACATCGCCTAACTATATAAACAGCAGCCCTGTGTTATCGGCCTATTCAGATAAGACGGTGGTTATACCTATAGGTCTTGATCGTGATACCTATTGTCGCCCAAGCGAGTCGAAACTTGAGCATTGGGGGAAACGTTTTACTGGGCGGTTTTATTTATTTATTGGTGTGATTCGCTATTACAAAGGTTTACATGTTCTTATTGAGGCCGCCCAGTCGGCTGATTATCCTATCGTTATTGTTGGTTCTGGCCCTGAAGAGCGAGAGCTAAAAGCATTGGTCGAAAGCAAGGGATTGTCGAATGTACATTTTTTGGGTTTTGTTTCTGATGAAGATAAGGCAGCGCTTTTAGAGCTGTCTTATGCCCTTGTTTTTCCATCGCACTTACGTTCCGAGGCTTTTGGAGTGTCGTTACTAGAAGGGGCCATGTATGGAAAACCGCTCATATCTTGCGAGATTGGTACGGGTACAAGCTATATCAATACTGGTGGTGTCACTGGCTTGGTGATTGCGCCGAATGATCCGTCCGAGCTCAGGGCTGCGATGGACTTTTTGTGGGATAACCCTTTGAAAGCTCAAGCAATGGGCGCCTCCTCCCTTGCTCGGTACGAGGAGCTCTTTACCGCAAAAGCCATGGCGAACGGTTATTACAAATTGTACTGTGACGTTACTGCACCTAGGCACTGTGATTGATGAGAAGTCGACGTATGAAATACCTTCTTTACACAAAAGTAAATGAGCAATCGATTGAGAGCAGCTTAGGCCTGCCCGAATATAGCTATTTTTTTGTGTACAAAGAGTTTAAACGTATATTCTCTGAGTTCGGAGACTTGGTTTCAGTTCACTCGGAAGAAAGTATTAAGAAAGAGTCTCAATTGGCTGAGGCTTCTGGGGAAGACTTTTGCATCATTTTTTTCTGTCCCCCCCATGTGGCGCCTGACGTCACACCCAATAAAGCCTTCTGTGTTTTGGCTTGGGAGTTCGACACCATCCCGAACGAAGCATGGGCTGAAAATGAGCGCAATGACTGGCGCCATGTGTTTTCTCAGCATATCGGTGTGATATGCCTTTCAAGTGATACTCGATCGGTGTTAACAAAATTCATGGGAGATGATTATCCGCTAGCGGATATCCCAGTGCCTGTATGGGACCGATTTAAACCGAAGCAAGATGCATCAGTCGAGTCTGTCTCCAAGACCGCTCTGAAAAAATCAACCTTGGCGGTTGATGGCAATGTTATAGACAGTCGTGATTATGTAATTACGGACCACGCGTTTAGTGTGAAGGCGGGTAGGCACTCACTTCAAGTTGCTCAATGGTCTGGCGAGACTCTGTCGTTCCATTTTGATAATGAGCATTTTGACAGTGGTTTCCTGGGTGGGTTTTACAAGGCCGAAGTCTGGGGCAGTTGGTCACGACTGGAGCGACCTTGGATGTTTGTAAACCGTTATCTCAGTGGGGATTTCTCGGTTAGGTTTACGGCTCGTGGTTTTGGGGCGACGATTGGAAAACGTATGCAGGTGACAATCGGCGATGTTTCCCGCGAGTTTACCCTGTGTCGAGAGCCCTCGGTACACCAGCTGCAATTCTCTGGTGTAAGCCAAAGTAATTATATCCATTTTTCTGGTATTGATCTGGCCCCTCAGCTGCATAGCCCAGATAACCGTAGCATGGCACTGGGCTTACAGTCGCTAAAGGTGATCGATGATGAGGTAACCCCTCGCCCTGATGAAAGTATTGGATATCCACCTGCTCATGTTGATTTAGACGGCGTGGTCTTTTGTTCGGTCTTTAACCCTGTCGATGCCCGTAAAAACTGGGAAGACATGGTCAGTGCTTTTTGTTTTGCTTTTCGGGATGAGGAAAACGCGACTTTAGTGCTTAAAATTACCCACTCTCTCATTGGCTCTTTTATGGGGCGATTAAATTTTCTCCTACAGCAAATTGGCTCGGTTAAGTGTCGGGTTGTTGCTGTGCATGGTTTTTTATCAGAAGAGTCTTATCAGTCGTTAATTGATGTAACCGACTTTTACGTCAATGCCTCATCGGCAGAAGGTCTGTGTCTGCCGATGATGGAGTTTATGGCCTCAGGTGTACCGGCGATTACCCCAGATCATACGGCGATGGCCGACTATGTGGATAAGGAATCATCGTTTGTCTTGTCTTCATCAAAGGCTCCAACCATTTGGCCTCATGATACTAGACAGTTAAAAAAGGCAACTAATTATCGTATTTGTTGGCAGTCACTAATTGATGCTTACGGAGCCAGTTATAAGTGTGCTAGCTCAAATACAACGCTTTATCAGGAAAAATCGAGAGCCTCCAAACGCATGATCGAGCGTCTGTCGTCCGATGCTGAGGTGACGTCTAGGGTTCAAAAATTTTTAGACTTGGCTTTTTCGTAAGTTTGTAAACTAATTATTCGAATACATAATATGATTATTTTGGTGAGTTCCTCTGCAAAAAGCAGTCACTTTGGTGCTGAGGACTATAGTTATTATTTCGTGTTAAAGCAGTTTCTTTCGGTTTTGAAAAGGCTTGGTTTAGTTGTTGAGATAGATCAGCTTGAGGATGTTGATCGGATATACAAGCAAGTATCCCCTTATGGTGTTGGCTGTGTGTATCTTTGTTTTTCTCCGCCGCATAAAGCGGTGAGCGACCTTGAGTGCCCAACCATACCCATTTTCGCTTGGGAGTATGGCACTATCCCAAATGAAGGCTGGTCAAGTAACCCCAAGAACAATTGGGCGGCAGAGCTCCTTAAGTATGCCGCGGCGATTACGCACTCTGAGTACAGTGTTGATGTGACGAAAACAGCCGTTGGAGATGGTTACCCTATAACGAGTATTCCGGCCCCTATTTGGAGCCAGTACTCCCAGTATTTTGATAAGAAGTCAGATCTATCTTTGAGTACTGAAAAGAAGTTGCGAGTAAACGGTTGGGTTTTGGATACGGCGGATGTTGAACGTTCTTTAGCAAGCCGTAGCGATGAGGCATCTGAACAAACGGTTACATTAAGTGGAGTTGTTTATACCTCTGTATTCACCCCAAATGATGGGCGCAAGAATTGGCAGGATCTGGTGACGGCCTATTGCTATGCATTCAAGGCTGTCAGTGATGTGACTTTAGTACTTAAACTGACCCATACAGACCCCAAGTACTGTTTTGAAGTGATTTACAGTGAGCTTAAGAGATTGTTGCCATTTAAATGTAGGGTTGTTGTTATTCAAGGGTTTCTGCCCGACGATGATTATGCTCGACTTATAGCGGCGACGAAGTATTCAGTGAACTCGTCTTTTGGGGAGGGGCAGTGTTTGCCTCTAATGGAATATATGTCCGCTGGGAAGCCCTCTGTTGCGCCAAATCACACAGGCATGGCCGATTATATTAGACAAGGAAATAGCTTCGTTGTTGAATCTAGTAGGCAGTGGACTCATTGGCCTCATGACCCTAGGCAGTTATTGCGTACCTTTAGGCAGCAGATTAACTGGGATAGCTTGTGCACTGCTTACAAGAATAGCTATGCGGAAATAAAAAATGATCCTGAAGCATACCGCAGACGCTCACACCAAGCCCATTTAGACCTTAAGCAACATTGTTCGGATGCGCAGACTGAAAAAAAACTGAGGTCAGTGCTACAGACCGTTAGGAAAGGTTTTAGGATCCGCCAAAGGCTTACATATCCCCTGTATAGCATGACCTGGCTTGCCTTTAGTCGGTTGCGGCTGGTTAAGTTTGTTAAACCTTTCATCTTTAAGAAACTCGGGGTTTAATTGATTTTGTGTGTTTCTAGCTCTATGACGATTAATAAAATGGTTGTGTTATGAATGCTCCTGCTATGAACAATCTAACAAAGAAAAATCATGATCTAGAGGTGTTGCGGGCGTTAGCGGTACTGATGGTTATTGTTCAGCATGCAAAAAATCTTATTAATTGGTCTTCACCAGCTTTGGATGCATTTTATCGATACTTTTCGGGCGGAGTTGGTGTCGATTTGTTTTTTGTTATTTCTGGATTTGTGATTGCCAGAAGTTTTGTGTTTCGCCTAGCGGCTGCCGAATCAACAGAACAGCGAGTTTCGGTGGTTCTGTCTTTCTGGGTAAGGCGTTTTTTCAGGATTATTCCGCTGGCCTGGTTGTGGTTAGGCGTGATTCTGTTGGCGACAATTGTTTTTAATGAGTCAGGTGTGTTTCGTAGTTTTTCAAGTAATTGGGGGGGGGCAGTTGCCGCAATTTTACAGGTAGCAAATATTCGTTTCCAAGACTGCTTTATGAGCTATGACTGCGGGGCGACCTTTGTTTACTGGAGCCTCTCATTGGAGGAGCAGTTTTATATTGTATTGCCTTTGCTGGCACTAATCTTCAGGGGCTATTTAGCACAGTTTCTAATTGTAGTCGTGGCGTATCAATTTATATTCTCTTCTGGGTCCGCGTTTGCGTTTCGCTTCGAGGGCTTAATCTTTGGCGTGCTACTGGCGATCTTTGCACGCAAACCACTGTATCAGCAGATAGAGCCAGTTTTCTTGAGTGGAAAGAGTTTTTCTATTGGGCTGTTGGTTTTCTTAGTGGTGCTGCTATTTTCTGTACACGCGGCCGCTCTGCATGTGGTTCCGGTAACTATGCAGTTTAAGTTGGTCGCAATTATATCGCTGGCCATTGTTTGGCTGGCTTCTTATGATCGTAACTACTTCATTGTCAACAATAAATTGAGCTTGCTTCCCCTCTGGATTGGTAGTCGCTCCTATGCGCTTTATCTAGTGCATATCCCGACTTTTTTCGTTGTGCGGGAGTGTTGGTTTCGCCTGTATGGTACCAGCCAACCTGCTGGCGAGGCGCTTGTCGGCTATTTAGCGCTGGCTGCATTCTTATTGATTTTGTTCGCAGAGCTGAGTTACCGGCTTGTTGAGGTACCTATGCGCAACCGTGGCGTGAAGATTTCCCTCTCTCTATTATCTAAAGGTAATCAGAAGGACAATTCAAGTGACACTGAACCCCTGCTGGTGGCCAACCGTCATGTTACTTAATTATGTATATTAGTGTATTGACGATGTGTTTTTAAACTACACCCTGAATGAGTCGTTCATTCATTATTTTCTGATTACTGTTTGTGGAGGACGGATGAAACAGCTACTGCTGCATTTTTGTTTGTGGATTATGTCAAAATTTAAGCTGAAAGATGAGATGTCTAGAATTCTGAATTCTGAACAGGCGGGGCGTGAACTGTCGAGGCGTGAAGAGGTTGCGCCTAAGCGAGTCAATATTTTTCAGGACACCTTATTGAGTGGCTGGTTCAACTCTGACGCGAATGAGCTTTTTAAAGGATTTTCAGTCTCTAGTGAGGATGTTGTTCTGGATGTTGGGTGTGGGGATAGCCCATTTTTGAGTTTTTGTGCTGAGCGAGGGGCCGATATAATCTTTGCGGATATTGATGCGGGGAATGTTGAGGCCACATTTAATAAGTTAAAAGGTACGAAAGCAAGAAGCTTAAAACCTATTGTTAGTGATGCAAACCCTCTTCCTCTAGAGGACGCGACTGCCAGTAAAATTATCGCCATGGAGGTGATTGAACACGTTGATGATCCCGTTGTTTTTTTATCAGAGCTTGTTCGAGTCGGGCGCCCTGGGGCCACATATTTGCTGACAGTTCCAGATAGTGTGGCGGAGAACCTTCAGGCGAATGGCTTGGCACCTGACTCGTATTTTAAGAAACCAAATCATGTGAGGGTAATTGGACGTGATGAATTTCAAGATATGGTTGAATCTTCGGGCCTTGTAGTAGAATCCAGAGAGTTTTATGGCTTTTATTGGTCTATGTGGTGGATGTTTTTTTGGGTATGTAAGCAGGATTTATCCGTTGCGGCTGCTCATCCGCTGTTAGCTAGCTGGACTTCAACGTGGGAAGAATTATTGACTCTGGATGGCGGCGAGGAGGTGAAGAATCTGCTCGACAACTTTATGCCTAAGAGTCAGGCTATTATAGCGAGAAAACCACTTGAGTAAGTTGCAGTGAAGATTTACATTTATATTGATCAGCCAGTTCGCACCTACCTCTGTAGTTTATAAGGATAAGGGTTGTTTTATGACGGTGTTGGTCGAGTGCACTCATGTGTTTTTTAATCCGGAAGTTAATTCGGGTATTCAGCGTGTTGTTAAAAATATCGTCAATAAACTACCCGAAGGCAGTGACGATATTCTTCCTGTTGTGTTGAAAGGTGATGAGGTTTTCAGGGTCAGGAGTCTTTATACAGGAGTGACTGAGGGCAAGTTGCTCCCGTGGTCATATCGTTTTGAGCGATTTGGCGATCGCATGAGTCTGTTTTCAGCTGGCTCGGCTTCGGGTGCGAAAGGTTTCTTTTCTTTGCAGTGGATGAAGCGCTGCTCTTATTTTTTTTGTTCTAGCTTATTTTTCGTGTTTGCGAATATCACCCTATTATTGTCTTCCTTATTTGGTTCGCGACGGCGCTTGTCGCTGGTCACCGTTAAGGCGGATGATGTTTTGGTTTTGTTGGATTCATCATGGTCAGAAGGCTTTTTCTCTAAGGTCGATAACTTGCACGGTATGGGCGTTAAAGTAGTGCCCGTTATTTATGATGTCATCCCAATTGTTCACCCTGAATTCCATAATGAGAGGATGGTCAATGTTTTTCAGAAATGGTTCAGTTGGACAGCCCAAGTGGCGGATGGTTATCTGGCGATCTCAGAATCGGTTGTCGAGGAGCTTAAAGTAGTCCTGGGCGAACAAGTTTCAAGAGAGAGGCTTGATGATTTTTGGTTTTCAAGTTTTAGGCTGGGAAGTGATCTAAAGCCATCACTTGATGAAGGTGGGGTACGATCCAAAGTTAAGGACGTTTATGCGTTTGATGCTTCAATATTTCTGAGTGTTAGTACCATTGAGCCTAGAAAGAATTACGATTATCAGTTAGATGCTTTTGATAAGTTGTGGGCTGATGGAATGGATGTGCGTTTGTGCATTGTTGGGCGAGTGGGTTGGCACACGGAGTCTTTGATGGCTCGAATTAATTCCCATTCAGAGTTAGGGCGGCGGTTATTTGTTTTTCATGACCTGGGTGATCATGAGTTGATCTATTGTTATATGCACTCAAAGGCGCTTATATTTACCTCCCTCGCTGAAGGTTTTGGATTACCTCTTGTTGAAGCTTCCCATTATCAGTTGCCAGTGATATGCAGCGATATACCAGTTTTTCGAGAGGTTGGGGGCGATAATGTAGATTATTGTGACCTTGATGATTTCTGTAGTTTGATCGCTTTAATTAAAGAACGGGATTCGTCTGTATGTGACTTAAATTTCTCTAAAAGCGGCTGTATTTCATGGGAAGAGTCGGCCTCGGAGCTCATGAAAAAGCTATCGTTTAATATACTTGTTAATAAGTAATTGGGTCTTTGCTTGTTTTTGAACGAAAACCGCTGAGTTAGATGATTCCTCTCCCGCTTGTGCTTGCTGACGTTACAGGTAGGCCCGTCAGTCAGCAGGGGTTCAGCATGAAATATACCTCATTAGTACTGAGCATTTTTATAGTAAGTTAATGCTTTTTTGTGAAGACTACCTCAGCTAAATGGGTGGCTGTTGTTAAGTGTAAATTCCACAGGATGTTTTTTCGGTTATGGTTACTGTTACTACAAGCTCTAATAAAAACTACCATATTGAGGTGCTACGAGCTGTCGCCATCGTTTTCACATTGGTGTTGCATTTTAAATCAGTGTTTTTTTATAACCAGAAAGATTTTCTCCTTCCTTTCTATAGCCGGTTTGACCTTTCGGTAGGGGTTGACTTGTTTCTTGTTATTTCCGGTTACGTGATTACTCGTAGTTTGGTTGATGCTTCGCATACAGCTAACTTTAGTCGGAAGAGCAATATCGCAGCCTTCTGGATGCGTAGGGTGTTTCGTCTGTTGCCCACTGCCTGGATCTGGTTGTTGGTGGGTCTTCTGGTTAACCTTATGTTTAATACCTATAGTGGCAATGCGGATCTTTTTTGGACGAACTTGCTCTCAGTAGGCGCGGCTATGCTTAACCTGTCGAATATTTACGAGCCGTATTGTTTTTTTAATCAGGAATTGGCGTGGTGTGCTAGGAGTATTTTGTCCAGCCCCACAGACGGAATTCTCCATTCGCACTACTGGTCGCTTTCATTGGAGGAGCAGTTTTACATTATATTCCCCTTGTGTTTTTTCTTTGTTAAACGGCCTTGGTTTATTGCGTTGTTGGTTTTAGCAATTGCAGTTCAGTTTTTTTGGAAACGTCCATTCTTTCATCCTTTCTGGTTTGTTAAGACCGATGCATTGTGTTGGGGGGTCCTCATTGCATTTTTATCTTATAGTAGGTTTTATGAGCAACTGCGTTTGTTTTTTTGTCGTCATGCTTACCTCGCTCAGGGGCTCATGCTGGCGCTAATTGTTGCTCTTCCTTTTGTGGCTTCTAAGATACAAGGGGTGTTCACTATGCAGCCCTATGGGGTGGGTGTGGTGGCCCTGATGAGTGCGGGTATTGTTTTACTTGCCTCTTTTGACTTTAAGAGTGTTAATAGAGATAAGAGTCTTGTACGGTGTCTTTTATATCTGGGTTCCCGTTCGTACGCCTTATATATCATTCATATGATCTTGTATTTTTCAGTTTGGAGGATCACCTATTATTATTCTCCCGAAATCGACAACCACTACATGCAGGTTGTTTTTAATGTTGCGCTTTGTTTAATTGCACTTGGGGTTACCTTGGTGCTGGCAGAGTGGAATTACCACGTTATCGAGAAACCTTTACGTCTCAAGGGTCGGCAGCTTTCTACTGACTATATTCTAGAGCGTGGAAAGCAGAAAGGGCGGGTGAGCAGAAGTTGATTTTTATTACTGATATAAGGAGTGGCAAGGTGGGCCGTGAGCCCTCCCTGCTTACTAAGGTTTGTGTCGCGCAGCCTTTAAACGTGCTTTAAAACACAATTCTCTCAATAGAATATGTCGTCTTGGGTCGCTCTGTGAACCTGTTGCTATTGTGTGATTAATGCTGTGCTTCACAGATTATGGATTAGCACAGGGATACTTTTTGTTGCTTTACCTTGGCTCCCGTTAATCTCAATATCTATTGTGCCCACTTCACTAGTTTCTCCCTTGCTTGTTTCAAACACGCTGCATGGAATAAACAGAAAGCGTGGCAGGTTCTGGTGGTCGTAATTTTCAAGACGACCGGCAAAGCGGCAGCTAAATGTAAACTCAAAATCTTTTATATTTAGCCTTATAAACAGCTTTGCTTTTCTTGGGGCTACTATTTTACTTCCGGAAAATCTTAGTTCGCCACCTGAATAACTTATTTCTAGTTCGCTTGGGCTTATTTCTGATTTTATTTTTCGCGCGATGTTTAGGTCGGCAAGATACTTGCTCGGGTTTAAGTGCTTGTTGGATTTATGGTCGTGGTTTTCAAATATTGCCTTCTCAGGGTCGACTGAGGGCAGCCAGGAATCAAAGTTTGGTGGCCAGCCCGTAGTACGGTAAGCACTCTCGATAAATAAGTCTGGGTGCAGGAATTTAGCAATGTTGAAATATACGCTCCACTCGTCTACGCCAATGTTAGATGATCGGTTTAGGATCTTTTGGCTCAGTTCTTTGTTGATGATCTGTGGCATGTGTGCATTATACAGCTTGTAGTCATAGCCTGAGCTTTGGAGGAATTTTGCCGTTCTCCAAAGTCCTTGGTCAAAGCTGGTGGGTGTGGGAAATGCGCCAAGCCAATCTTTTCCGTCGCTAAAAAAGTAGTGAGCCTTATGTTTTCCGTTGACTATAAAGTCATCTATTGTGCAGGGTTTTACTACCAGGTAATCATCATCGAAAGCAATGAAGTTTTCTGCAATGGCGTCGTGTGCGTAGAGGGTCTTACGCAACAGGCTATTCCTAATGAGATGGTCTTCAGGTAGGTCGTTAAGGCCAATGCTTTGCTCTTCGATAAATGTAATGCTTAGGTCGAGGTGTTGTGTGGATTTCCTCATGCTATCGATATATTGCGCAGAGGTGAGAACAACGATCTCTTGGATAAAAGTCATATTTTTTATGACTGATTCAAGCGATCTTTTCAGGGCGTTAGGGCGAATGGAGATGTAAACTGCTTGTGTTGGGGGCGTTGAAAAATTATTAATTATGCTTATTGTATTCAGCAGTGTGTGTAGTTGGTTTGCGGAATCCTGCCAGGTGGGGGCACAGAAGTCTCTGGCTAGTTGCTTGTAGTGTGCATGGATGTCCGTTTTTTGTAATTCGATGACGGCATTGGCTGTGCATTCTGGTGTGGGTGAAACGGTGTAGGCCGCGCCTTTTGCGACTTCTTCCATTGCGCTATCTTGAGAGCAAATTGTCACGCAATTATGGCTCAGAGATTCAATGACTGGTAGGCCATAACCTTCGTAATGAGAGGTGTTAATGCAGGCAAAGGCCCCCTGGTAAAGTGCTGTTACAGTTTCGTCCGATGCGCCCTTGAGCCAGTGAATTCGTTTTTTGTGGTAACGGTGTTTTTCTATGCGCTTTTGTAGTTGCTCTATTTTCCAACCTTGCTTTCCAACGATGACTAGGTCAACGTCAATATTTTTAGCAATGAGAAGGTCCATTGCGTCAATTAATAATTGGTAGTTCTTTCTCGGTTCTACTGTGCCGACGGCTAATAAGTAAGGGCGCTTGTATTTACTTTTCTTTTTCTCTGTGTGCTTGAACTCAAAATCAGAACCTAGCTCGACTACTTTGGTTGTTGGTTTGCCTGCACCAATTTTTTCAGCAATACGGATGAGGTCCCGCTCTACTGTTTTCGAAATGCACAACCAGTAATCTGCATACTGCAGCGCGGCACTGAAATTCTCGGAATATGCGAAGACAGTGTTTTCATGTGAGAAGTGAGGGAAGAGTATTGGCACGGCATCATAGTGGAACTTAGCAATGATTACCCCGTTGCTTTTTAGCTTTTGGTACAGGGTTCTTACACAATAGTCATCCCCCCATGATGCGTCGATGTCTAAAAATATATCCCCTGTGGCTAATGACTCCAGCGATATAACTTTTGTTGGCTTGATAGGTTTAGCGTTCAGGAAGTTATCTAAATCTTGTTGGGCCTCTAATAAGCGGAAGCTATCATCAACCCAGCAGATGAAGTTAATGTTGTCTTGTGACCACAGTTGTGAAGTGAACTCTCTGACCACCCGTTGAATGCCGGTTTTGGTCATGGTTGTCGCGGTGTTGGTTACATTGATGTATGTGGTCATTGGATGGTCTTCTTGTAGCCTCTAAGTTTGAACTCTTTGGAGTTCAGGATGTCTCTTATGAACATCTCGGTTGTGTTCTCGATAATGATTCTTTGGGAGAAGTTTTGTATACAGCGTTCAGATGGGTAGCGGAATAAGAGCGCGAGAAAAGTGTGTGTGATGCATCTTTCTATGTCATCCAGATTGTTTAGATCGGGGCGGTATTGTTCTTTCTTCTCACGAATTTCTGCTATCAATAAAGGACTGAAGCCGAGCTTGTACTCGCTGCAGAGCTTACTGTTGAGATCCTCTGTGAAATACTCTGGATGGGTTACATTTTTTGGTAGGGGTTCCGCTAGGGGAGAGGGGTTGCCTTTTGCTCGCATTGACTGGCTACGGTTATGCCGGAAGAGTAGGACTCTTAGCTTTTGGCTTAGGTATGGCTGTTTTTGAACGATAAAAAGTATGAGTGATTTGAGTGCTGGGAAACGCTTGGTGAGTTGAATGATCCAAGTGAATACTGCTGATAAGAGCTTTCTTGTGATGCTTTTCATTTCTGTTTTACTTTATAGTATTTTTGTCGGGATAACTTCATGTATGTCTTGTGTCGCTTCTAGGATATTACTGCTTGAGAGGGCACAGATAAAGCGGAGAGTCGATCTGCAGTTGCTACCTAGTCTGCAGTGGCTAGCGCTTTTGGGATTGAGCCTAGGTAGTGTTGAGGCTCAATACTTAGCTTTGGCCTAGCAGATATTCTTAGGTTATGGTTGATTCTTCATGTTTGCTTAGTTCTTCTTATTGTTTTTTATGAGTGCAAGCTTGGGTGGTGCGGTTTGTTTATTGAAAACCAAGTCGTCAATCCCATTGCTGGGTTGGTAGGCGGCTGGTGACGCTAACATCAGTTCTCTAAGTCCCTGGTGGTCTTGCGTTTCGGCAAGGCCTGCAATATTGCTCAGAAGCCTGTTGGCTTGCTCCCAGGTAATATGTTCTTCCTCGGCACGCATGATCCTTGGGTGCCGTGTGCCAGTGCAGTTGTTGCCTACAAGCAGTTCTTCATAGAGTTTCTCTCCAGCTCGCAACCCGGTGTACTCAATAGCGACATCGCCCTCAGTATTGAGGTCATCCTGAATTGTAAGTCCCGATAGCAGGATCATCTCTCGTGCCATGTCCGCAATCTTGACGGGCTCTCCCATTTCTAACACAAATACATCACCGCCTTCACCCATGGCGCCAGCTTGTATCACTAGCTGAGCGGCTTCGGAGGTGGTCATGAAGTAGCGAGTGATCTCTGGGTGTGTAACGGTAACCGGGCCGCCGCTCTCTATTTGTTGGCGGAATCTAGGCACAACGGAGCCTGATGAGCCGAGCACATTGCCAAACCTGACCATGCTGAAACAGGTGCTGTGGCTTTCTTTCGCCAGTGCTTGCAGCGTTAGTTCAGCAATACGTTTGGAAGCTCCCATGAGGTTGGTGGGGCGTACGGCCTTGTCGGTTGATATGAGGACAAAGGTTTCAACGTTACTTTTTATGGCCGCTTGCGCGCAGCATTGCGTACCGAAAATATTGTTTTTCAGGCCCTCAATTATATTCTGTTCTACTAGCGGTACGTGTTTGTAAGCCGCTGCATGATAAACCGTATCAACCTTGTAGTGTTCCATGATGTTGGTCAGCCGCTTACTGTCTTGCACTGAACCCAGTAGTGGCGCGATAACCAAGGGGCTGCCCTCGCGCTTGCTAAGCTCTTCTAGCTCTTGATGGATCTTGTAGAGGTTGTGTTCGTTTAGCTCAAAGAGAATAAGCTCTTTGGGTTTTTGTTTGGCAATTTGTCTGCAGAGTTCTGAGCCAATAGAGCCTCCAGCGCCTGTTACCATGACAACCTTTTGGTGTGTGTTAGTGCTCAATAGTTCATGGTTAGGGCTTACCGGCTCTCGACCGAGTATGTCTTCAATTTGGATGTCGCGAATGTCGCCAGCGTTGGCTTTGCCGTCGAGTATGTCGGCGAGTGGCGGTAGTGTTCTTACTGGGATGTGAAGCAGCTCAAGTTGCCTGACGATTCTGCGCTGCTCGGACTTGCTCTCTTTATCGAAAGCCAGCAGTACCAGTCCAATGTTATTGGCAGGGATTAGGCTAGGCAGTTGATCGAGGTGGTAGACGGTGAGGTTTCTAATTGAGCTGCCCTTTAGCCTTTTGTCGTCATCAATAAACCCAACTGCGCGGTATTCTTCGCTGTTTTGCATGCTGAGGGCTAGCTGATTACCTCGCTGGCCTGCGCCATAGATAAAGGTGGGGATGGCTCCTTTGGGGTGGAGCATTTGAACAATGCTCCTGATTAAGGCCCGAGGAACACCAACAAAAATCAGGGCTGTAAAGATATATATGATCGGTACAGTCCGAGGGATACCTGCGTGTAGGAAGTAACTCGAAGCGGCCAGTGCGATGCTGGAGGCAAAGACGCCAATGAGCACAGTGAGTATGGCCTGGTGGGCCATGTATCGGAGTACAGCGCGGTAGAGCCCGAGACGTATAAACGTGAATATGGACACGCCTAAAGTGATTGCTAGGCAACCTAAGTTGCCTAGGTTTAGCTCGATAGATAGGGTGCCAAGGCGGAAGTAGGTGGCAAGAAAGATCGATAAAGTAATAGCCAAACAGTCATAGACTATGGAAATTATGCGCTTAGTTGAGCGTTTTGATTCAAGAAACTGTGTGAGCATCATAGGTGTGTACTGGCTCGTCAGGAGCTTCTGATTATATTTTGAGCGCCTGATTATAGCAGTGCCAGCAATCAATGTAAGGGGCTGGTTGGTTACTTTATTGGCTGTCGGAGCCTGCTTTTTGTTTGGCGCAAATGAGGCAAAGCGGAAGGTAGGCTATGAGCGCCAATATGGCCGCGTATTCAGTGGCTAGGCTTGCCAGCCACGCAAGCGGTGTCAGCCAAAATATATTGATAGCCGCTACACCAATGGTGATCTGCCCGTGAGATTGCTGCTTGCGGCTGAGAATCTGATAAGCATGACTTCGGTGTGCTTCCTGCCAGCGTTGACCTGTGAGTATGCGTGTCACGAGTGTCCAGCTGCTGTCGCAAATAAATACGGCCAAAAGTATTACCCAGCACCAGAGGTTCATGGCCGTGCTACTGCTAATGATTATGGCCAGCAGGCCAAGGCTTATACCTAGGTAACCGCTGCAGCTGTCGCCCATGAATATTTTGGCTGGCGGCATGTTTAGAGCGAGAAAACCCAGCAGGGGAGCGATTAAGAGTAGCGGCAGTTCGGCGTTGTTGTTGTGCCCCAGCAGTATCAGTGACGCTCCAATCAGGACGGTGATGGCTTCGGTTGTGGCAATGCCATCAATGCCGTCCATAAAATTGTATAGGTTGATTAGCCAGGTGAGGCCGATAGCAGCGAAAATCAGTCCAAGGCCTGTCATTCCTAGCTCGTAGTGCCCAAGCGCAAGTGTGGGCAGCTGGGGAAGTAGGGCTAGCGCCAGTAGGCTGGCGCCGAGGTGGATGCTAAATCGGATGCGGCTGCTGAGAGACCGGTAGTCATCTATAAACCCCGTTATTGCCACGATACCGCTGCAGATTATGAATGGGATGGCGACTTCCCGGGATAGCAGCCCCGCGTACACAGCGTAAACCAGGAGTAAGCCATGGCTGATGACGATTGCAATGCCGCCCCCGCGTGGGGTGGGTTGAGTGTGCGAACTCCGGTGATTGGGGGTGTCGATGATCCCTTTTTTTAGGGCGTGCCGACGATAGGCTTCTGCAAGCAGCAGGGCGCTGAGCCCACTGAGGAGAAACACGCTGAGGAATTGAAAGGCGGTTAAACTCTGCACTTTGTTACTGTTCTCTCATCGGTGTTGGCGGTGTTGGCGGTGTTGATGCGCTAGGCGTCGGGAATGGCTGTTCGGCGACAACTTCAAGGTTGCCGATCAGTCGCTCTATTTCTTCAAGCTTCCCCAAGAGCTTGCCTGCCGCAAGCAGTAGCCAGCGAGGCGCGGGAAACAGTATCGCGGGAGTGTTGTGGTCGCTAGCGATTCTTCTAATCAATGCCGGTGTCGACGAGCTGCTTTTGTTTGCAATTAAGTAGGTCTGGCCTGCAGCGCTGGTTTGTGTTGCGCACTGTTCTAACGTTGAGCAGAGTTGGGGCAGGTCAATAAGGCTGCGTTTATTATTGATGTTGGCAAAGGGCAGGGGCATGCGCCAGCGCAGTGCCTTGTGGAGCAGGGCAATGTTGCCCTTTGCGTGGGGGGCGTACACGAGCGGGATTCGCACAGTGACCAGCTCGACACCGTCTGTTTTACACTGCTGCGTTAGGGCGCATTCGGCTTCGAGCTTACTGATGCCGTAAGCGCTAGAGGGGGCCGGTTCACTGGAGCGGGTAAAGGGGCTGGTGTCCGTTTTTTCTCCGTTGGCCTTAATGCTACTTAAAAAAACAATGCGCGTTACGCCGGCGGCGGCCGCCGCCTTGGCCAGTTGAATGGACAGGTTTACGTTAGTGGCTCTGTAGGCTTCTAGGCTGTCTAAATCTTCGCTGCGGTGGTGAGTGCGGGCAATTAAGTGGATGAGTACATCGCAGTTTTTGAGGGCGCTGCGCATTGAATGTTGGCTGTTGTAATCGACGAATACATTCTTATTGTGGCTGCGTACTAAGGGGGTCGTATCGATATTACGCTTGCGTAGGTGTTCACAGAGGGCTTCGCCCACAAACCCATTGGCACCACTCACTGCGATACGCATAATACATCTCGGCCATTTATATTAAGTGAGCAGCGATTCTATCTGGGAAGTTAGGGGGGTTAAAGTGTGGTGTTTTTTACGCCGCTAGGCTTGCCTCTTGTCTGGCTCGCTGATAAAGTGCGCGACATCTTG
>Ga0209826_1000343_pt1 | contig 33863 bp, 26 predicted proteins | sample GOMGulsemesocosm_5_FD_184637 | JGI IMG/M metagenome (GOLD analysis project Ga0209826, IMG submission 184637) | Methane-oxidizing microbial communities from mesocosms in the Gulf of Mexico - GOM15C Gulf of Mexico (SPAdes) (version 2) | ecosystem: Environmental > Aquatic > Marine > Cold seeps... | reverse complement strand
CACGAAGCCAGGATGATCTCTCAGCGCACTTGAAGAAAAAACAACCTGAACAAAAGGGATAAGACCCTGTAATCGTATCGGCTGTCCTTCGTTGATTCCGGGGACGTCCACGATTGTCGGTAGACCCTGCGAAAGAGCTGGCACCCCAGCTCTTTCTCCCAAACAGATAGACTGCCTCTCTTTCAAATATTGACGGGTAATGGCACCGATGGTCATGCCCGCATCATTGATCGATTATTCGCGCTTTTGCTCCTCTTTGAGAACCGCCTTGACCGACAGGGCAGAAGTGGAGGGAACGCCATTATGCATCCGCCGAATATTTAGCGGCGATCTGTTCAGGCACATCAATCAGACGGCCACCCAGATACTCGCCCATGCTCTTGGCGAGGGCATCGATACGGGAGGAGGCCGAAACGCCTTCACCCAGATAACCTCGGATGTAAAAGTTGAGCGCCCGGATATTAGGCAGCTCATAGCGCTCGACCTCGCAATCGGCGGTGTCTGGTAGCAGGGCCTTGAGGCGCGAGACCGTCAGGTACTCCAAGAGATGGCTGAAGTCTTCATCATCTCGAGCCCAGACGCCTATGTTGGCGTTGCCACCCTTGTCACCGGAGCGGGTGCCGTAGACTTGGCCCAAATACACCTCGGTGCGCTCTCCTTGAGGCGCTGCCAGCGGTTCTACGGCGGGCACCTCATAGCGGGTGCGCTTCACATCCAATTGGCTGGTGGGCTGTACATCAACGGTTTCGCCGTCTAGGTGAACCCGTTCGACAATGTGTTTGCTGCCAACAAGGGCCGGCCAGTGCACCATGAACGATATCGGTTGTGGGATGGGGTTGCCCCCGCTAACTACAGGTATAAGCCCCGGGATATTGCTGAGAATAAGCTCCATCTCCCCCAGTACAAAAAGTATGTTCACTTTGTTTTCGTCGGTGGACTTTACTGACAGGCGCAGGCTGGACAGAGATTCCTCGAAGGTTTGAGGGTCTCGGTGGCCGCTGAGAATAATCTCTTCACTGACTTCGTCAAAGGAGTCTCGTCCGCCGGCGAGGTCTAGCATGGTATCGGCGTAGAGACGTGCCTTGGCTTCGATGTTGATGCCGGCCAAGGGGGCAATAACCGTGAGTTTGTAGCCCCCGTGGGTATTGATGCAGACCTTGTGTGTTTTCGGTGGGGCGGAACCTTTGACGCCCGACACCTGTACCCTATCGTTACCTAGGTCCTCAATCTTCATGCTGTCGAAGTGGGCAATGACATCCGGGTTCAGGTAAGCGGGGGTGTCGGTCTCGTACAAGGTTTGTGCCGTGACCGTGCCGGTAGACACCAAGCCGCCGGTACCCTCGTGCTTGGTGATGATACAGCTGCCGTCTGCGGAGATTTCAGCGATGGGGTAACCGATGTTCTTAAAGCTCGGAACCTCCTTGAAGAAAGAGTAGTTACCGCCGGTGGCATGAGGGCCACACTCGATGATATGGCCTGCCACCAGTGCACCGGCTAGCTGGTCGTAGTCATCGCGTTTCCAGTTGAACTTCCAGGCGGCGGGGCCCATCACCAGCGAGGCGTCGGTGACTCTGGCGGCAATAACGATATCGGCACCACGGTCCAAGGCCTCTTTGATTCCCCAGCCGCCCAGATAGGCATTGGCCATTTTTACGGGTCGTTTACTGTCGGCTAGAGGCTGTCCTGTATCGAGGTTGGTGAAGCTTTCGTTGGCGGACTGCAGTTCTTCAATTCTACCGCGCAGATCATCGCCATCGATATAGGCGATGCGAGGGGACAGGTTTTCCTGCTCGGCTATTTTCTTCAGCGCCTCGACCAGCCCTTGGGGGTTGAGGCCACCTGCATTGACGACTATTTTGATGCCCTTATCGAGGCAGCTGCGCATCACTTGCGAGGCCTGCCCGACAAAATTGCCGACATATCCGGCATCGGGGTTATTTTCATAGGCTGTGCTGAGGGCCGCCATCGTGGCCTCGGCGAGGTAGTCGCCGGTCAGTACATCGATCGGGCCGCCTTCGACCATTTCCTTTGCCGCCAGAAAGCGATCGCCCATGAAACCGCTGCAGTTACCGATCCGGATCACATCTGTTTGACTGTCTTCCATCATTGTTACCTGTTAATACGTATTAATTTCAAGTAAACACGATACAACCACTGCGGTGCTGGGGAGAGCACATTTATTGCCATGATGGGCACATTTATTGCCACCCCAGGTACATTTATTGCCAGAGAAGGTGGTGTGCGTTAAGTTCGTCTGATGACTGCCTCCCATAACATTTTTGATCATGGACCCACCTGCCGCTGGTTAGCCCAGGAGATTAATCTGCGGGAAAACCAGATACCGCAATTTCTCCATGGAACGGGCCTGCCTGTCGAGGCGTTGTCTCCGGACAGCCACCAGGTCATCAACTCGGACGCTATGATCTGCATCATGAACAGCGCCCAGCGCATCGGTATCCCTCCTGGCGCTGGTTTGCGCATGGGCAGGCGTATTGCCGCTGCTGGAGCTGGCCCGATTACCCAGTATCTACTCAGTGGCCCCGATCTTTATTCGGCGCTGCATTCCGACGATTCACTGGCTCCCGTGCGCGCGCCCATGTTCAGTACCGAACTGCACTTCCGGGGGGACTGGCTGCATTGTGAATTGAAATTTACCGGGCCCTTCGTGGGCGAGTTGCGCCGTCTGATGCTGGAAGGTTTTGCGGTGGGCATACAGGGTATCGTGGAAATGGTTCTGGGCCGGCAAGCGAGGGAAGCTCAATACGCCTTTGATTATGATCGGCCCAGCTACGCCAATTGCTATAACGACTACCTTCATGGGCAGGTCGCATTTGCAGCGGGGAATAATGAGTTATTGCTTCCTCGCGCGCTAGCGGCCTTTCCGAATCCCTTGGGTGATCCCTTGATTCATGCGGCGGCGGAGCGCACCTGTCGTCTCTTACTGACGCAGTTGGAAGGTCGCTCGGCAAACCTATCTGACCAAGTGAGGCATGTGCTCCTGTCTCAACCCTGCGGTACTCTCGACGAGACGCAAGTGGCCAGTGCCCTGTTTATTTCTAAACGCACTCTGGCTCGTCGCCTCGACAGAGAGGGCAGTAGCTATCGCGCGATTCGAGAGACACTGCTGAAAGACCTAGCCGTGCGTTACCTGCTCGAAGAATCCATCAGTGTCGAGGCAATTGCGGGGTTACTTGGATATTACAGTGCATCGAGCTTTCGACGAGCATTCCAACGCTGGTTCGGTGTGACGCCAAGTGCCTATCGCGTTAAATAGGCATGCGACTCTTGAACTTGCATAACCAACAAGCTTCGTCCCGGCCCCGTTGATCGATATCCTCGGCAGCGCCACTGCTGGCACTAGGTTCGGCTTCCGCTCGGAGTTCGGCGGGCAGGGATCCTGCGGCACATGGGCTGATGACCCGACGCTGGTGACACCCGACGCCACTAGGTTCGGCCATGGTTCGGTTTTCGGCCACAGAGGCAGAGACCCGTCAAAAACGCCTTAGCTTTCTTGGAGTTAGTGCCCACTTCGGCTGCTGTACCCTTGACTCAACTCTCCCCTACAAGAATGTCAGGTCCACAGTTTACCCTCCGGGCACAAGCAAGTCTGTGAGGGCCTTTATGCCCTTTGGGTACACCATATCAAGACCGCATCTCTCACGAGTTGCGGTTTTTTTATGCCTGGGTCTGGGGTTTGGTCGAGTGCTCTTGAGAGTTCCCCCATTGTGACCGCCCCAAAACTCTCCCCGGCAGTCACCGACCACGGCTGGCCGCGAGAATACTGCCCAGCAGACCCACAGTAGACCCACGCCTATTTGACCCGCCTTTGCTGCAAGCTCCCCGTCAGAGCCGCTACGGCCGACCCGCCACTTTCCTCCAGGCAATAAAAAGCCCCGAACAATGTCGAGGCTAAAGAGGAACCATGGGGAGAGAGTCATGATATCTGCTTACTGAGACTTGCGACTTAGAGGTTAGTTCCGTAAACATCTCAATTTTATAGAACGGCGACTCAAGAGGTCACACCTAGCGGCCACGTATTGAAGTGCTGGGGGAAAGCATGTCAATGTACGATCCATCGTGTAACCCCACGCAAGACCAAACAGCAGGCAGGCAGATAGGAAGCACACGATAAAACAACATCGTGATCATAGAAATACACTTGCCCGCTTACGACCTAGGGCTCAGCCAGTCAGCCATAGGTATCCATCATTCGTGAAGGCTAGCTGCCCTCTATTTTAAAGCCTACCTTAATCGTGACCTGATAGTGGCCGACCTTGTTATCGACAATGTGACCTCGGGTCTCAACCACTTCGAACCATTCCATATTCACTATGGAGTCTGCGCAGGTATCCAACGCATTTTGAATGGCATCTTCGATACTGGTTTTAGATGATCCGACGATTTCAACTTTTTTAAAGGTGTGATGGTCACTCATAAATAACTCCTCCCTTTCTAACGAGGATGGTAGAAGAATAAATGTTTGGCAAATTTAGATGGTGATTCTGACAGAATATTTTGATGTGACAGTGCTACAAACGGTAGGGATTAAGCGATACGGGTCACCCTGTAGAACACCCGCTGCCTAGTATTTCCCGTTAGTCCCGTTTGAACTAACAAGCTATGCTGTTAGGCCTATTGCCATTCAATTTTATTAATTTTTCCATCTCACACCCATTTCACACCATCGCTACTGGGCACTTCAAGGATGAATACAATTGGGGCTTAATATTCCTTACACCCTCATTTCAGTCTGTTGTGACGCCGAAGTAAATGGCGATCTTATCCTTGAGATCGCCCCCCTGCACCGGTTTTGATAAATAGTCATCCATGCCGCAGTCGCGGGCCGCACGCTCGGCATCCTCGCCGATATTGGCGCTCAAACCAATGATTAACAGCCGTGGCTGATCCGAGTCCTGCTCGCATAGGAACGGGTTGTGGCCTTTTTATAGCTAAGAAAATGCTCACCGATATCAGCGAAAATATGGGTTAGTAGACTTATTAACAGACGCAAAGGATTTTGAACTACGCCTAGGACAGGTAGCGCACACCAATGCGATAACCCTGCTGGGGAGGTTGACGCATATAGCTCGAGTGCAACACGCTGCGATTATCCAGCATCGCTATCTCACCAGAGCCCTGTGGCTCATCCCAGCGCTGCTCCAACACCACGCGCCCCAACACCTCAGCCATGTCTTCCAGGCCAAACAAATCATAATGGGATAGCTGTTTACGCGCCTGCTCGCTGTCCCCCTGGCGCAGAGACTGTAGATAGCCAACCAGGTTGGCGGTCACCAGAGTCGAGCCAATGCGCGGCTGACTCTGTTCAGCATCGAAGGGGTTGCGGGTGTAGAGCGAGTAAGGTGTTGGTTGATATTCATTGCGGTCGCGGTGAAAATTCAAATGGGGAAAACGATTGCGGTGGCCCAGATCGCGCAGCGATGCCGGCAGATAAGCATTCTTCAGACTGACAAAGCCAAACTCGCCAATCAGCTTGCGGCTATTGCCGAGTAACTCATGGCTCGTTGAGTGCATACAGATCTCGACCGGCTCGGAAAAGCGAATCGACAGGCCAAAATGTAGGAAAGAAAAACCAATGCCCGACCGGTGCTCGGCGTGCTTAAAATCGGCCAGTAAGTTCGGACCATAAAAATCACGCAGCGCCTGGCGATAATCCACCACCCCTATACTTAATTCACACCTTGCGCCCTGCAGCATAAAAACCTGGGGTTCTCGGGGTTTCTCCAAAAGTGACTTGAGGGGTTTATCGGGAATCAACAAATAATCCAGCCGCTTGACTGGGGTCGCCTCCGCTGACGGTGTAATACCCGATGCATTCAATGCTTGGACTCCATCAACTCGGGCAGGTGTGTCCTAGCCGCGGCCTTAACGCCCTCGAACAATCCCTCGGCCAGCACCACAATATCCCTGTGCAGGTGAGACAAATTAGCATCGTCAAGCAGCGACAGGTTAGGGCGCAGCGAATAGGTGGTCTGCATAACATCACCCAGCCCCAATACCTCAATGCCCCAGTGATAGTAAGTCTCACGTTCGCCATAGAGCTGTCCACAGTGCTCGACCAGCAGCCGCGGCAGGCCTTGAGAGCTGGTGTTGAACCAAACACTGGGGAGTTTAATCAGTTTATCCGCGCTGTCACTGTGTCCCTCGCATGACCAGCAGGGTGTTACCACTCGCAGACTATTGAGGGCGTAGACCAGAGGCACTATGCGACTTTCCAGAGGGAACTCCCCAGGTTCGGAGGAGAGCTTGCGCGCTAGGTGTCGACAGCTTATCGAGCAGCTACAGGCACAGCTCGGTGATTGTGAACAGGCACAGGGCAGATGACAGTTCTGGCAGGGGCGCTGGTCTCTGTCGCTGACAATATGACTAATTATGGTGAGGTCCGATGCTGAGCGCAGAAGCTCGCCCGCCTCGGTTTTTTCATGGTGAATTTTCACGATTCAAATCATCCCTAGTGCGTGCGAATGATAAGAGGATAGACCATAACCACATATAAACTAGGGTTAATAGGTAACCCACAGGTGGCTGCCGCCACCCCGCATAACCCCCGCGAAAATGCAGCAGGGACTTGGCAGAGTATTTTGATCACAGCTTGTGATGAGTCAAATGTCCGCTTTGGACCGTGAATTCAATAAGCCGCAAGCTCCCTTCGCGCAACTGCTCTCTCACTCACAACTCCTCTACACAGCCACAGCGTCCACTCGCGCTGTGGCTTACCTACTCTTGCTCGTCACTTGATTGTTAATCCAGCACATACTAGAGTGATCACTCCAAAACAGTATTTATCACTGGGAATATCAATTGGCGAGACCAAAAGCGTTTAATCAAGATCAGGTGCTCACCGAAGCTATGTTGTGCTTCTGGCACAGGGGTTATGGCGCCACCAGCTTGAAGGAGCTGCAAGCTGCCACCGGCCTTACCCCCGGCAGTATTTACAACAGCTTTGACTCTAAAGATGGTTTGTTTCTGGCTTCATTGGATCACTATATTGATGAGGTCGTGGCGCACCGCGTGCGCGAGCACCTGCTTAAAGGCGATCCTATAGCGGGTATAGAGGCCTATATCTTCGAGTGCTTTCGCAACCGCGACAATGGCGAAGAGATTCAACAGGGTTGTCTGTTGATCAACACCTCAACAGAGCTTGGCCCGCACGACGAGGTGGTGCGCGCGCACGTGGTGAAAGGCATGAAGGTTGCCCAGCGAGGCCTGCAGAGCGCCATTGAGCGGGCCCAGAGTACGGGCCAAATTAAGGCCGAGGCAGATGCCAAGGTGCTGGCCCGCCATCTCGGACTGCTATTAAACGGCATGCTCGTGCAGGCAAAAATATCCTCCGGCCAGGGGTGGCTCGATAGCGCCATGGGCAATATCAGAAGTTTATTGCACTAGGGCACCTCTGAAAAGTGGCGGTAGCGCTCAGCGGGTGCCTCAAACATCCAGATGCAAGGCGCACTTCGCCGCTAATACCCACAGGGCACAAGTGGCCGTAGTCCTTAGCAAGAGGTGTAACGCCGCAGATGGTTGTTTGAGGACTCGCCCTGCGGGGCCTTCAGGCGAATCCGCACTCGTCGTAGCCGCTTATCGACAGGCAACCAGCCTGCCTCAAAGCAGCGCCTAGATTGCAAACTCGCCTGAAGGCCTGAGCTGCAGCGACATTATTCAGAGATGCCCTAGATAACCTGAGATTAATCCAGCGTTGTTCAGGGCGAGCAGCCCACTAAAGATCCACCGTGAAAAAGGCCTAGGCCTTTTTATTTGGCCCAATGCTAGACCGATCGTTTTAAGACTAACCAATAACAACCAGGGCGATTCATATGAAAGCACTGCGCACACCAGATGCCTGTTTCGAAAACCTACCCGATTATTCTTTCGAGCCGCACTATCTAATGGTCGAGGATGATGAAGGCGGCGAGCTGCGCGTTCACTATTTGGACGAGGGCCCTGCCGATGCAGACCCAGTGCTGTTGTTGCACGGCGAACCCTCCTGGTGTTACTTGTATCGCAAGATGATTCCCATCCTGGTCGCGGCCGGTCACCGAGTCATAGCGCCAGATCTGGTAGGGTTTGGTCGCTCGGATAAACCCGACAAGCGCGATGATTACACCTACAAGCGTCATGTCGGCTGGATGCAATCGCTGCTCGATCAGTTACAGCTCGATGGCATTACCCTCGTTTGCCAAGACTGGGGCGGCCTAATTGGCCTGCGTCTGGTGGCGGAAAACACACAGAAATTCTCCCGCGTTATTGCCGCTAATACCATGCTGCCAACAGGTGACCACAACCCTGGCGAAGCCTTTGAACAGTGGAAAAAGTTCTCCCAGCAAGTTCCCGAATTTAACTCTGGCGACATTATCAAGGGTGGTACCACCACTGAGCTACCCCAAGCGGTGATCGATGCCTATAACGCGCCCTTCCCAGACGAGCGCTACAAGGAAGGTGCTCGCCAGTTTCCCACGCTGGTACCGGCATCCACCGACAACCCAGCCACCCAGGCTAACCGCGAAGCCTGGAAGGTGCTGGGGGCTTGGGATAAGCCTTTTTTAACCGCCTTCAGTGATTCGGATCCAATAATGGCCGGTGGCGATAAACTCATGCAAAAGCTGATCCCTGGCTGTAAGGGGCAAGCGCACACCACCATCAAAAACGGCGGCCACTTCCTACAGGAAGATCAAGGTGAAACTCTGGCCGAGGTGGTCGTGACCTTTATTCAGTCAACTACCTAGATTCAACCAAATCCATAAATTCAGCCAACAGCTAATTGACGAGCGAAATTAAAATGATAACGAACACCACGCTAACCGTTAATAAAATCGATTACTCAAAAACGACCGTTGTAAAACAGGACCTACCGACTATTGGTAAAGGTCAGGTGCTGTTAAAAGTGTCTGAGTTTTCCTTAACCGCCAACAATGTGACCTACGCCGCCATGGGCGAGTTTTTAAACTATTGGAAGTTTTTCCCCGCCGCCGAGGGCGACGGCGTCATCCCCGTCTGGGGTTTTGCGCAGGTGCTCGCCTCCAACTGTGAGGGCATTGCCATGGGCGAGAAGTTCTACGGTTATTACCCAATGGCCACCCACCTGCTGGTAGAGCCAACACAGGTGAGCGCCTCAAGCTTTGTCGACGGCGTTGCGCATCGCCAGCCATTATCGATTATTTACAATCAGTATATTCGCTGCAGCCATGACCCTCTGTATCAGGTGGAAACCGAAGCGCTGCAGATGCTGTTGCGGCCGCTCTTTACCACCTCATTTTTGCTGGATGACTTTTTTGCCGACAACCAGTTTTTTGCATCAGAGCAATTGGTCTTAACCAGTGCGTCGAGTAAAACCGCGCTGGGCATGGCCTTCTTACTGAATCACCAACGCGCCGACAGAACCGAGAACTATCAAATTATTGGCCTGACCTCCGAATCGAACAAGGCCTTTGTAGAGGGTCTGGGCTGTTACGACCGAGTTCTAAGCTACGACGAGATAGAGACGCTGGATGCTGGGATTAAAACATCAGTCGTCGACTTTGCTGGCAACGGCCAAGTGCTGGGGCGGCTGCATCAACACTTTTCAACGATGCTGCAATACAGCTGTTTGGTGGGTGCTTCCCACTGGGATCAGCGTGCGGGCATGCCGGCTGACCTAGCCGGCCCCCAGCCAATTATGTTTTTTGCCCCATCCCAAGCCGAGAAGCGCTTAAAAGACTGGGGCGGCGCGCAATTCCAACAAAACCTCGCCGCTGTCTGGGGGATATTTACCGAGTTTGTTGATGGATGGATAGACGTCGAGCGACACACAGGCACGAAGGCCACTAACGACGCCTATCAGCAACTGCTGTCCGGCAGCTTTAACCCCAAAGCCGGGTATATCGTCTCTCTGTGGGATTAATTTTTTCCCACAGGGTGTGCCCTCTTAATAGATTAAGGGTGGCGATACAATCGCTCTCAACAGAGTTTATTCTGTGCTGATACAGCGCTGAAGATTTTCTACTCAGCAAAGTTAGCTTGGTTTCCGCTGGCGTTCGGTCTGCAGCATCCCTTGCGCCACATGGGCTGATGCCCCGGCGCTGGTGAGGCCAGACGGCCATGGTTCGATATTCGAGCGCAGAGGCAGAGCTCCACCAAAAAGCACCTTGGCTTTCTTGGGCTTAGTGCCCACTTTTCCTGCAGTGCTTGGGACTCAACTCTCCCCTACAAGAATGTCAGGCCCAGAGTTTACCCTCCGGGCACAAGCAAGTCTGTGAAGGCCTTTATGCCCTGTGGGTGCGCCATATTAGAACCGCAACTTTTAGGAGTTGCGGTTTTTTTATATCTGTAGATAGCGGAAATCACCTAAGTGATATTAGTTCAGCCCCAATCTTCCCGTTACACAGACTGGATTACAGGCTTCATCAACAACCCAGCAGCGCCAGAATCACAAAGCGCTTAGCTGCTCAAGCTTGACCTTGATTAGATTCAAAATCCGCATGCGGATAAGGCCACTCAACGGGCGAATACACGCCCAATAGAGAGCGCAGACAATCTTTGCCTTAACACTGGTAGCCTTGAGCCTTGTCTCGGTACTCAAGATCAAGCGGCCCGTGCCCTCGCCCGACACCCGGTAATTAGTGATTCCCTTTATATAGCCCGGCTCGTTAAAACCCTGAAACGCTTCTGCCGCCACGGTTCTGACCGAGCGCAAATCGGTGATAAAGCCAATAGCGAATTCCCGCCCGGGATCTTCTTCGAGCAGCACCAGACCGTTTTCTATCAGGCCATCGACACTGCCCATAGAGTCCGGCATGCCGCGCAAGCTAAACAAGAAGTCGACCAGCTTGGACTCCCGGTAGTCGACTGATCTTGCACACGAATAAATTTCTTTGGCCGTGCCATCGACTTTTACTTGATGCTGCTCACGAAACGCATAGGTTTCCATATAACGATCCAACATCGACTCCCCCCCTCACCATATACCCTGGATTGAAATCTACAGGCCACCATGATCCGACCAAAAAAACTGGCCAAACTGTTCAGTGGCGATTGGTTCAAACCCTGTTCGGCTGCCACAGCCCAGAGTACTGTGCCGTCCCTTGCGCTTGTAATCAACTTCAATCAGGCCAAAGAGATACTGAAGGCGTGCTCATAAAACCCCTAGGCAGAAATGACTGAAGCAAGGCCAGGAAAGCAGGGTTGCTTGACCACTACAAAGCACCTCATCAGCGCCGCTACAGCCGTTGAGTTACTTTCCTCCAGGCAATAAAAAGCCCCGAACAATGTCGAGGCTAAAGAGGAGTCATGGGGGAGAGAGTCATGATATCTGCTTACTATGACTGGCTACATTGGGGTTAGTTCCGAAAACATCTCAGTTTTCTTGAATAGCGACTCAAGAGGTCACACCTGCCGGCCCCGTATTGAGGCGTGGGGGAAAAGGCATTGAAGTGATAACAAACAGCAGGCAAGTGGATATAGACCGATCGGGAAGCCATACGATAAAACAACATCGTGATCCTATAGGGATCCCTTGCCCGCTATCGGCTCAGATGAGATATTCGAAATACATGGTCTATTATGACGTCTGCTGCCCATAATTTTAAATGTTGAGTTATTGCAAAGGAGCTAGTCATCGCCCAAGAACATGCCACCCGTTTATAAGACACAAAACAAAAAGAACAATCCAACTGGTTTTATATAGTAATTACTAATGCCATATTGGATACTGCGGGCTTTAGTTACCAATTTTTATATTTTGGTTATTCCGCCTTATCTACATATCAAATTTAGTGCCGAAGGGTTCGACGATGACGCAGTGCTTTCTCCTCTTAATGCTTATCTTTTTCTGTCCGACAGCCATCAGTGGCGAACAGCGAGATATATATGACTACTCATTAGAGGAGTTATTGAAAATAAAAATCACGTCTGGATCATTGACCGCTACCGAGGATAATCGTACACCGGCCACCCTCACCCTCATCACCCAGCAAGACATTATCCACAGTGGTGCGCGACGTTTGGATGAATTGTTAGACATCATGGTGCCCAATTTGCAGTTGGTGAGGCATAACTATGGCCCTCAACACATTGGTATCAGGGGTGTTGTTAATGACCGAGAAAACACCTACCTATTTGTGGTTAATGGCAAGGCAATGAATGAGAAGTCCCAGCGTGGCGTGACCATGGAAAGAGACTTACCCATGTTGGGGGATATCAAAAAAATCGAAGTCATTCGCGGCCCAGGTTCTGCCGTTTATGGCCCAGGTGCACTCTCGGGCGTGGTCAATATCACCACCTTCAGCGGGAAAGATTTCGAGGGTACTGAAATCATCGCCAAACAGGGGGCCATCGAAAAATTCACCTCGCTGGAAATCAAACACAGTATGCAGTTGGGTGCGGATAAAGGCGTTAATCTCATGCTGTATTACGGCGTGACGGATTATTCGGGTGCCAGCGACAGTGATACACCGTATATCACATCGGTCGATACCGAGTTTAATGGTCAGCCCTATTTACAGGCGGGGGAGCCTGTGCCCTATTCGCTGCCCAATGATAGAGGCAGTTCGCAGGGAAACCCCAAACATAAGCTACATCTACAGGTCGATGCGGGCGATGACGATACGACTCGTGTCAGCGCCTGGCTGCGTTATACCAAAGGTGGCGATCAGGTCGCCGGTGAGCACAGTAAAAACAACACTGAATTTAGCCGGGGCAACCAGCGTTTTGTCGAGCCCGCCTACCAGCAACTCACGGCCTACGCTGAAGCCACAAAGCGGTTGTCGAATGACGATGAACTGTTCTTCAACCTAAGCTACGACCTGGTTGATTCGGATCGCAATGACAATGTTTATAAGGGTGATACCTACGCACCCGAAAACCAGCGATTTATCTCTTATAGTGAAGAGGAATATGCGGGTAAACTTATTTACAAAAAAGAAATGGCTGCCGTGAAATCGGCGCTGGGCGCAGAAGTTACTTACGATATTCTAGGCCAACCAGGCATTGGTAACCCCGATGTCGCCGCCACCACAGCAGGCATCTACAGCGACGGCGAGCGCAGAAAGCCCAACGAATTATTAGCCAACGGTGAATGGAACGTGATGAGTTATGCATATTATGGCGAGCTGCAATGGATGATAGCCGATGACTGGACTCTGTTTGCCGGCGCACGTTATGACAAACACGACTATACCGACTGGTTTTTTTCGCCGCGTTTATCCTTGATCTATGCGTACAGCGACCATCAAATCGGGAAAATCTTATACAACAAATCTGTGAAGACGGCGGGAGAATTTGACCTCAGATCCGCCTATCTCGATGGTGGACGAGCACTAGAAGAAACGCTTGAGTCTGTCGAGTTCAGTTACACCCACACCCAGGGGCAAGCTTTGACTTATAAAGCCACGGCATTTGCCCAGGAAATTGAATTCTGGTCGGTTAGTAGCCCAGTGCGGGATCCCAGTACAGATTTGGCTGTAACAGGCGTTAATCAACCTGTGGGGGTTGTATCACTGTGGGGAGGGGAATTTGAATTTGGCTATGAGCAAGGTGAACACAAGTTATCACTGAATCACAGCTACTCTAAATTGATCGATATTGAACAGTCCAATGATAGCCAATACATCACCGCGCATGCCTATGGCTACGGCGATGATCTCAATACTTGGTCGAACCATATCAGCAAATTATTCTACCGCTGGCAGTTTCAGCCTAGCTGGACGTTCACCACATCCGTGAGAATTTATTGGGGTTTTCAAGGAGCTGAAGACTGGGCCAATTACAACAACAATGAACCCGATGGAGATCAGCCGCGCTATGGCTACGATGATAAAGGCGAAGCTTTTTCCGGAAACTACTATGTCAATATGGGAGTGCACAAAACTCTCTCAGATAAACTGGACATCAGTTTCAACGCCTACAATGTTTTGGGCTGGATCGATAAAGATTACAACAAGCGCAATTATATAAAGCGCTCCAGTGATTACCGCCCCGAAGCGGCAGCCGTTGCTCTGAGTCTTAGTTATAGGCTCTAAAACTCAATTCCGATCGCTGTCACCGAGTAAACTGAAATGAAATTATGCGCAAGGGAAAACACGGCACACCGGCGCTGGCTTGCTAGGCGGCTGTCATTTGGTCGCTTACTCGCATATTTCTGATATAAAAACATAAAGAATGTAACGACGTTCGAAATCTAAAGCCCCAGGGTCAAGCAATTCATTTCATACGGAGCACTTTAAAATTAGTGAAGTTGTACTGGTACAACCTTATACTTAATTAACGATCACACGAAAAACAATCAACAACATAAGCGCTCAAGCGGCAAACCATTAGACCAGGTGTTCACACAAGAACTTACTCACAATCAGCCCTAAAAAAACTTTTAGTGCATCAATAAAACCACCAGAACAACTTTATAATAGATATTCATAAATACTAACGCTCTCTAATAGCCTAACCCGCAATATAACCACCGTCCATAACTTGGCTTGTTCCCGTCATATTGCTGGCCGCGTCACTGCACAAAAAAACACTCATAGCGCCAACATCCTCAACCGCCGTAAAACGTCCTGTCGGCTGCGACCCCAGCAGAACATCATCCATCACTTCCTGCTCACTGATTCCTCGTACCTTAGCCGTATCGAGAACCTGGCTTTCAACCAACGGCGTCAACACATAACCCGGGCATATCGCATTACAAGTAATGCCAGTTTTAGCCAACTCAAGAGCAACTGTTTTCGTCAGCCCTAGCACACCATGTTTAGCGGTAACATAAGCAGCCTTATAAGGGGAAGCAACCATACCGTGAATGGATGCGATATTAATAATTCGACCGTGGCTCTGCGCTTTCATTATCGGTACTGCTGCCTTAATTGCATGGAACAAACTGCTTAAGTTTATCGCAATAACCCGATCCCACATCTCATCAGAAAACGCCTCAATTGGAGAAACGTGCTGTATACCCGCATTATTCACTAGGATATCAACGCGCCCAAAATATGAATGTGTGGTCGCGATCAAATCTCTAACTTCATTTGGCTTGGCCATGTCAGCTGGGTGAAATCTCACCACAACACCAAAAGTGGCTTCGATGGATTCCCGCAGAGCTATAATTTCAGATTCCTCACCAAAACCATTCAGCATCACATCGCACCCCTGTTCCGCCAGAGATCTCGCTACAGCTAACCCAATCCCGCTGGTAGAACCCGTTACAACGGCCACTTTATTACTTCTCATAACTTTCTTCTTATTATTATGCTGTAAATGATATTTTATGATCTCTAAAAAACATCACTTACAATCCTTTAAAAAGGAAATTATTGGCGCAGATACACCAGCAACAACGAAAGCAATGGCCGCTGAAAGTCGAGTTCGATTGGTTATATTTTTCATTTCTTGTCCCACCCTAATTATTTTTATTTGGTAATTTTTGTGAAGGTTTACAGTTATAAAAAACCATCAATCTACTCGCCACCGTACAAAAACTAAAAATTCAACAGATGATGAATATGCAGATAAAGTTATTCAATACCTCCTGAGTTGTCAAACTATTTTTCATCAACTGTTGAATTTATTTATATGGCCCTTATTTATCAAGGACTTAGCATAATAGTGAACAACAACCAAAAGTGACGACAAAAGGATTGCATAGGTGGCTGACACGGCTGGATTACTAATACCAAACACAAACAAACCAATCAGGTGCGCCCCCAAACCCACGACAGCAGCACTCCAGGCCAAAGCCACAGATGGCCGCCCCTTAACATAAGTACCCAGTAAAATAGGCACAACACTGGCTGCAGCCAAGCCATAAACACCCTTCTGAGCAAACAAACCCACCAACTCTGGCGGGTTTAACGCAACCATGTAAGCTATGCCCCCAATGCCCACCAAAAACCAGCGCGAAAGCGCTAAACCTGCGCCTTGCTCAAACTCTTTATTGCCACTGAACGGCAAATATAAGTCTTTAACAACCATTGCCGATAACGACACTAATATTCCATCAAGAGTGCTCATACCAGCGGCCAGCAAGGTAATTGAAATAAACACCAGAGCGTACGGTCCCCAGCCATGTCCGGAGAACTCTGCGGCGATATAACTGACCACCACGCTGTCTTGGCTATCTACCTCCAATCCTTTTAATCGCGCGTAAAAACCTACAACCAGCATCAGCATAAAACAAGACCCGGCGATAACGGTTGTCACTAAGAATTTATTAACATCGGCATCACTTTTTAGATAAAGAATTTTGGTCAAAATATGTGGTTGCATCATTAATGAAAAAGTTACGATGAATCCGCTCAGGAATACGGAGAAAAAATCAAAGTACAAATTACTCTCAGGGTTATAGAGGGCCATATAGTTATCCCCTAGCACACTGAGTGACACGCCAATATCACCACCGAAATGATAAAAACCTTGGACAAATATAAAGATCGCCACCAGCGCCATCATTACACCTTGAAATGTATTGGTATATGCATGGGCATAACTCCCCCCCATTAAGACATAGGAGAATACAAACAACAGTATTACCGTTAGCGACATGGTTTGCGATATTGGAAATAACTGACTCATCAACAAACTACACCCCACTAAGATCAGCACCACAAAGGTTATCGACAACAAATTCATTATCGCAAAGAATGTGCTTAGCGAGCGACTCTGATAACGCTGATAAATCCAATCCGGGATGGTTATGGCTCCCACCTCGTCGCCTAACTTCCTGAATTTACGAGTCAGTAGAATAAACGCTGTCGTAATACCCGCTGTCCCCGCAATGGCGTAGTGAATAAATGCCGACATACCATGCATATATACAAAACCAGGATTGATTACGAAGGTTGACGTTGACGACACCGAAGCGGCCATCGTGATGCCAACAAGCCAAGGACTCATATCTTTATTGCCAATGGAGAAGCTTTTAATATCCTGAGTTTTCTTCATGCCGACCCATGACAACCATAAAGTTAAGACGACATAAAATGCCACACAGACATACTTGAACAATTCAGGGGACATAACCGATCTCTTTTTATCGTTATTTGTAGTAATTGACACCAAACATTAATTCAACGCTTGTTGAATTGTCAAGTATTGATTAAACTGTAAGAACCTATAAGGAGCTCATTTCTTCATGCCCCAGAAACGTAAAGTCGCTAAAGTTGGTCGCCCAGCCAAAGAAAATAAAGAGAACAGTATCCGAGGTGATCGAATCCTCAACGCTGCTGAAGAACTCTTTGCATTACAAGGTTATGACGGGATTACACTTCGAACCCTAGCCACCAAGGCAGGCGTAGACGTAGCCTTGATCAGTTATTATTTTGGTAATAAATCAGATCTATTTGACACTGTATTTAAGCGCCGAGCGAAAATCCTCAATGAAGAACGCCTCAACTCATTGCAGAAAGCACAGTCTGAAGCTGCGCCAAATTTCGCATCCGTTGAGAAAATAATTGAAGCGTTTTTACATCCATTAAAAATTGCGCAGGAGAGTAGCGACTCTGGGTGGAAAAACTATTGCGCCCTATTAGCTTACGTCAACAACTCTGCCGTCTGGGGAAATAACCTCATGGGCAAACATTTCAACTCGCTGGTCGATACTTTTATCGATACTCTGCGTGACGCATTACCCAACGCTTCCGATGCAGATCTTTATTGGTGTTTTCACTATATGTCTGGAGCCCTCTCCTTAACATTTGCCAATACAGGGCGAATCGATAAAATGTCAAAAGGTGAGTGTCAATCTGACGATTTCCAATCCGCATACGACCGTATGATCCCTTTTATTGCTTCAGGGTTTCGTCAAGTCTGCACATAATAATCGTATTTATTTGAAGTGTAATTACACGTTACGTTTATGAAGGCGCTGTCTCGACTCTAGAAACCCCATCGCTGTTTCATGGTGAATACGACATATGACTCTTTCATAACAATCAACACACTTACAGTTCCATAAAGACTTAAATTCAACTGTACTGATCGATGAGGCTATCGATGCGAAAAATAAATTCAAGCATATGAAGATAATCAAGAACATGAGGAGCGTCTATCAGTCCAACAGTAAGGAGTAACCCACACCGAGCGATCCGCTCACAGCATTATCTTTCATTTCACAAAAGGTCGCTTTAGCGGAGGACAAGATCGAATCGGTATGGGTGTCCATGATGTGCATAAATCAGAAGCAGAAAATATCAAAGGGCTACATAATTTACTTTCGAATAAGCACTCAAGGCCTAGGTTTCAATACCTTGTTTATTTATCGAAGTGAATAACCGTACGAATACTCTCACCCCGATGCAACAGCTCGAAGGACTCGTTAATATCCTCTAACCCCATGGTATGCGTAATAAAATCATTTAATTTAAACTCACCCTTCAAGTAGCGCTCGACATACTCCGGCAATTCGGTGCGACCTTTGACACCACCGAACGCAGAACCACGCCAAACGCGCCCAGTCACTAGCTGAAATGGGCGTGTTGAAATCTCCTGACCGGCACCGGCCACGCCTATAACCACCGACTCCCCCCAGCCCTTGTGGCAGCATTCAAGCGCCGAACGCATGACATTGACGTTACCGATACACTCGAAGGAATAGTCCACACCGCCATCGGTCAACTCGACAATCACATCCTGAATTGGCTTGTCATAATCCTGTGGGTTTATGCAATCGGTGGCACCCAACTTACGAGCCAGCTCGAACTTACTCTCGTTGATGTCGATGGCAATGATGCGACTCGCCTTGGCCATGGTCGCCCCGATAATCGCCGAAAGTCCAATACCGCCCATTCCAAAGATCGCTACAGTGGAGCCCTGCTCTACCTTGGCGGTATTGATCACCGCGCCCATTCCGGTAGTGACACCGCAACCCAACAGGCAGACCTCATGCAAGGGCGCTTCTTTATTTACATTCGCGAGTGAAATTTCCGGCAGAACGGTGTATTCAGAGAAGGTTGAACAGCCCATATAGTGGTAGATAGGTTGCCCATCTTTGTAGAAACGAGTGGTGCCATCGGGCATTAAACCCTTGCCTTGGGTCTCGCGAATTTTCTGACAAAGGTTGGTCTTGCCCGACAGGCAGAATTTACATTCACCACATTCGGGGGTGTAGAGAGGAATGACATGATCGCCTACCTTAACGCTGGTCACACCCTCGCCGATCTGCTCGACGATACCACCGCCTTCGTGACCAAGAATGCAGGGAAATATGCCCTCAGGGTCATCACCCGATAAGGTGAAGGCGTCAGTATGACAGACGCCAGAAGCAATGATCTTAACCAAAACTTCACCCTTTTTGGGGAGCATGACATCCACCTCCTCAATAGATAAAGGTTGGTTAGGCCCCCAGGCGATGGCGGCTTTTGACTTGATAAATTGCTCAGACATATTGTTTCTCGCAGGTATGAGATAAAAGCAGGGAAGCCGGCTCTGTTTCTGGCCTCTTGATGGTAGTTATTATAGCCAGCCCCCTAAAAAGTGATAATGTACCAATATTGCAATTAACTATTACTTACCAGTAACAATAAGAAAGAAAGTCATTATGAAGTGGGAAGGCATCAGTGAGTTTGTCTCCGTGGCGGAGGCCGAAAGTTTTACCCAAGCCGCGAAACGTCTAAGCATTTCTACCGCGCAGGTGAGCCGTCAGGTAACGGCGTTGGAGCAGCGGCTCAAAATAAAATTATTCTATCGCACCACACGCAAGGTATCGCTGACCGAGGAAGGCAGTGTCTTCTACCAGCATTGCCGAAGTGTTTTGGATGGTTTAGAGGCGGCTGAAAGAGCCGTTACAAACCTGCACAGTAGGCCTCAAGGAAAAATTCGGCTAACCGCTCCGGTTACTTATGGCGAGCAAAGGGTACTGCCGTTGGTCAATGACTTTATTCAACGATACCCGGATATTGAAGTTGCCGCGTACCTAAGTAACCAGCAGTTAGATTTGGTCGATGGCGGCTATGATTTGGCGATTCGACTGGGCAAGCTCAGTGATTCCAGCATGATGGCGAAGAAATTAGCCTCGCGCACTAACTATACTTGCGCTGCACCGGCTTACCTTGAGCGCTGCGGCACCCCCGATGGCCTATCGGAGCTTGATCAACACAACTGCCTGCTGGGTACGCTGGATTACTGGCGCTTTCGGCATGACGGGGTAGAAAAAAACATTCGGGTCACTGGTCGTGTTCGTTACAACAGCGGTATTGGTTTAGTCGACGCGGCTCTCAAAGGCCAGGGAATAGTTCAACTGCCGGACCACTACGTGGAAAAGCATATACAGGAGGGCAGCCTCATCAGTGTACTGGACAGTCAACGCGAGCCAGATGAAGGGATTTGGGCTGTTTACCCACATAACCGACACCTATCTCCAAAAATTAGGTTGTTAGTCGATCACCTTGCGCAGGGGTTGGAATAAAGCGACCCACACTATCTTTTATGTAGACCGATTGTGATGCTCAACACCGACCTAGGAAGATGCTTTGAAGTCCGGATTTGGTCAATCAACGCACAACGGCTGAGAGGTTAATCCTCAGCCAATCCAAGCCTGTCAGACTCAAGTATAACGACCCCACTCTGTGCAAACCTGAGTTCACATGAACATCCCTTGTAGTCAGCCATAACAGATAACACTATGTACAGCCGTGCTGTTCTGGCAACCCCTGCCCTCACTGACACAACGGCTTCGAATACGCCAAAACAGAAATATCGATCCATGTGCGCTTGAATCCCCCCCCTAATGCATTCGATCTTGTCGCTGTAAATCCAGCCCTCGCCAAAAAGCCTCAACGCCATTGAGCATCTCGTTGCCTGTTGCAATAAAAGCATCCTCATCAACGCGGTGGCTAAAGTAATACTCCTTGAGCTCCTGCTGAGTGTGATGGGCATGATTGGCTTCGAGCTTGTTGTGCCAGCTAAAGAAGGTCACTGGCAGGCCGCTGTATTCTGCACGTTGTTTCAGCAGTGAAAAGCCATCCTCTAGCTGCTGCCAAAACCCAGCTGCCGCCCAGTTCTCAACCGCAAACGAAGCCGCCGCGGCGGTCTGATAATCATCGCTGGCGTAGAGTCGTTTTAATTCATCACAAAAAAACAGCGTGCCCTGAGTTCCGTGATGACGTTTACCCAGCTGTTGAAAATCCAGCCCCAAGGACTGGGCACAGCGTAACAACAACTCGAAGTGCGCCGCACGAAAGTGAAAACGACCGCCCTCTACACTGCCCGTGATATCGCCAAAGCTGCGTTGCTCCGCGCCGGACAAATCATCAACGGAACTCGCGACCGGTGATGCCGCGTGAAATGCCACGCCCAATTCATTAGCCAATATCTCTTTTGACGCGCGCATGTCCTCTAAACTGTCCGCAGACAGCATTTTCAACAATTGCGCCAACAAGAACTGATTAGAAAAAACCGAAAACTGCACAATAAACATCTGCAGCTGCTCATGGGTAACCTGCCCCCTAGAAAACCAATCGGTGTAAACGTTGGCGGTTATGACTCGATGATTGAGTAACTCACCATCAATTTTCTGCATAAAGTGTTCGAAGTCCTGTTGAGATTTTTCCTCAATCTTAAGCCCTGCTTTTAAGTGGCCTAAAGAACCAGAATCAGAAGATAAACCGCCCGAAGATTTTGAGGTAATCTTAGCCATAACTCACTCCGAATAAGCTGTCGAGCACTCAACAGCGATACCATCAGTTTAGCCCCACACCAAAATCTCATGCGATTAAATTTTCATATATCCTTTAAGGTTATAAGCCCATAAAAATTATCACTATAAACAACTTAACAGCACACAAACTCCTAATATACACACATCGAAAACCCTAGTGTTTGACGACGATGAGAAGGACTACTAGCTTATGATTATGCCCCTTTATTTTACAATCACTTGATTCAAGAGGGGCCAGTAAGCCTTTTATCTATAATCCTGATTGCAAGCCTGTCTTGCTGGAGGTCGTTGTGGAAATTACCGACAATCCCATGGGACTGGATGGGTTTGAGTTTGTAGAGTTTACCGCACCCGATCTATCCCTATTGGATGAAGCCTTCCGGCGCTTGGGATTTAGCCAGATCGCCAAACACCGATCCAAGCAGGTCACTCTCTACCGTCAGGGTGACATTAACTTCATCATTAACAGTGAGCCCGACTCACACGCCGCTTACTTTGCAAAAGAGCACGGTCCCTGCGTGAGTGGCATGGCGTTCCGAGTTAAAAATGCACGGATCGCCTATCGGCGCGCATTGGCATTGGGCGCCCAGCCCATTGAGATCACCGCAGGTCCTATGGAGCTAAACCTGCCCGCGATAAAAGGCATAGGCGGTGCGCCCCTCTATTTAATTGACCGCTACAAAGAGGGCGCCTCCATTTATGACATTGACTTCGATTTTATCGATGGCGTTGACCGCCACCCGCACGGCTGCGGCTTCAAAACCATTGACCACCTGACCCACAATGTTTATCGCGGGCGCATGGATTATTGGGCGAGGTTTTATGAGGATTTATTTAACTTCCGCGAGATACGCTATTTTGACATTAAAGGCCAACATTCTGGGCTTAAATCAAAAGCCATGTCCGCCCCCGACGGCCTGATCCGCATCCCCCTCAACGAAGAGGCATCCGCCAGTAGCGGTCAAATCGAAGAATACCTGATGGCATACAACGGCGAAGGCATTCAGCACATTGCCTTTGCCACCGATAACATTTTATCCAGCTGGGACCAACTCAAAGAGCGCGGACTCGAGTTTATGACAGCCCCGCCTGATACCTACTACGACATGCTCGAAGAGCGCCTGCCTGAACATGGTGAACCAACGAAAGAGCTAAAATCCCGGGGAATATTAATGGACGGTTCAACGGGCGACGACAAACGCCTGCTGTTACAAATATTTTCCAACAATATGATAGGCCCAGTATTTTTTGAGTTTATCCAACGCAAACGGGACGAGGGTTTTGGCGAAGGTAATTTTACCGCACTGTTTGAATCCATTGAACGCGATCAAATTCAGCGCGGACTACTCGACACGCAACCGCCGGCACGCTGACCATGGCCTCAGCGATACCTGACGAGACAAAAAACAACGAGCCTGCTAGCCACAAAACTAACAGCCACTTAACAGATCTCAGCATTAGCCGGATTCACCATGTGGCCTATCGCTGTCATAACGCCAAACAAACGGTGGCGTTCTACCAGCGGGTCATGGGCATGGATTTTTTACTGGCCATTGCCGAAGACAGGGTGCCCTCAACCAAGGCCGCCGATCCCTATATGCACGTCTTTCTCGATGCGGGTCAGGGTAATGTACTGGCTTTCTTTGAAGTCCCCCACTCGCCGCCGATGCAAAAAGACCCGAACACCCCAGCGTGGGTCGAGCACATCGCCTTTGAAGTGCCCAGTATGCCGATGCTGCTGGACGCCAAAGTACGCGCCGAAGCGGCGGGTTTGGACGTTCTTGGCCCCATCGATCACACACTATTCCAATCTATTTATTTTTTTGACCCCAACGGCATTCGTTTGGAATTGACGGTCAATACCCATACGGAAGACATGCTGGCACGCCTCAAAGCCGTCGCGCCGGCCATGCTCGACGAGTGGGATAAAACCAAGCGGGCACCCAAGCACGCGGCCTGGTTGCACCGGCATGAATTCGATAACTAGCGAAAGGCACCGCCCATGAAACTGGCCTCCTTAAAATCGGCGCGCGATGGTCAGCTGCTGGTCGTCAACCAAGACCTCAGCCGCTGCATAGACGCCAGTGATATTGCCCCCACGCTGCAGGCCGCGCTGGATAATTGGTCGGTCTGTGCACCCCTGCTCGAGGCGCGCCATCAAGCCCTAACCAAGCAGACCGCTAGCGGCATGACGTTCGAGGCCGGGCGCTGTGCCTCGCCCCTGCCCCGTGCCTTTCACTGGGCGGATGCCAGCGCCTACGTCAATCACGTGGAGCTGGTCAGAAAGGCCCGCAACGCTGAGATGCCAGCCACCTTCTGGACTGACCCACTGATGTACCAAGGAGGCTCCGACTGTTTTATAGGCCCCACCGACGCCATCGATCTGATTGATGAAAGCTGGGGGCTGGATTTTGAAGCAGAGGTTGCCGTCGTGCTCGACGACGTGCCCATGGGTGTTAGCGTCGAACAGGCGGCGCACCACATAGTGCTGTTGATGCTGGTCAACGACATTTCTCTGCGCAACCTCATCCCCGCCGAGCTGGCCAAGGGTTTTGGTTTCTATCAGTCCAAACCCTCCAGCGCGTTTTCGCCGGTCGCCGTCAGCCTCGATGAACTCGGCGACCACTGGCTGGACGGCAAGCTGCATTTACCCCTGCGAGCCCGGCTCAACGAAACCTTGATAGGCGAACCTAACGCGGGCCAAGACATGACCTTCGATTTCCCCACCCTCATCAGCCATGCGGCCAAAACCCGTCCGCTGTGTGCAGGCACCATTATTGGGTCAGGTACTGTGTCGAACCTCGACCGCTCCAAGGGCTCCTGCTGTCTTGCCGAAGTGCGCATGCTAGAGATATTTGCCGACGGCAAAGCCACAACCGAGTTCCTGCAGGTGGGCGACAGGGTGCGCATAGACATGCTCGACAATCAGGCTCAATCAATCTTTGGCAGCATCGACCAACAGGTACAGCGCTACTCCCGAGTCACCTAAATAAGGCACCTAAATAAGTCACCGAAACAAACCACCTAATCAAGCCACACATGACTAGACCGTATTCAATAGCCCTGTGAATAACTGAGCCAAGACAACCAACACGGACTCAACAGCAGTGAAGACAACGGACACAAATAAACCTTTGGTGCGCCTCTATAGCTATTACCGCTCCTCTTGCGCCTACCGGGTAAGGATTGCACTGGCCTATAAAGGCCTACCGGTCGAGCAGCGGGTCATCAACCTGCGCGACGGCCAACAGCGTGACACGGATTACTTGGCCCTCAACCCACAGGGGCTGGTGCCCGCGCTGCAGGTTTGCGGCGCAAGCGGCGAGCAGGACGATCAATTGCTGACCCAATCACTGGCCATCATTGAATACCTAGATGAATGTTATCCACAGCCCCCCCTACTACCCAGCGCACCCCTGGCTCGGGCTCAAGTGCGAGCCACCGCCCACCAACTGGCCATGGACATACAACCGCTGAACAACCTGCGTGTACTGCGACATCTGCAACACCGCATGAAGCTCAGCGGGGAACAACAAAAAGACTGGTACCAACACTGGATCCATCAAGGTTTTAACGCGCTGGAAGCCGGCCTGCAACAGCAATCCCAGCCAGGTGAATACTGCTTTGGCGACACCATTACGCTGGCGGATACCTGCCTGATACCACAGGTCTACAATGCCCGCCGCTTTGCCTGTGACCTGAGCCATTACCCACGCATTGAGGCGATCGACAGGGCCTGTAACCAACGCCTCGACTTTCAACAGGCCGCCCCCGAACAGCAACCTGACGCACCGCAATAACGAGCGGGTCTTTGACCAGCAGGCGCACCCGCGGTTCGGCGGCCAGCCATTACCCCACCGTTTTCTATGGCGGTCTGATGCTTTAGCCGTCGGGTAAAAACATTCAGCAACAAAGGGCTCATGCCATTTTTTATTGTGCCTCGAACAATCTCGACAAGGCCGCCTCAAACGGAGGTATTAAATCCTTGTGTCTCTTATGCAAATACAAAAAGCCGTGCCAGCCCCAGCCGGACTGAATTTGCGGGCTTGATGAACTACTCAGCCTGCAGGAGCCAATACAGGTTGAAGCCCATATAGATCCATCAACAGCGGCCGAAGCTAAACTCAAGCTGAACTCGCCATAACCATCTCCATTCCGTCACTCGACTCCTCCAGCAGGTAGGCATCGAGGCCCGCCTGACGCATCAGGTAGGTGGCCAGCTCACCACGACGACCGCACTCTGGGGTGATCATATAGCGCTGCGCCGGGTCCAGCCGCAGTATGCGCTTGCGCAGAGATGCGAGTGGGTAGTTGACACAAGCCTCGCGGTGGCCGTGTTTGTACTCCGGTGGCAAGCGCACATCTACCCACTGTACTGGCGTTTTCTCAGAAGTCTGTTGCAGCGCCGACTCGGTCAGGGTTTTTACCAGTGCGGGGCGCAGCACCTCGTCAAAGGCCTGCTCATCCAGCCAGCCCAGTAGTCCATCCTCGAGCATGCAAACAGTGGCGTTACAGGGGGTGTGCGCCACTAGGGACTCATCGCCAAAATAATCGCCTACACCCAAATCAATAGGCGATCTCAGCGCCCCGCCGCGACCGCAACTGATCTGCGCCAGACCCTTTTTGAGCAAATAAAACCCATCACCCCGGCTGTTCTCCTTGATGATCAGCTCCCCAGCCTCGACCTCTCGGTCTTGCAGACGGCTAAACAGCTCGTGCAACGCTTTGGGCTCTAGGTGAGCCGCTAAGGGGGTTTGCAGGAAAATCTCAGTCCAGTCATCCACCAAGTCATCGTCAATCAATATCTCCGCACCCGTCTCCAGATGCACCACATCCAGCGACTGGGTCTGGGATGACGTGAGCAGTTCATCGATATAGCGACGACTTACAGCCAACAGTTCACAGGGCGATAATGCGCGAATACTGCCGCCATGCTCAGTGATTAAGTCTTCGAGTGGGTTGAGGCACCAACTCTCCTGCTCCGAGTACGTCATGGTCATGCGATCGGCGAAGGAAATGCGCCGCTCGATGGAGCCTCTGAGCAGGTAGTGATAAAGCTTACTGACGCTGGGTTGGCTTTTGATCAGGGTATCTTTGGCTGCATGTTCGATGCGCAGCACCTTCTCCTGCAGTTGCGGCAGGTATTGGGCAGAAATCAGCGACAGAGGGTAGAGACGTCCGAGCAGCGCAGCGAGTTCAGCCTGGTCACTCATCGCCGCACGCCTCGTAGTGATAATGACAGTAAGAATAACGACAGTAGTTATAACCACCGCAGCCATCACCACAGTGCTCGACGTGCGCAGTATCTATAAAGTAATAACCGTCAAAGACAGAGGCCGTCAAAGAGCGGCCAAGGGGGAAGAAAAACATAATGACACCTCGCCGGTGTGAACGTTTTTAGCAATCTAACAACTAAAACGCCCCTCCGCTATCAACATGGGTGCCGCAGCCTAATGTCTTCCATGACCGCAGTCGCTGCGGTAGGACACACTCAGTATAGCCAGAGCCGGTACCCATTGATGGTGCCAGTTGATATAAACCAGCGCCTCAGCACGGCGAATTACTTATAACGGCGCCACTCGTGTTCGCGTGAACAGCGCGTCCGTTTGACGAGTCCAGCTTCCATGCAAGCGCAGCCTGTCTGCAGTGGGTTCGCCCCTCAGAAGAAGGCATGCCGCTAATCCAACGTTTAACCTATCAATAAGAGAGGTATTAAATCGTAACGATCAGCCCGCTCAACTATATTAAAGTAATCGACAAGGAAGCCGAAAATACCGAGATAACCCCGACCTATACCTTGCGAGCATTGAACAATGATAACTGGCTCATTAAACATAAAACACAAGCATTTCCTTATTATCGGCTTGGTCATTGTCAGTCTTGTGGGCTTGGGAGCACTATCGATTAAATCCCTGCAAGACACCAAACACCTGCAAGAAGACCTCACCCAATTAAAAGACATCCATATTTACATGTTGGAGTTACGGCGCGCCGAGAAAGATTTTCTGGCGCGAAAGGACCCCAAATATCTCATTAAATTTGATGCCACTATGGAGAAAGCAACGGCCAAGTCATCAACATTAAATGACGCACTCAATGACGACCAAATCGAACACTCGGAGCTGAACGACCTGAATGCTGACCTAGTTAAATATTCAGACATATTTCATTCCGCGGCGCGACTACAGGAAACAATTGGTTACACCTCGAAGTCTGGACTTTATGGCCAGCTGCGTAAGTCCGTACATGCTGTTGAAGTCATGGTAAATGACAACTCCGACCTTACCGCCTCCATGCTGATGCTTCGCCGCCATGAAAAAGACTTTATGTTGCGCAGCGATTTAAAGTACCTAAAAAAACTAAAGGGTGAGGTGAAGAACTTTAAGTATTTGGTAGAAAACTCGGAAAACCAATCAAAATCAGTAGCCATCAACAAGCTAATCGACACCTATCAAGATAGGTTTCAGGACTTAGTGGATGCAGAATCCACCAAAGGCCTTGACCCTAAAAGCGGGCTAATGGGAAGCATGCGCAACACGGTTCACCAGACAGAAGAATCCTTTAGTCGACTCAACAACACACTCAATGAGGCTTTAGAAATTCGTACGAGAACAGTAATAAACAACCTATTCATGCTCGTCGCAGCCTTAGTTGTTGTCACTTCTAGCATTGTATTTATAGTCTCCAAGTCTATTTTTCAACCCCTCACAAGATTTTCAAATTCCATCTCAGATATCGCAAAAAATAGAGATTTACGAGAAAGATTACAACATGACAGAGAAGATGAAATACAACTGATATCTCAAGCATTCAATATGCTATTCGATGAACTCCAACAAACCTTATCCGAGGTGAACGACTCAACAAAACAAGTAAACTCCACGGCTGCTGGGTTATCAAATAGCTCCACCCAAGTAAAAAAATCCAGCGATGAACAAATGCACGAAGTACATCAAGTTGTTGCAGCAATGGATGAAATGGTTGCAACCACTCAGGAAATTGCCACCCATGCGTCTGGCGCAGCATCAACCGTGACTCACGTTCATGAGCAGGTAGAGGAAGGGGTTGGAATTAGTGAAAGCGCCAAAGATGAAATTTCTCAACTAACACTTGAGATTCAAGAAGCCGTTACCGCCATCCAAGAATTACAGGAAAACAGCAATAATATTGGCGTAGTGTTGGACGCCATTCAGAGCGTTGCCGAACAGACAAACTTACTGGCACTCAATGCCGCCATAGAAGCCGCCCGTGCCGGCGAGCAAGGTCGAGGGTTTGCGGTGGTCGCCGATGAAGTAAGGAGCCTGGCTCAACGAACTCAAGAGTCCACGGTTACCATCCGTGAAACGATTGGCCAGTTTCAAGAGGGGACTCGAAATGTAGTCGATACCGTAATGCGTTCAAACGAAAGAGCCGTACTTGGTATTGAGAAGGTTTCCAGTGCATCACTTATCATGAGTAAAATTTCCAGTCAGATGAACCAGATCAATGATATGAACATACAGGTTGCAACGGCAGCGGAAGAGCAGAGCTCTACCTCAGAAGAAATCAGCCGCAACATCAACCGCATATCAATTTTATCGGAAAATGTTATGGCGCAGGTTGACAGCGTGGCGAGTGAAAGTTCAAATCTCTCTAACTTGAGCGACTCGCTGCAACACTCTGTTGACAAATTTCAAGTATAAAAGTATTGGATTGATTGAGGGGACTTATGCTTTTAGCTCGATATTAACCCCACTCACCTTCTGTTTAAGAAAGAGCTCCAGTAGTGCCTTTTCTCTAAAAGAGCGATTCGCAGAGCCAAGACACCAACCCTAAAAATCTGTGGATTAGGCGCCTTGCCCCATGCGGTGTCAATCCGTGAGAAAATCGGCCAGAATTAAAGATGGAGCCAACAATAATACCAACCGACTAGTACGTGAACATGCCCCCAAGGGCTGCGACCTTTTTTCTCCCCCATATTCAATACCGAATTAAAGACGATGCCCAGAAAAACCTTAGGTCAAATAACACCAGCTGCTAAATTTAAGGAGCCTGCTGCAGCGACCGGTTAAATTCACAGCCATTAGAATACACCCAATGACGCCTCAACTCAGGTAGGTCTGGCGTCCTTTAAAACGGGGGAAGCCCAGGGCCGTCATTGAGCTGTAGCTTTTTATGGGGGTCGATTAAGACGTATTTGGTTTTCGCTGATACGCGGAAAAAAATATTGTCTAAAACAGTTCTATATCTGCTTCATCTTCCGGCAGGACCTCTACCTGTGAAATCGGCAGTTCCACAGCGGCGGCGGCCTTAAGTGAGGCCAATGCTCGCTCCATTTCAACATCCGTCTCAAGCCCCTGCCCCTGAATTTCAAGAACAGAATTCAGTGACGCATCGGCCAAAGACTCAAGCATCGATTCCTGCCTTTCAGTCAATATGAGACTCGGGTAAATATCCCGAAGGTTCTGAATAAGATCCTCTACAGAAGTGATCATGTCCACCATTTGTCGGTAACGCGTCACCTGTACATCCATAAGACTGGATCTCGCGAGGTCAACGCTGGCCACCATGTTCGACTGTAAACTGATACTGGCATCCTGCAGCTCGGCATTCGAGAACCTTGAGGCCATGCAATCGACCAACAGGGCAAAGTTGTCTTTTATCTGCCCGTATATATCTGGCTTATACGTGGGCATATTCGTAACCAACAGGGTAAGAGCGTCCCGTGTGAAGGCCGTACAGGCATCAATGTTATAGACGGAGCCACCTGCCAAAGCCTGCTCTATTATAAACAGCTGCTCGGTAGAGGCTGGAGACCCTGAGGTGGTTTGAATTAGTACGCCCGCCGTTCCTCTATGCTGCAGAACCGCATCAAGGTTACTGGATCGACAATGATCAAGAATAAGCTGTGCGAGTGAGTCCAGAGCAGACATAGCGCAAGAGCGACGCACCGTGTGCAGAATTTGGCCAGATGCGGAGTTGTTCTCTATCAGCGAGGCAATACTTAGGTGGCTGTGGGTAAGCTGCCTCTTAAGGCTAGCGCTCTCAGCAAATGATTCAACGAGGGCGTTAGCGTGAGGCAAGGTATACGATCTTGGCAGAAAGTGCTTTGCGCCCGCATCCAGCGCCGTCTCAAGTGATTGCTGTGCATTGTCTGAGTTTCCCACAATCACAACGACAAGATCAGCCCACTGGGGGTTTTGCTTTATTTCTCGGCAAACATCAAAACCAGAGGCGTCTGGCAGCTCTGCCTCCAGTAACATAAAGGATGGATTAAGCAGCTCCAAGTGAAGAAACAACGCATGCGCAGTCTCCAGTCTCGATACGGTGCCATCATGGGAGAGCGTGCATTTAACATTCAGGAAGTCGTCTTCACTTCGCAGAAGTAACGTGGTTTTCATTGATTAGGCGAATCCCTTCGAGTCCAAACACATGACATTTTCACAAACCAAGTAGATCTCTCTAGCGTCCGCGGAGTATACCTTAAACTTAAACAAAAGAGCTTACAGATGGCAGATTTGAACAGTACCGTTTCCGCAGAGCCTATACGAGCATAGCTAGGTTTATGGCTAACACCACCACCAAACACTTGTACTGGTCCAACAAAGCCAAAACTCATGAATCACTTATTTAGGGGAAAAAACAGAAGACTTAGCGGGGCTCAACAAGAGTGTAGATCAACCGAGTTATGCATCAAACATCTAACCCACCGCACTTTTAACTTACTGTGAACGCCATGTGGAGTTACTAACAATCGACATTTTATAAATCTCAATAAAGACGACACAACGCTTACTCAAGCGGCTTAACTATTGGGCATAAAAAATGCCAGCGCAATGCTGGCATTTTAACAAACAGGCGATAACGCCTCTGTTTAGAACTTCTTATTCATCGTCACACCATAAGTACGCGGTGCACCCGGTGAAGCCAAGACCCGGCCATCCTGCAGAGGCGCATCAAAGGTACTGCCCTTGTAAGACTTCCCCAAAACATTACGCCCCCAGAAGGTCACCATCACATCACTTTCAACAAAATCCAAAGCGGCCCACAGGTTCAATAAACCGTAGTCTTTTTGTTCCTTCAGAGGGTCCTGATCCGTACCCTGTACGAGGCCGGATAAGAAGGTGTACTAACCGTACACATAACCTTCAATGCCATCGGCGACGATGAACAGCTGCTTGACGCCTAGGTTAACGGCATGATCTGGGCTATTGGGTAGCTTGCCGCCAAAGCGATCACAGGACACGCCATCGGCGTTTCTTGTCTCTGCAACACCGGTGTGTGTTGGGGTTGCCACCTGACAGCCGGCACTTTTATACTCAGCATAAATCGCTTTCGTCAGCGCATAGGTCAAAGATACTTCCGTATTCTGCGCTGGCACCCAGAACACCTCCAACTCAGCACCGTAACTTTCTAGTTCACCGGCATTCTGCAAAAGGAAACCCGAGCCAACAAAAGCATTGTCTTGGAAGTTTTCGACGGTGGTGTATTGCAGCGCAGCGTTAATCCGCAAGGCCCGCTCAGGGAATTCAGTCTTCAAACCAAGTTCAAATGCTGCCGATGTTTCGGCACCAAACACAGGACTAAACCCTGGAGCGATGCGATCGGTATTGGTACCACCGGACTTATAACCCGTACCGTAAGAAGCGTAAAGCATCGCATCTTCTGTCGCTAACCAGCTAAGTTTAACAGTGCCCGTAATCTGCGAGTCATTGAGCGAGGCATTAATATCATCGCGCGGCGTAAAACCTGAGAACAAATAGCCACCCCAACCAGGCGTTGAATAGTTATCAAAGTGCGTAGGGTCATTACCCAGCAATGTGAGCAATGGCGTAAAGTCACCATCACCGGCAGCACCTAAGGCACCAATGGCGGAATCAAGGTCGGCAGCGGCATAGGCTGGGGCTGGCGTCCAATTTTCGTCAAAGACGCTCAGCATGCCCTTCTCTTCCTCGGTGTAACGAAGGCCTGCGGTAAGAATGACGCGATCTGTCAGGTCGTAATCAAACTGACCAAAAACGGCCCAACTTTTATGCTCCTGCTTAGCCGTACGAGACGCAACCATACCGGGCAGAAAAGCTTGGCTGCTGGCGGCGTCGGAAATAAGACCAAAACCAGCCAGCGTTTCTGTGCCACCTATAAATTCACCCAACTCGCCACTTGTGACAAATGCATTCAGATCATCGTAACCATTTAGAGATGCATCTAAATCCAAATCCTGCTGAAAGTAATAAGCCCCGACCACAAAACTCAGCTCCTCACCGGTGTAATCTAAGCGTATTTCTTCTGAAAAAGTCGTGGATTCTGCATCGCTCTGATTAGACAGAAGGTCGAGATTGGTAAAGTCCACATCGCTCGCAGAGCTGGAGTTAAACTTTCGGTAGCCGGTGATAAAATTCAACGTATAGCTTTCATCCAAATCCCAGCTGACGTCCATAGACAGGCCACGATCTCGAGACTTAGAAACGGGCAAAGAGCTCAAGCTGCTTTGATAGTTACCGGTATTGTCACCTTCGTAAACAGTGCCGCCCAACGCGGCAATCGCTGCGTCAGATCCAGCGGCGCCATTCGCAACGGTCAGGTTGTCCTGCACCACAGAGATACCACAACAGGTTTCATCAATCGCTGAGTAGTCACCGATTAAGCGCACAGTGAGATCGTCGGAAGGCGTAAACAATGCCTGCAAACGCCCCCCCCTGACGGTCGCGGTTAATAAGCTCCGCATCAGAAAAATCATCTACAGAAAAAGTGCCATCACGAGAACTGCGAAACACCGTACCGCGCACGGCCAGAACATCATCAATAATCGACAGGTTACCCGCAGCCGAGGCATTCATTTGGCTAAAGTTACCCCCCGTCACTGACACGTAAGCATCAGCTTCATGACCAGGGGCTACCGAGCGAAACGATATCGCCCCCGATGGCGTATTTTTACCAAACAGAGTGCCCTGCGGGCCCCGAAGAATTTCAACGGCCTCGATATCAATCATTTCACTGATCATCGAGCTCTGACGCGCACGGTAGATGCCATCAACATACATCCCGAGAGGACTCTAAACCAAAGTTCTGACCGGAGGTACCGATGCCACGAATACTAAAGTTAGAGGAGCTGTTGCTCTGCTCTTGCAACGACTGCAGACCTGGTGCGCTGTTTTGCAAGTCGAAGATATCTTTGATAACGGCCTCTTCCAGCTGAGCACCACTGAACGCTGAAACCCCAGTAATCTCAGCCCATTGAGAGAATCTTATTTGAACA
>Ga0209826_1000340_pt1 | contig 34018 bp, 33 predicted proteins | sample GOMGulsemesocosm_5_FD_184637 | JGI IMG/M metagenome (GOLD analysis project Ga0209826, IMG submission 184637) | Methane-oxidizing microbial communities from mesocosms in the Gulf of Mexico - GOM15C Gulf of Mexico (SPAdes) (version 2) | ecosystem: Environmental > Aquatic > Marine > Cold seeps... | reverse complement strand
ATGCACGATAATCAAATCGTTTAGGGCAACATAACCGCCAAGCATGGGAGCATCTGACAATAATGCCGCGGCAATTTTAAAGGTCGGATTTGTGATCGCAGTGCAAATATTTTCTAAAAACCCATGATCATCAGAAAGCAATAACACCGAAATATAAACATCGTTTTTCCGCAATAACGCCTGCATTTTTCCCACCCAGTAAGCATACTTTATTTACATAAGCATCAGCGGATTTATTAAAACGAGATAACCTGCCTACTCATACCTGTAAATTACGCGTGCACACTAAATTCGCGACAAGGAAGAAAGATATGCACCAATTCATTGAAAATGAAAATACTGGGGATTTCTTTAAAATTTAGTTAAAACAAGCTAAAGTTGATCCACTTACTACCAGCTAAATAAACCGTGTTTAGGTATAGATAAATTTACTGCAGTTTCTCTGGGTCTTTGAATTGTTTTTCCAATTGTTGCAGTCTGTCTGAAATCTGGCCGGCAGGCTTACTAAACCTGGCAAGTAAAAGATAAAAAACAGGAACCACCCCTAGCGACAAGACGGTTGAAAACATCACACCACCAATGATGACAACACCGATTGTTTCCCGGCTTTCTGCGCCAGCCCCCACTGCCAAAGCAAGCGGAACGGCACCAAGAGCTGTGGAAATTGTCGTCATCAGAATAGGGCGCAACCGAATAACAGATGCCTCAATAATGGCGTCTTTAAGCGCGTATCCTTCTTCTCTAAGCTGGTTTGCAAATTCAACGATCAAGATCGCATTTTTGGCGGTCAGGCCGATCAACATGATAACCCCGATCTGACTATATACGTTAAGCGACAACCCTTGATAGAGCATGGCACCCAATGCCCCTGTAATAGCGAGCGGCACTGAAGTCATAATAATGACAGGGTGAATGAAACTTTCAAACTGGGCGGCAAGAGCTAAGAACACCACAAGGAAGGCCGTCGCGAATGTAAACAGCATCGCGTTACTGGATTCTTTAAACGTCCGGCTTAAACCGCCGAAAGAAATTCGGGCTTCATCACCGGCTTCTTCTTCGACTAAGGTCTCAAGATATCCAAGTGCCTCTTCTAATGTATAATCCGGGCCCAATGAAGCCGTAATACGGACGGCCCTCAGCCTATCTGAGCGTTTCAAAGTACCCGCTCCAGCGCCCTCTTCCAAACTCACAAAATTACTGAGCGGGATAAAACTACCCGATTGGGCAGATCGCACATAAACCTTGTTTAAATCATCTTGAGAGGAACGGTCTTCAGCGCGAGCCCTCATAATAACGTCATACTGTTTGCCACCTTGTTCGTAGCGGGTCACAGTTCGGCTTCCCATTAACGTCTCAAGCGTCCGGCCCACGGCCTCAATAGACACACCAAGGCTTGAAGCCCGGTCTCTATTAATATCCACTCTGATTTGCGGCTGAGTTTCGGAATAGTCTTTATCCACATTTAAAAGTTTTGGATTTTCACGTGCCCGTTCAAGGACACGATCAACCCAGCCGTTAATGACATCATAAGACGGCCCGCCCACAATTAATTGTACGGGTGCTTGAAAACCTCTTTGCCCAAGGCTTGCAGGGTTAATTGCAAAAGCACGGACACCGGGAACTGAAAGTAATCCTGGAAAAATAGATCGCACGATTTCCTGCTGCGACCGTTCTCGCTTCTCCCACGAAACCAGCCGTGAGAACATAAACGCAGTATTTACAGGGCCTGGTCGAGAGAAACTTCCAACCAGCGCAAAAACACTTTCCGCCTCTCCGTTTTCTAACAGTGGGTTTAGAATATTCTCAATCTTACCCACATTTCGCTTCGTGTATTGTAGGCTTGCGCCTTCAACTGCTTTTACTGGAATGAAGAAGAAACCACGGTCCTCTGTCGGCGCAAATTCTTTTGGAAGTTGCTCATATAGCTGATAAGCAACCCCAGAAATTCCCATAGCAAGGGCAATAATTATCACTGGAAAACGGGTCGCGAAAACTAAGCCAAATCTATAGACCGCTTCCATGCGCACGAATAAGAATTCGGTCGAACGGTAGAATAAACTCTCTTTTTCTTGGGCAACTAATAATTTGGAACACAACATTGGCGTTAACGTCAGTGCTACAAAGCTTGAGAACATAACAGCTGCAGCCACAGCGACACCAAATTCGCGGAAGAGCCGTCCAGTGACCCCATTCAAGAATGAGATCGGTAAAAATACGGCGACCAACACAACAGTTGTAGCAATAACGGCAAAGGCGACTTGCCTCGCACCTCGGCTGGCGGCCAGCAAGGGGGGCTCCCCCATTTCAATACGGCGATGAATATTTTCAAGCACAACAATAGCATCATCAACAACCAGCCCAATTGCCAGTACCAGCGCCAACAAGGTGAGAACGTTGATGGAGTAGCCCAACATGGCAAGTATACTCAGCGTCGCAATAATTGAGACGGGAATAGCCACTGTTGGAATAAGTGTTGCCCGGAAAGATCTCAAAAACAGGAAAATCACCGCGACCACAAGAAGCATGGCAATTCCAAGTGCAAAGAAGACTTCTTTGATGGACTGACTAATGAAAATAGACTGATCGTAAGATACTTTAAGTGTAATGCCTGCGGGCAATGTATTTTGCAACCGCGCGACAACCTTTTTTACCCCGTCAGCAACTTCCAAAACGTTTGATCCTGACTGACGCACAATTCCAAGACCAATGGCATCATTCCCGTTCACCCGTAAGCCCGTTCGCTCGTTTTCGGCGCCAATTTCAACTTCAGCCACGTCTCCTAGTCTAACAAGACCCTGCTCGGTGTTCCTGAGGATAATCTGTCTAAATTCATCAGCGCTTTTCAAATCTGATTTAGTTCGAATATTAAATTCTTTTTCAACAGATTCAATGCGTCCAGAAGGCAGTTGGACATTCTGCGCTCGAATGGCGTCTTCGAGGTCTTGAACCGTCAGACTATGAGCTGCAAGGGCTTCTGTATTTATCCAAATCCGCATGGCATAACGGCGAGCTCCCCCAATGCGCACGTTTGCGACACCGTTCACGGTCGAAAGAGGGTCGACAAGATTTCTTTCGGCAAAATCCGTGAGTTCTAGCGGGCTCAACCCATCACTGGACATGGATAACCACATGATCGGTCGGGCGTCACTTTCTGTTTTGGCAATGCGAGGAGACTCTGCCTCATCAGGTAACCGGGACAAAATTCGCGAGACCCGTGCACGCACATCATTTGTCGCAGATTCAATGTCGCGAGTTAAATTAAACTGCACATTGATAGAGGATGACTCTTCGCGGCTACTGGAATTAATTCGCTCAACGCCACCAATTCCAGCGACAGCATCTTCAATAATCTGTGTGATCTGGCTTTCAATAATATCGGCAGAGGCCCCCCGGTATGTCGTGCTAATAGACACATTGGATTTATCAATATTGGGATATTCGCGAACGCTCAAAGATTGATATGAGAACAAGCCGAACAGCACCAAAACCATGGACAGAACAATGGCTAACACGGGGCGTTTTATGGAAACTTCTGAAAGCTTCATTAGTTTGCCTCAACGCTTGATGGCAACATTTCAGATAATCTGTCTTCTTGTTTTAGCTTCACTTTTCGTCCATCCCGTATTTTTTGAAGCCCTTCGGTAACAACAACTTGCCCCGCTGTTATTCCGCTAACAGCCTGCACCCAACCTTGTACCCGTCGTCCGGTTTTGATTTCCACACGTTTCACTTTGTCATCATCCAGCACATACACAAAATGCCCCGCGGGAGAGACGGTCACAGAATGCTCAGGCACTAACACAGCGTTAAGCTCCATGCCTGTTTGCAAGGATACAGATAGGAACATCCCAGGTTTTAGTTTTCTGTCAGCGTTTTGTAATCTTCCGCGTACCCGGACAACTCTCGAAACAGGGTCAACACGAGACCCAACAGATAGAACATCACCTTCAAATTTTCGTCCTTTATAGGCGACACTTTTCGCAGTAAATTTTAGTCCCGCTTGCACTTGAGCCAAATGGCTTTCGGGCAGATGAAAATCTAACTTCAATTCGGAAACATCATCCAATGTGGTTATCATATCGCCTGGCCGGATCAAGCCACCGGCGCTAACTTCTCTAAATCCCACTACGCCGCTAAAGGGTGCGTTGATTTGATACTCAGACAATCTCGCACGATCGGCTGACACCTTAGCTTGGGCGACTTGCATTTCTGAAAGAAGTAGATCCACACGCGCTTTCGGCGCGTTGCCACTTTTGTATAATTTCACGGCACGTTCATATAATTTCCGGCTATTTCCAAGCTCGGCAAGCGATTCTGCGACTTCAGCCTTTACTTCAGTTGAATCAAGAAACACCATCGGTGTTCCCTTTTTAACAGTACTTCCTTCTTCGAATGCCAGACGCAGGATTTTCGCTGTTATTTTAGAGGTCAAATTAACAGACTCGTTCGCCCGCAACGTCCCAACTGCGATAACAATTCGCGGCAAATTCCGCACGATAGCCGCTGTCCCAATCACCGAAACAGGCCGAGAACCCCGCTGTTTTTTAGCCGTCGTCGCTTCTTCTTTCGGCCAAAAAGGAACAAGCTCTCTATTGTGCCAACCCAATGTCCCCATAAGGCCCAACAAAACAAGAATAGCGATTTGATTTCTTATTTTCATTCTCAGCTTTCGCACGACTTTAAATATATGGCAGGACTTTATTTGAACTCATCCCAAAAATCTGACAAACAGTTCATAGCACTTACCATTAAACAGCAACAGGTCTCTCCCATGGTTACACATCTGTTCACACATCGCGACTGTCTTTTTCATGACACCGGTTACGAGCATCCAGAAAAGTCAGATCGCTTAAGAATGGTTTGGCAATATCTCGAAGAAGACGAATTTGAGGCGATTGTCAGACACGACGCAAGCATGGGCACCACGGATCTTTTGGAACTGGCCCATACCCCAGATCACATTGACTACATTAAATCCAAAAGACCTGACTCAGGTATCGTGCAACTTGACCCTGATACATTTATGTCCCCTGGCAGCTATGATGCTGCCATGCGAGGTGTTGGGGCCGCTCGCGATGCCGTGGATCTTGTGATGACACAACCCGGCACTAATGCATTTTGTGCTATTCGTCCCCCCGGTCACCATGCCGAAGCCGATAGAGCCATGGGATTTTGCCTGTTCAATAACGTCGCTATCGCGGCAAAATATGCGCAACAAAAATATGGAATTACGCGTATTGCCGTTGTTGATTTCGATGTTCATCATGGAAATGGGACACAAGCGATTTTCGAAGATGAGGCGACCCTTTTCTATGGGTCCACACATCAGGAAGCACCTTTTTATCCCGGCACCGGACATCGTCATGAGACTGGCGCAGGTAACATTTTCAATTCTCCTTTGCCCGAAGGATCAGGGGGCGCAGAATTCAAAATCGCCATGGAGCGAGATATTCTGCCTGCGCTTGTTGCTTTCGACCCAGAACTTTTGATTATTTCAGCAGGATTTGACGCCCATCACCAAGACCCTCGTGCTGGGCTTAATTGGACCGAAGAAGATTACATTTGGATTTCCAATAAATTGATGAAAATCGCAGAGAAATCCTGCAGCGGACGGGTAATTTCTGTCTTGGAAGGTGGCTATGATCTGGTCGGACTTGCACAAAGCGCCGCAGTGCACGTGAAAGCGTTGCTTGACGCATAAAGTCAGCGTATAAGGGCACAAAGGAGAAGCTATGCCTGAGTCAAACGAAATTCCAGCAGATATCTTAGAATTAAGCTTTGAAGCTGCTTTACAGGAATTAGAAAAAATTGTTGAAAAACTGGATTCTGGAAGGGTCGATCTGGATCAGTCAATTGACATCTACACACGTGGATCACAATTGAAACAACACTGTGAAAGCAAGTTACGTATTGCGCAAGAACGAGTTGAGAAGATTGTCACACAAAACGGCAGTATTTCAGTTCAGCCTGCGAATGTAGAATAACACAAATTTGACCTGACTTTAGGTAGCTTGAGAAAACATATGGAAGATGAATTTTCTGTAGCACTGCGCCAAACAGCACAGTTGATGGAACGTGAATTAGGCGCGTTTCTGCCGCAAAGCACGAACCCAGAATGGCCACTCCATGATGCGATGCGTTATGCGGGTTTGTCCGGAGGGAAGCGATTACGCGCTTTTTTAGTTATCCAGTGTGCCGATTTATTTGATGTGGCGAGAGAGTATTCCATTCGTGTAGCCGCCGCACTTGAGATTATGCACACCTACTCGCTGGTTCACGACGATTTACCATGCATGGATGATGACGATCTCCGCCGCGGAGTTCCGACAGTTCATAAAAAATACGATGAGACACTTGCTGTTTTGGCTGGCGATGCTTTACAAACACTCGCCTTTGAAATTTTGGCAGATCCAAAAACACACCCGTCTGCAAGTGTCCGCTCTGAACTTGTTTTAAAGTTGGCACAAGCCGCGGGTGGACATGGCATGGTTGGCGGGCAGACAATGGATGTTTACGCCAATGCTGATACAATTTCGGTTCCAGTAATGTCGCGTCTTCAACAACTTAAAACTGGCGCGTTGATTGCCTATGCCTGTGAAGCTGGTGCCATTTTGGGCCACGCTGCTCCGGCGCAAATTACATCGCTCCGCGCCTATGCCCATGATCTGGGACTCGCTTTTCAAATTACCGACGACATATTGGATGTTGAAGGTGAGAGTTCTGAAATGGGGAAAGCCACCCGAAAAGACGTTGATGCTGGTAAAGCAACTTTCGTATCTTTGCAGGGATTGGAAAAGGCAAAAATTCACGCAAATATGTTGTCTGAGCAAGCGTCCAGTCACTTGTCTATATTTAAGGGCAATGCCAATTTACTGCGCGGTGCAGCATCATTTACAGTACAAAGAAAAAAATAACGGCGAGTTTATTGTGACACATACCTCCACTACTCCTCTGCTGGATCAGATTAATGAGCCGCAGGATATGCGTGACCTGTCAAGCGACCAGCTTGCACAACTTGCTGATGAACTCCGCAGCGAGACCATTAATGCCGTTTCAGTTACCGGTGGTCATTTGGGTGCCGGGCTTGGTGTTGTGGAACTAACGGTTGCCATTCATCACGTCTTTAACACTCCCGACGATAGACTTATTTGGGATGTAGGCCATCAATGTTATCCTCACAAAATCCTAACGGGACGCCGAGATCGCATTCGAACTTTACGCCAACCTGGCGGCCTCTCTGGGTTTACCAAAAGAGTTGAAAGCGAATATGATCCGTTTGGCGCAGCTCATTCATCCACATCTATATCTGCAGGGCTTGGAATGGCCGTCGGCCGCGACCTGCAAGGCCGCACTAACAATGTTATCTCTGTTATCGGAGATGGCTCGATGAGCGCTGGCATGGCTTATGAAGCTATGAATAATGCTGGCGCTATGGATAGCCGCCAAATCGTAATTCTCAATGACAATGATATGTCCATCGCCCCACCAGTGGGAGCTATGAGCGCCTATTTGTCTCGACTATTGTCAGGACCGTCATACAGAAATATGCGTGAATTGATGAAACAAATAGCGGCAAAGCTTCCAGATCCGCTGGAGCGGACAGCAAAACGCGCTGAAGAGTTTGCACGCGGTATGGTCACCGGCGGAACTTTATTTGAAGAACTGGGCTTTTATTATGTAGGCCCTATTGATGGACATAATTTGGACCATCTTATTCCAGTTCTTAAGAACTCTCGTGATGCTGCAAACGGCCCTATCCTAATTCATTGCGTGACCCAAAAAGGAAAAGGGTATGCACCTGCGGAAGCCGCTGCCGACAAATACCATGGCGTTTCAAAATTCGACGTGGTTACTGGCGCGCAGACCAAAGCTATTCCCAACGCCCCCTCCTACACCAAAGTATTTGCAAATAGCCTAATCGCAGAAGCCAAAAAGGACGACAAAATTGTCGCCGTCACAGCCGCAATGCCAGACGGAACTGGTCTCGACCAATTTGCCAAAGAATTTGCAGATCGCTGTTTCGATGTGGGTATTGCAGAACAACATGCCGTAACCTTTGCCGCTGGCATGGCTACAGAGGGGCTTAAACCCTTTGTGGCTATATATTCGACCTTTTTACAGCGAGCCTATGATCAGGTTGTCCATGATGTCGCCCTTCAAAACTTACCGGTTCGTTTCGCCATAGACCGCGCAGGCCTTGTTGGCGCTGATGGAGCTACGCACGCGGGATCATTTGACACAACATTTCTGGCAACTCTGCCAAATATGGTAGTGATGGCAGCGGCAGACGAAGCCGAACTTACCCATATGGTCGCAACGGCCGCCGCATATAATGCTGGCCCAATCTCCTTCAGATACCCGCGCGGTGAAGGTGTTGGTGTTGACCTTCCGGCAGAAGGTGAAGTGCTTGAAATCGGCAAAGGACGAATTGTAAAAACAGGTAATAAGATTGCCATCTTGTCTTTCGGCACACGCCTAGAGGAAGCGACTAAAGCCGCTGAAACACTGGACAGCATGGGACTATCAACAACCGTAGCTGACGCCCGCTTCTGTAAACCTCTCGATGAAGGCCTTATCCGAGATCTAGCGGCAACTCATGATGTTTTGGTCACAGTTGAAGAAGGCTCAGTTGGCGGTTTCGGCAGCCATGTTATGCAATTTCTCGCAATGAACGGGTTATTGGATAAAGGCTTAAAAGTGAGACCGCTTTGCATGTCTGATCTTTATATTGATCAAGATAAGATCGAAAAAATGTATGATTTGGCTGGCATAAACGCTGAACAAATCGTTGAAACTGCACAAAGTGCTCTCAACATCAAAATTGATAAAACAACTAATATTTCAGCAATCTAAGATGGGTTTAAGATGTCTACTGAACGGCTAGATATTGAACTAGTTATCCGCGGCTTTACTGATAGCCGGGCAAAAGCACAGGCTTTTATTAAAGAGAAACGTGTCTCGGTTAATGGCGTTATTGCCAAAAAAGCGAGCCAAAAAATCTCAGACGACGCCAACGTTGAAGTCGAAAACAGAGGCAGAGAATGGGTCGGGCGTGGCGCGTTTAAATTGTTGGCCGCTCTTGAGCATTTTAAATACGATCCCGCTGGAAAAATCGCCGCTGATATTGGCGCGTCAACGGGTGGTTTTTCAGAAGTTCTCCTGAGCCAAGATATCGCCAAGGTATATGCGGTAGATGTGGGGCACGGACAATTGCATAGCAGCCTGTTAGATGAGCCCAAGTTGATTAACCTTGAAGGGTTAAATGCCAAATCATTGGAACGAGAACACATCCCTGAACCCTTAGATTTGATTGTCAGCGATGTGAGTTTCATCTCTCTTAAAAAGGCTTTACCGGCTGTGTTATCTCTCTGCAAACCCGGGGCGTGCTTGTTTACATTGGTCAAACCTCAGTTTGAAGTTGGAAAACAAAATATCGGCAAAGGTGGCATTGTCAAAGACCCCATGCTGATTGAGGCGGTTCGTGTCGACATTGAAGAGTGGATATGCTCCCAAGCTGGGTGGCAATCCCTTGGCATTATTGACAGCCCCATAACCGGGGCTGACGGAAATCGAGAATTCTTACTTGGGGCCAAATACAATGCTTGAACTTGAAATCACAGAATTAGGCGCCAGCGGAGACGGCATAGGTACTCTCGATGGAACCCGGTATTATGTTCCCTACACTCTCCCCGGTGATCACGTACAAATCGACGGGCTAGAGAAAAAGGGCAACGGATTTTCAGCGAACCTCGTCGATATTGTGACCCCGTCAGCAGACCGAAACGCGCCGAAATGTCGCCATTTTGGCACTTGCGGCGGATGTAGTTTGCAGCATGTAGGTGACACCGAACTTGCCAACTGGAAGCAAGCTCGGATAAGCCACGCCCTTCGCAAAGTTGACATTGAAGATGTCTCTGTAAGCTCAACAATTACAAGCCCCGAGAAGTCACGGAGGCGCGTTGATTTTGTTGCAGCTAAGCGCAAAAAAGGCGTCATGATTGGATACCATCTCCGTCGCTCCTCCCAGATTTTTGACGTCGGTGAATGCCCTCTAATTGCGCCAGAAATACTAAATCTCGTTAAACCGCTTCGTGCTATGCTTCCAACAATCATGCCGCGCAGTAGTAAAGCGCGCCTCACACTCACCGTCACAATGAACGGGTTAGACCTGCTCATCACTGCAGGTTTTGCTTTGGATCTTGAAGCAAGAGAAACTCTATCAAATTTCGCTCAAGCTAATAAATTATGCCGAATTTGTTGGCATGACGAAAGCGAAAAACTGCTGGAACAAGTTTCTGCAATACATCCTGCTGAAATCCAAATCGGATCTAAAAAAGGGTTATTGCCGCCGGGAGGTTTCTTGCAAGCCACCTTGGATGGTCAGGAAACACTTATCAAATTGATGCAGGAAAATTTACCTGAAAACATCAGAATATTAGATCTGTTTTCTGGTTGCGGGAGTTTTTCATTACCCGCCGCCCATACAGCAAAAGCAGTTCACGCTGTCGAAGGGGATGAAGAGCTAATCTTTGCCCTGCAGAATGCATCCAACAAATACATGCTGTCCATCACAACAGAGACAAGAGATTTATTCCGTAATCCTCTTGCACCTTACGAGCTAAATAAGTTCGATGCCGTCATCATTGACCCTCCGCGGGCAGGCGCGAACGCACAAGCCATAGAAATTGCATCAAGCGATGTGAAGCATGTCATTTTCATCTCTTGCAACCCTGCGAGCTACGCCAGAGATGTTAAAGTTCTTGTTGAGGGTGGATACCGGCTTAAAACAGTTATTCCCATTGATCAATTCCGCTGGTCATCACATGTGGAATTATTCTCAGTGTTAGAGAAAATCTAAACCTCTATTTTTTTAAAGCGCCCCGTAGTGAAAAAGGCATAATCGGCTCTTGCTGAATTGCTCCCATTATGGGGCCGCTCACATAATCCACACCAATTTCAAAGGCGCGGCGGGCTAGGAAATCATTATCCAAGTCTCGCCAACATGTGCGGACTTTTGCTGCCCTGGCTTTCTGAACGAGCTTTTCAACCCACAAAAGATCCTGCTCTGTTGTGGCTTTAAACCGAACCCCGTACACAGGTAAATCAGAGATGATATGAAAATCATCCCAACCCTCTTCGATTTCAAATATGAATCCCAGTACCAGCGGATTAAGGGTCGTCAATATTTGGCGCAACCTGCTATTCAGCAATCCGGCCTTGATACTGCCAATGGAGATGACTAAATGGCGCTGCGAAAATTCGGGAAGCGTTTTCAGAATACTCGCATAATTTAATCTGCGGTAAGCATGAGCAACGGTTTCAAAATCCACGGGAACCATCACAATGGGTTTTTTACCCGTGGTTCCCAGTTGTTTTAGGGCAAATTCCGTATCTTTTAGGACTTTGAAGTCCAACTCTGCACGCAAAATTGCGGTTCCGGTCAGAACAGCATCTGATGGTTCGAGCGTTTTCCATTTCCCGTTATCAGATCGGCAGGGGATTGCCTCCATCACTGACATAATTTTTTTGGCGTGATTGATCATCGGACGGTAACTGACAGACAGAGAGGGTTCTTCTTCCTTAAACAATTGAACGGTCTCTGGAATTACCGGATCACTCGCGCCCTGTAAATACTCCACCAACTCATCAAGGTTTTGAAAGTCATCAATAAAATCGACTAATTCATCGTCGATGATCATTGCCTTTACGCTGATCATACTGGCTTCTGGCATTTCACCAAACAAGAGCTGCAACAACTCTTGTCCTAGTTTGTTTGCCCTAGCAAGTCCCTCTTCTGCTGTTGTATTAGCAAATACCAATGCAAAGCTGGATTCGCTCAAGCGAAGGAAAAGGTCGTGTTTGGATAGTTTTTTGGTGAAAAAGGCCTCAATTGAAACATCCACCCGTTTTTTTACGGCATCCCAACGGGTGTGGTATTTTTCTTTCAGTTCGTCAAAGCCAACAATCTGAAGACTGCTCGCCAACAATGACTTTACAGCCTGATCTTTATTTTTTCCGAAAACAGACAAAAAATGCGCAAGCTCACCTATTTCATGATGTTGGACAACACCAGGAGCGGTTTTTATTTTTTCACTTTTATTTTTCGTCATCTCAGCCATAGATCAAACTATCTTTACAAACTCAACGCTAAACCATTTAAACCTAATGTAATCATAGGCTAACGGTTTTTAAAATGACATCATCCCGTGTAAAAACCGTTAATTTATTAGATTTGAAAGCAACCTTAAGCATCAATTGTGTCGCAATTCAGAAAATTTGACCCATTTTTAAAGATCCTGTTAATAGCCTCGTGAGATACTCCTCTTCTAGAGACACCATTTCGATTGTATTGGGTATTAAAACAGGCAAAAACGAATAGATGGGAGGACAGGATGGCATCAGTTGTTAATTTAAACGCTCATGAATTTAGCGGCGTCGTTTCCAGTGCTACCAATATTGTTTTGACCCGCCCAATGGATGATTTCCATATTGCCCTGCTCGCCCAAGCTTTTGAGAAATACCACAACCTTGGTATTTGGGGTGGATATTCGATCTTGGATCTAATTCCAGAACCGCTTAAACGGAATATTGTGGCATCCCACGGGGAGCAAAAACTGGGCGCGATCCTATTCTGTAATTTGCCAGAGCAAACGCATTTTGTTTTTCGAGATCTTCAACAGAATTTTCGACTGATAAATATGCAAGGTCACACGATCCTCATGGAGGATCATTTAGACACACTTCTGGAACGTTTTCACCAAACTCTCCAACATTAAAATCAGAGCCTTGCCAGTGATGAGTTCCAAGCTATAGTACGCGCTTGTAACCTAAATAGTGGCAAACTCATGAATACAATGACCCTTGATACATCAGGCCTGAACTGCCCGCTTCCTGTTCTTAAAGCCAAGAAGGCAATTAAGGAATTACAAGCGGGAGATACACTTATTGTTATCGCAACGGATCCCGCATCTAGTATCGATTTCAATCATTTTTGCCATGTCTCAGGAAACACGCTATCTGCCAACACTGAAAAAGACGGCGTCTTTACCTACGTGATCACTGTGCAGCCTTAAGCAGGCTATTCGCCTTCGTTTCCTGCACTGCTAAGGATTGTTTCAGAGTCGGCCCTACGAGCCCCTTCAGGCGGCATATAGGGTTCTGGTTGATCGGCCCCTGTCCCCTGATAAATTGATATAGATGGGAAGGCAAAACCACTGCCCGCGCTTTCAACGATATGCTTGATGGCAAACGCAAAATCTTGCTTAATACTCAACCATTCGCCCCAGTTTGTCGTTTTTGTAAAACAATAGATCATTATATCAATGCTGCTATCGTTGAAACTATCGGTAACCACAAACATTGTGGCGTCTTTGGGCTGCACGAAATCTTCGTTATCAATCAAATAGTCGCGAATTCTAGTTGTGATTTCTTGAAGCTGGCTGACCGATGTTGAATATTCAACACCAATTTTCCAGTAAATCCGGCGATACGTCATTTCAGAGAAGTTGGTTACCGCCTTATCAGCAAAAACCGCGTTTGGCACAATTGTCGGTGCTTTATCAAACCGCCGGATCATGGTCGAGCGAAATCCGATTTTCTCGACTGTCCCTTCAACAATGCCCGAAACCAATACCCAGTCGCCCACACGAAAGCGTTTTTCCGCCAAAATTAGAAACCCGCTTATGAGGTTTTTAAACAAATCCTGAGCACCAAGGGCAACGGCGACACCAACCAATCCAAAGCCCGCAATAATGGGTCCAACTTGAATGCCCCACAGGTCCAATATCGTCGCTAAACCAAGCCCAACAATAATTCCTTTAAGGACTTTGACGATGAATGACACCATTTCTGGCGAAAAAATTTCTTCCAAACGGCTCAAAAGGAATTTTAACGGACTTATAAGACAGAACAGTCCCCAGAAAATATTATAAACCACGAGAGTGCGGACAATATTTTCGCCAAATCCAGTAAACCCAGTGTCACTTGAAAGGCCACTCATTTCCAACGCAGCATAGACCCCAATAACAACCGGGATAAATCTGATAGGCCCTTCAAGCGCTGCAATCACTTGATCATCTAAAACATTTTTGGTTTTTTGCGCAAAACGAACCAGACGTTTGACAACAAATCGCGTAAAGATCCCCCGAAGTAATAACGAGAAAAATAAGATCCCAATCGCCGGAATTATGGCGCTCAGATCAATTCCCCAAATTCCCTGTGCCCAAACATCTTGCACAAGTGTCCAGAATTTTATGATGCTATTTTCCAATGGATTTTCTCATGATGTTAGATAATACAAATATAAGCCGATATGATTTGCGAATTTATGGACTCTCAAGTTATTTTGCAAGAACCTGTAAGAATTGGTCAACGTCTTCTTCAGTGGTATTCCAAGATGTTACCAGCCGAACCCGTCCTTCAGATCTTAAACCTTCAACATAGAAAAGAAATCCAGCGTCTTCCAATTCTTTGATTTTGGCCTCGTGCAGGTGAAAGAATAAAATATTAGCTTGAACAGGGTGTAGAGGTGCACACCCTTCTACGTTTTCCAGACCCAGTTTCATACGTTGAGCCATCTCATTGGCATTTTTTGCCATATCCAACCACAAATCATCCTCAACATATCGGCTAATCTGAGCAGATAAAAACTTCATTTTTGAGAACAGATGAGCGCCCCGTTTCCGCCGGAACTCAAATTCTTTTGCTTTTTCAGCATCAAAAATAACGACCGCTTCAACAGACATACCACCATTTTTTGTTACCCCAAACGACAGGACATCAACGCCAGCGTTACAGGTCACATCGGCTGGGTTACATCCGAGCTCTGCAATGGCATTTGCAAATCTCGCTCCGTCCATATGCACACCCAAATTATATTTTTTGGCAACGACGCTGATGGCGGCCACTTCATCCTGAGTATAAATGGTTCCGCATTCGGTCGCTTGTGTCAGGCTAACAACTGCGGGCTGAACGTGATGAACCACACCAACGCTGGCCCGGACAAGAGCATCCTCAAGCAGATCTGGCTGTATTTTACCATTTTCACCGTCGAGCAAAACAAGTTTGGCCCCATGAGTATAAAATTCTGGGGATCCGCACTCATCAGATTCAATATGTGCCAGTTTGTGGCAATAAATGGCGCCGTAGGGCGGCGTCATAACACTCAACCCCAAAACATTTGCAGCTGTCCCTGTGGCCACTGGGAAAGCTCTTAAATCGCATCCGAAGACTTCCTGCAACTGGCGTTCCATCTGAGCCGTTGTGTTATCATTTCCGTAACCAAACGCTAGATTTTCATTTTCAGAAAGCATGGCGGCCATCAATTCAGGGCACACAGGCGCCGCGTTATCACTCGCAAAATTTATCTTCTGTTTTTTTGACATTTTCGGTCCTATTTTTCTGAAGTGATAACAAGTGGGATCGACTTAAACCCTTTATTCGGCCCTGCTTGATAGGCCCCAATTTCAAATGATAATGCACCATCTATGGAAGCCACAAGCCAAATCAAGTGCCGCTCAATAATCATACTCTCGTCAGATTTTGACGGCTCTGCATGCCCATTAGGATGCGAATGAAAAACACCAATTATTTCGTCGTCCTGATCTCGAAGATCGCGTTCCAAACCAATTCGTAATGCAGGGTCAACTTCAAAGAACTTCTCTTTGTGCTCTGCTATATTTTTGGCGACAGCTACTCGGCTAACTTGCCAACTTCCAGGTTTTTCTCTCTGTCCGATCAGCAATGCGCAAGCCTCTTGCGGCATACAAGTTAGAGTATGCGTTCGTAATTCCTTAAGCTGGGCGGATGACATCTGGAATTTGGACATCTATTTTAGGATCACTTGCCCAACTATTTTGCCCGTGGTCGGGTTAAGCACAATAATTTTGCGAGGAGTTCGGTCAGTATCGCCGTAGATCACCAAGACATTGTCGTTGCTTTGCTTGATGTCTTGAACCTGCAGGTCTTTTTGCATGGGAATTTCCAGAGTTCCAAAATTGCCGGTTGCAGAAACTTCACTCGCCATGGCGGGAGTGGGTTCTGCAGTATTTTCCGTCACATTCTCCGCTGTGTTTTCCATTCTCTTGTATACTGTCACAATGAGAACTACGGCGACGCCGACGATCAAAATTCCTAAAACTGAAACCACCCATTTCAAAAAAGTGGTGTTTGGAACGTCTTCTTCTGTCATAAGAGCAATTATCCATTTATTTGTTCGGTTTGAATCATATGCCATCACCTGAAGGTACACATCAAGTTGAAGTTTCAGAAAGTGACGTAGGAGAGCGCCTTGATCGCTTCCTTGCAGAGCATCTGGACGGGTTTTCACGCAACAGGATCAAGCCGCTTGTACAAGAGGGTCACACCTTAAGGGACGGCGCGGTTTTCACAGATCCGTCAAAAAAAGTGCGCCTTGGCGAAGTCTACCAAATCACAGTACCACCAGCGATTGATCCCGACCCAAAGCCGGAAGATATTCCGTTAGACATTGTTTTTGAAGATGAATATCTGATCGTCGTGAATAAACCAGCCCCGCTCGTCGTCCATCCTGCTGCTGGAAATTGGAGTGGGACACTTGTAAACGCACTTCTGTATCATTGCGGCGATAGTCTATCAGGGATCGGTGGCGTAAAACGTCCGGGCATTGTTCACCGCATTGATAAAGAAACAAGTGGCTTGATGGTTGTCGCTAAAACCGATCAGGCTCACCAAGGACTTGCTGCTCTTTTCGAAAAACACGATATTGAGAGAACCTATAAGGCTGTGGTTTGGGGCCGCGTCTACCCAACATCTGGACGAATTGAAGCAAACCTCGGCCGCGATCCTCACAATCGAAAACGGATGAGTGTTGTCACCGGCGGAAAAACAGCCGTAACTCATTACAAACTTGAAGAGAATTTCTCAGACGTTGCCTGCCTTGTTCAGTGTAATTTGGAGACCGGGCGCACCCATCAAATCAGAGTTCACATGGGGCATATTGGCCATTCGCTCGTCGGTGATCCTGTTTATTCCCGCCCGAAGCTCAATCGAACTAAATCACTGCCAGAGTCCCGTCAAACCATAATCCGCAAGTTCTCACGCCAAGCTCTTCACGCTCAAACCCTCGGTTTTGTGCACCCCGTCACTAACAAACCCTTGAAATTTGAAGTAGAATTCCCACGTGACATAATGAAATTGCTGACAGCATTTCGGGGGTAAAGGGCGGAGCCATCAAATGGCCTAATTCTAGCCCTCAATTCGTCAGACAGGGATCTCAATATAACTCGGCTAATGTTAGCGGGTTTTCGAGATTTGCTGATATCAATGGAGAGGGTAAACAATATGAGCCAGACATCTGTACCGGTTATCTCGCCAGAAGGCGGATTGACACGATATCTTCAAGAAATTCGTAAGTTCCCAATGTTGGAGCCAAACGAAGAGTATATGCTGGCCAAGGCGTGGAAGGATCGTGAAGATTCTGAAGCTGCACACAAGATGGTAACGAGCCATTTACGCCTTGTTGCCAAGATTGCCATGGGCTACCGCGGATATGGATTGCCAGTAGGTGAGCTAATTTCCGAAGGTAACGTTGGCATGATGCAAGCTGTTAAGCGTTTTGAGCCTGAAAAAGGGTTCCGCCTGTCCACATACGCAATGTGGTGGATTCGCGCCGCCATTCAGGAATATATCTTGCGCACATGGTCTCTTGTTAAAATGGGAACAACCGCAGCACAGAAAAAATTATTCTTTAACCTACGGAAAATTAAGGGCCAAATCGAAGCCATTGAAGAAGGCGATTTGACGCCTGATCACGTGGAAACGATTTCGACTAAACTTGGCGTATCCGAGACGGAGGTTATTAATATGAACCGCCGTCTAACAGCCCCTGATCATAGCCTCAACGCTCCTATGAGAGCGGATACTGAAGGTGAGTGGATGGATTGGCTAGTCGATGAGAGCCCAAGCCAAGAAACTGTTTACGCTGAAAGCGAAGAATTAACGCGCCGAAAAGAAATGCTTACAGGTGCCATGGATTGCTTAAATGAGAGAGAGCAAAACATCATCACGCAACGCCGCTTGCGTGAAGACCCTCTGACGCTGGAAGATCTCAGCCAAGAATATAACATTAGCCGCGAACGCGTCCGGCAAATCGAAGTCCGAGCGTTTGAAAAGCTTCAAAAAGCGGTTCGGGCAAAAGCCTTCGAAGATCGCATCAACTAAAAATCAGAATAAAGGCCGCTTATATTGAGCGGCCTTTATTTTTGGGGCCCTTATTATTATTTGATAGGGATTAGGTGCAGCTTCCCATATCGGACACCGGTTTCGGTAATGATATCATTAGCCATCTCTTTAACCTGCTTTGCGGTTCCAGAGAGAATAGTTGCTTCCATACAATTATCTGCATCCACATGAAGATGAAGCGTTGCCGCCGGAATCTCGTGATGGTGATGTTGTGTTTCCACCAACTTAGACGATAGAAGTCGTTCTTTGTGGTTATAGACGTAGGACACGCATCCAACGCATTTTTCTAGATCATCATCCGCTTCGCTTTCATGCGACAACATATGCCGCAAGGCATCCCGAATACCTTCAGATCGATTGGAGTAGCCTTTTCTTTCCATATATTCATCGAACTCCCCTAAAAGATCATCTTCAATTGTTATGGTTATTCTCTCCACAGGGCCCTCCGATGTTGCACTTGCGTAAAACTTGAGTATGATAATTACAAAATTAATCATACTCGTAAAAAATTACTTTTCCTACTGGGAGCTTCCAATGAGACGTACTTTAATTCTTGCCGCCGCTTTCGCTGGCCTTTTCGCAACACCTGCACTTGCTCACCCTGGCCATACAATGGCAGGCGACCTTGTTACGGGTCTATTGCATCCCTTCATGGGCCTTGATCACATTTTGGCTATGGTAGCGGTTGGCTTACTCGCAGTACAATCTGGCGGAAAATCCAAGATTGCCTTACCGGCTTTGTTTGTGGGTGTGATGATCGTAGGTGGTTATGTAGGGCTATCCGCAATTGGCGCGCCCTTTATTGAACAAGGCATTATCGCTTCTGTCATTTTACTGGGTGCTATTGTTGCGTTCGGCAAACAGATGCCTTTGACTTTCAGCGCTCCGTTTATTGCGGTTTTCGCGCTCTTTCATGGGGCCGCACACGGGATGGAAATGCCAGTTGACACATCTGCTGCGGCCTATGGAATGGGCATGATTGCAGCGACTGGCGCGCTTCATTTGCTCGGTATGGCTGCTGGCCGTTTTGCGCCTCAGCTAGTCCGTTATGCAGGTGCCGCAGTCGCAGTAGCGGGTGTTAGCCTCGCCATCGTATAAATCAAAAAAATAAGGGCGGTAATAGCCGCCCTTATTTATCCGCCTATTTTGAAAAACCGGCTGCTGCCGTCATAACAACGGCTCCCATTGGCGCCATCGCTTTTTGCACACGCTCGTCCGGGTTTCCGTAAAGAATGCAACTTGTGGGTTTCAAAACACCCATAAAGCTTTTCGCAAACTTGCTGCCAAAATTCCCCATGTGGATCATTGTTGCATCTGAATCTACATAGCGTTCAAAAATATGACAAACTGTCTCGTCAGCGCTAAGCGACCATTCATAATTAAGCGCGCCCGGCTCATCCGCTTCTGTTGCAGCACTCATCACAGCCATCAGCTCTTTAAGTTCCGCAAGTTTGCCTTCAACGACATTAGCTTCGATGATCCAATAAACATGATTTGACATAATGTTCCTCTCCCTTTGTTTTACTGTTATTTGCATCCACCATATCAGCAAAACCCAACAAAAGGGTCGTATTCATTATTTATTTTTAGGGGTTTTATTTTTCGTTACGACTGGCTGAACTTTTGCATCTTCAATGATCTGTCCGCCCCATTCTTCAATCATTTTTGAGCGCCGTTTTTCGAGACGTTTTATGTATTGACGGGCTTGTACGTCATAGAAAGACTGCACAACAGCTGGAACTCCCCAAAGAAGAAAACCCGCTATTCCTGCGCCGCCATACATCATCAACCACATATAAACATCGGACAGCAACATTAGTGCATTATCAATGCTTGCTCCCCGCTGCCACAAGAACCCCATAACGGGGATAACACCTGCTAAATTAAGGGCCACCATGGACGCAATTGTGCCTCGGACCCTCGTAGGGTTAGCAAATTTTGCTATTATGCTGGGTATCATTCCAACAGAAAGAATAATGATAAAAGGGGGAACGAAAACCGACCCAAGTCCTATGAATATAAGAAGAGGGGCATATCCTTTGGAGGCATTCCCATTTTGTGCATCTGCTGGCATTATGCGGTCACCCCGTAAAATACATGTAAGATAAACCCAAACTAGAAAGAAGGGCTGCAATAGACATGATGGACGCTATCCAATGCCCATACTTTCGTGCCGCATATAAGCGAGCTTCTCCGCCGTTCTCTAGAGAGCTGATATTATGGGTAATGGCTTGAAACGCTTTGATAGCCTGATCATACTCTTTTTCATCTCGGCTTAAACTATTTTTGAGATCGATTTCTTTTAAAATCAAATCGATGTTGCCGCTTTCAATAACTTTATCCAGTTTTTTCTTCAAAAATTCGCGTCGAATATCTGAGTGGATTTTATTAATGAGCGGTGTCATAACCGATTTCACCCAGAGACATAACCCGGGTTTTGCTGAAGGACTCAAAAGATGTTGGAGGCGTCCCAGTATAATAATCAGATTTAGAGTATAATCCACATCACTTGTTGGGATGGTCGCTAGCTTTTGAAAATGTTTTTGCATGCCATTGGTTCGCGCAACAATAAACGCGGAAATATGACGATCAAACGGATTAATTTTTCCGTTTTCTTTGAGAGATAACGCCTCGAGTAGATCCAGAAGTGCCTCAGAATTACGAACATAACTTCCCTTTAACACGGGACTTACGCACGATAGACCCGCATTTAGTTCATACAGACATCTCTCCAATCCAAATCCAAGGGCTTCTCGCTTTTCCATTACTTCGAAACAGTCGGTCGCCTTACCAATACCAACCCAACTATCGTCTTTTCGCCGGCCGCCTTCAGATTTTTGAAGGTCACTATAAATAATATCAAGAAGGATGCCGCCTTCTAATAACTCAGCAATGGCTGTTTTTACAGGGCCGTCTTTTCTAAAAGAAGCCGCTACCATTCCCCCTAGACCGCCTCGTGAAAACGTCAGTTCGCGATACCATAGCGCTCCTTGATGATCCAATATGGAACAAGCTTTTGCCACAGACTGAAGCTCTCGTCGGCGGGCTCCTCCAGAACCAGAGCGGCCCACGGAAATACTATCCGCCAAGCGAGCTCCAGAATCCTTGTCATTTAGAGAGTTACGAACCCAGCTTTCAACTTTCCCGTTTTCTAGTAGTGTGTATGCTTGTGCGGGCCGACGGGTCATCGCCAGAGACAACAGGCGCGGCGATAAATATTCATTGTCATCGAAGACAAGAGGGCCCGGTGCCTGTCTATCACCAAATCCTGGACGTGGTCGCTCATAAACCCCATCCCGCCAACGGATCAACACATCTACGTTCCAGCGACGGCTGGGGTCATCATTCAAAAGGCCCGCCAATAAAAAACCAACCCTGGAAGAGGCCGGAATTTTGGGAACAAGAACGGCATATGTTCCATGTATTAATTTAGCGGCATAAAGTTCCGCTGGCGTTCGCCCCTCTCCAGGTGAAACGCCCCCAAGCATATGAACAATCATAATGCCAAGGGCATAAATATCAGTCATTACGGTACCTTCACCGCGGCCATCGGCAAGCGCGTTTGCGCTTTCCAACGGTTCATAGACAGCCGACTGCAATGAGCCTGCCGGAGTAGAGACACACTCCCCTAACCCAACGCCCGTATTTCCAGCCTCCATATAGAAGACATTCTCAGCCCGAATATTTCTGTGTGTAATTTTCCGCGAAGACAAATCGATAATGACATCAACGAGCTTGGGGACGATAGTACCAAGCACGACTTGTTCAGATAACCCAGCCGCGCCTTCTGTAAATGCCCGTCCGCCAGACGGCAGGTCAAATACAAAAACATACCGAAAGTCGATGGCATCGAATTGAACAACCCCGTGTGAATGCAAATCAAGCATCCCCGGAGTGTTTTTCGCGGTCAATGTTTCAATAATTTTATCTCGAAATGGCATGCCCGGCGTAATGACCAGCGCATATAAAACATTGCTGGAATCACGTTGATCTTCAACCTTGTAAGCCCGGTTTTCACCACTATCCATATGGGAAATCGGTTGCTCTAAAAGCACCTTGTATCGGGTTCGCAAAACACCTAAATTTTGCCTATTGTCCATGTCGCTTATTCAACCGTTATAGATCGGTCGCCATACTCAAAAATACGTTTTAAAAAATACTAGATCTCAAAATGGCGGCTTACAGTTAAAATGGGGTTAAGTAATACGATATGTGAAGTCATTAATATTTCTCACTGAGATATTATCGGGCAACAAAAAAGGCGGCACTTATAAGTACCGCCCTTCTTTAATTTCGCTCTAAGAAACATCAGTCTAGGAATGGGTCTCTTACCAAAATTGTATCTTCACGTTCCGGGCTTGTTGAAACCAAAGCAATAGGAGCTTCTATAAGCTCTTCAACTCGGCGGATATATTTCACCGCGCTTGCCGGAAGATCATCCCAGCTCCGCGCGCCAAATGTGCTTTCGCTCCATCCTTCTAGGGTCTCATACACAGGAACAACAGCAGCTTGCTGTGCCATGTTAGATGGGAAGTAATCCAACACTTCATCCCCAAGGCGATAACCAACACAAACCTTAAGTTCGTCCATACCATCCAGGACATCAAGTTTAGTTAGGGCGATACCTGTAATACCGCCAGTTTTCACAGCTTGGCGAACCATAACAGCATCAAACCAGCCACACCGACGCTCCCGTCCAGTGACAGTGCCGAATTCATGTCCACGTTCACCGAGCCCTTGGCCAACTTCATCGAACAATTCTGTTGGGAACGGTCCCTCGCCCACGCGTGTTGTATAGGCTTTGGTAATACCAAGCACATAACTGACGGCACTTGGACCAACACCACTACCAACGGCAGCTTGGCCTGCCAACGTGTTAGATGACGTAACAAATGGATATGTTCCGTGGTCATTATCAAGCATGGCACCTTGCGCACCCTCGAACAATATGAGTTTGCGATCGCGGCGCGCTTCATCAAGACGGCGCCAGACGATGTCTGAGAATTCAAGAATTTTTGGGGCAACTTCTAACAATTTTGCAAGTAATACAGCTCCATCCACAGGCTCGGCGTCAAGACCTCTGCGAAGGGCATTGTGATGCATTAATAACGTTTCGATTTTTTTCTCAAGCAAATCGGCATCGGTTAAATCGCTAACACGGATGGCACGGCGGGCAATTTTATCTTCGTAGGCCGGGCCAATACCACGCCGAGTTGTTCCAATTTTAACCGCCGCTGTTGCATCTTCACGAAGTGCATCAAGCTCACCATGTAAGGGTAAGATCAGTGTCGCATTTTCAGCGATTTTGAGGCTGTCTTTATCAATTGTGACCCCTTGCCCGCGCAAAGTGTCCATCTCTCTCAAAAGTGCCCAAGGATCGATAACGACACCATTGCCAATAATTGACATTTTTCCGCCACGAACAATACCGGAAGGTAACAGGCTTAGTTTATAAACTTTCCCGTCGATAACCAAAGTATGGCCTGCATTATGTCCGCCTTGAAAACGAACAACAACATCAGCTCTCTCTGAAAGCCAATCAACAAGTTTCCCTTTGCCTTCGTCCCCCCACTGGGAACCGACAACAGCAACGTTAGCCATAATTTTAAGTCCTTAATTACTTAATAAATCAGGTGATATTTTTGATTTCGTTTTCGATTAGGATGTGCGTGCAGCCGAGATTTTTAGCATCTTTCTCAGACTTATTATCAGCAGATAACCCTGCAACAGTTATCCAATCTTCAGCTCTAAGATCAGCTCCAATTTTTTGCGCTGTCCCAAAGGGCAGATATAACCGATTTTCATCAACGCCGGCTGGAACAGCCCGCATCAAACTATCGAGGAATAATGTAAAACCAGTAGCCGCCTCACCATCTAAAAGATGGTATCGTCCGCCGCGTCCAACCTCACCGCGCGCATTGCGCGCAAATAGTGTGAAACTGATACCTGTTTGGTATTCAAATCCGCGGAATTCGCCCGGATCGACAGTCAGAACCAAATCCGGCGCTGAATTACCCAGTAAGCCAACCAATGTTGCAAGTTCTGCAACTTGAGCCGCGGCTTTTTCAGGAAGCACCAATTTTTGAAGCATTGTCAAAGCATGGTCAGCCGGACCAGCTGCTTCCAATAATGCATTAAGTATAGGTGCTAATTGATCGCCAAATTGTGCAAGTACTGCCGCATCTTTATGATCTAGCGCTTCTCTGGCTTTTTTCGTGGTTTCCGCGTCAATGCCAAGCTCATCGCAAATTGTTGGCATTAGTGTCGGCAACGTTAGATCAATTGAAAAATCGTCAATTCCGAGACGACTAAGAGCCTCTCCTGCTAACAGAATTAATTCTGCATCTGCGGATATTTCTGCGGACCCAATGAGCTCGACACCGGCTTGTGTAAACTGGCGTTCGGGTCTTAATTGTGTCCCGTAAACGCGAAGAACCTGTCCGGTATATGAAAGACGTAATGGTCTTTCATCCTGTTTCATTCGGGTTGTTGCGATACGCGCAACCTGCGGCGTAATATCCGTTCGAATTCCCATCATTCGATGGGATACGGGGTCCATCACGCGGAACATTTTTGACGAAAGCGCTTCACCAGCACCTTCCAAAAGATGATCTTCAAATTCGATAAGCGGAGGTTTCACTCGAAGGTAGCCGTTTGACGTAAAGACCTTCATCAGGACTTCACTAACAGCAGCTTCAGCAGCGGCGGCGGGTGGTAACATGTCGGCCAATCCAGCCGGCAGTAACCCTTTTTCAGAATAATTGTTCATCACATGGGCTTTTAAAGCATATTTTGATGGCGAGTGCCAACAAGAACAGCAAAAAGGCGGCACTTTTTAAGCGCCGCCTTTTATGTTCTCGAAATAACTACAGAAATTCGGATTTTCAGTTAGAATTTCAGTGCTTTTACCTGATCCACATGGGGAAGATCTTGGACTTTAGCGGCTGTTGCAGCGTCTAGTTCCGAATCTACCTCAATCAAGGCGATCGCTTCGCCTTTTGCTGCGTTCCGTCCCAAATGGAAGGTCGCAATGTTAATTCCGCTTGCACCAAGCAACGATCCCAACGCACCAATAAAGCCTGGTTTGTCCTGATTGGTTACATACAACATGTGTGGGCCCATTTCGGCTTCCATGCTAATGCCTTTAATGCTGACAATTCTTGGGCTCTTATCACCATATAGAGTGCCTGCGATATCACGGCTGCGATTTTCTGTTGTAACCGTAACCCGGATCAATGTTTGATAGTCGCCTACTTTATCATTGATGCTTTCGGTTACATCGATGCCACGTTCTTTGGCAACAATCGGTGCATTGACCATGTTCACACTATCAAGCAACGGACCAAGCAGACCTTGCAAGATTATAGATGTGAGTGGTTTGATGTTCAGGCCAGCTGCCTGTCCTTCATATTCTACGTGAACTTTTTTGAGGCCGCTTTCTGTAACCTGACCCGCAAATCCGCCCAATTGTGTGGCCAGATCCATGTATGGTTTCAGTTTCGGTGCTTCTTCTGCACTAACTGATGGCATGTTAAGCGCGTTTGTTACAGATCCAAGCAGCAGGTAATCTGCCATTTGTTCTGCAACCTGAATGGCAACATTCACTTGCGCTTCATTTGTTGATGCGCCCAAATGAGGCGTACAAACAACGTTATCCATGCCAAACAAAACGTTCTCTTTTGCAGGCTCAACCGCATAAACGTCAACCGCAGCACCGGCAACATGTCCGCTTTCAAGAGCTGCTTTCAGATCTTCTTCAACAACAAGGCCACCGCGTGCACAATTGATAATACGGACACCCTCTTTCATCTTTGCAAGATTTTCTGCATTGATGAGGTTACGAGTTGTTTCTGTAATTGGTGTGTGAAGTGAAATGTAATCTGCCCGTGCGAACAAATCATCAAGTTCGAGTTTTTCAACACCAAGATCAGCTGCCCGCTCATGTGATAAGAACGGATCAAACGCCACAACTTTCATTTTCAAACCAACAGCGCGGTCGGCAACGATAGAGCCAATGTTGCCGCAACCGATAACACCCAAAGTTTTGCCATAGAGCTCGGCGCCCATGAACTTAGATTTTTCCCATTTTCCAGCTTGCGTTGATGCGTTCGCGGCTGGAATGTGGCGTGACAATGAGAACATCATAGCAATGGCATGTTCTGCTGTGGTAATCGCGTTACCAAATGGCGTATTCATAACGCAAACACCAGCAGCCGTTGCTGCAGGGATATCAACGTTATCTACACCAATGCCAGCGCGGCCAATAACTTTCAAGTTAGGTGCCGCTGCAATAATTTCTGCAGTCGCTGTTGTAGAAGAGCGAACAGCAAGACCATCGTAATTGCCGATACATGCTTTCAGTTCTTCTGGAGACATGCCCGTGATTTCATCGACTTCAACACCCCGTTGGCGAAAAATTTCAGCAGCTTTCGGGCTCATCTTGTCGGAGATAAGTACTTTAACCATTTGGAAGATCCTTTAGTTTCAGTTTCTAAGGATGAATTATTTGAATGTTTTCTTTAGCTCTGCGTAACCCCAATCGAGCCACGGCATCAATGCAGCGAGGTCATCGGCCTCAACAGTTGCACCAGCCCAAATCCGAAGTCCCGCAGGAGCATCTCGGTAAGCACCGATATCAAGAGCGGCACCTTCTTTTGCAAGAATGGAAACCAGCGCTTTTGCGGCTTTAGACTGATCATCTGAAGATAAGTCTTCAAACCAGCTATCCGTAATTTTCAAGCAAACCGAAGTGGGACTTCTCACCGCTTCATCTTCGGCAAGGAACCCAAGCCAGTCAGAAGCGTCAACGAAATCAGAAATCACTTTGGCGTTAGCTGTTGCTCGGCCAATCAGTCCGTTAAGACCACCAATGGATCTCGCCCAGTTCAGTGCATCTAAAACATCTTCAACAGCAAGCATTGAAGGTGTATTGATGGTCTCGCCTTTGAAAATTCCATCAATGAGTTTTCCACCTTTAGTCATGCGGAATACTTTTGGAAGTGGCCAAGCCGGTGTGTAATTTTCAAGACGTTCAACAGCGCGAGGGCTAAGAGCAATCATGCCGTGAGCAGCTTCACCGCCCAGTACTTTCTGCCAAGACCAAGTGACAACATCCAATTTTTCCCATGGCATATCCATAGCGAATACGGCGGAAGTCGCATCACAAATCGCGAGACCTTCACGGTCATCTGCAATCCAGTCGCCATTTGGAACCCGAACACCAGATGTGGTTCCGTTCCAAGTGAAGACAACGTCGCGTGCCCAGTCAACAGCATTTAAATTTGGAAGAGTCCCATAATCTGCGGTTACAACTTCGGCATCATCGAGTTTCAATTGCTTCACAACATCACTTGCCCAACCAGACCCAAAACTCTCCCATGCAAGGATTGTTGATGGGCGGGCACCAAGCATTGACCATAAAGCCATTTCAACGGCGCCTGTATCAGAACCTGGAACGATGCCAACTTTGTAATCGTCTGGAATACCAAGGATTTCACGCTGTTCTTCAATAACGGATTTAAGGCGTGCTTTGCCTTCTGCGGCGCGATGAGATCGGCCAAGAAAAGCGTTTTCAAGAACTTCGGGGGACCATCCAGGGCGCTTTGTGCAAGGGCCGGATGAAAATTGTGGAGAATTAGGACGTCTCTCCGGACGTATTAAGTCAGTCATAATATATACTAAACCTTCCAGCTTAGAGCATCCCGGTGGGGGGATGTGGCCCGCCGCAGATACTAGTGATCGGCCCTTCACTGTCAAACGGTTTTTTGTGCACTGCAAAAAATTGGACAACGGAAAGCGGATATTTGTTCCCTCATCCTGCGTGTACTTTGAGTTTTTTGGAACATACTAAATAGGTTTAACCCCATGAAAATGATGAATTTTATTCCCATTAGAACGACCACCGTACGCGCCTTTCAAGAAGGGGTAAATGATAGCCACGGAAACGCTCCTGAAGTGAGAATATCTGATGGTGGAGGACTGCCGTGCCGTCATTGCCTCGACTACATTCCTGAAGGTGAAGAGTATCTCATCCTCTCCCACAAGCCCTTTTCCTCAACCCAACCCTACGCAGAACAAGGCCCCATATTCCTGCATAAAAAAGCCTGTAAATCCTATGAAAATCGGTCGATTTTACCTAAAATATGCGACCCAAAGGGACAACTTCTCATTCGCGGATACAGTGCTGACGAGAGAATCGTTTATGGTACTGGAAAAGTTGTTCAAAATTCTCAAATCGAAACAGAGGCTCAAAAAATTTTGAACCAGCAAGATGTGGCTTATATTCATGTGAGGTCAGCCTCTAATAATTGCTACCAATTTAGGATTGAACAAGACGAAAAATAATTGTCCTAAGGACAAATAAGTGCTGGCGTTGATAGCTTAGACTTACAACTATATGTGATCGCATTCGTTATGAGAGGTCTCATGTTAAGAAATCAACGTCACCAATTTAATATTCCTGATGAAGTCGCCTACTTCAATTGCGGATACATGGGCCCCTTATCAAAAGTTGTAGAAGAAGCTGGCATTAAAGGTGTCATGCAAAAATCTGAACCTTGGAAGATGACCCCAACGGATTTCTTTACCGATAGTGACATTGCTCGCGGCCTGTTTGCTCAGCTTATCAACGCAGATGCCGTTGACATTGCCCTTGTTCCCTCAGCCTCTTACGGACTTGCCATTGCCGCCAAAAACATTCCTCTGAAGGAAGGGCAGAAGATATTAGTTTTGGATGAGCAGTTTCCCAGCAACATCTACTGTTGGCAAGAAAGATGCCACGAAACTGGAGCCGAGATAAAAACCGTTCCCGCGCCAAAGGATCGGGATTGGACACGTGCTGTCCTGGACCAAATTGACAGCACAGTGGCCATTGCAGCACTCCCCAACAACCATTGGGCTGATGGCGGGTTGCTGGATTTGGTAAAAATCGGGGCGGAGCTTAGGAAAGTTGGTGCAAAACTAGTTTTAGACGTCACCCAATCCTTAGGTGCTATGCCCCTGGATGTTCAGGCGGTCAAACCAGACTTTCTAATTGCTGCCGCCTATAAATGGCTTCTTGGTCCCTACAGTGTTGGCATGATGTATGTATCCCCAAACAATCAAAATGGTAGTCCCATTGAATATAATTGGCTGAACCGGGCCGGATCAGAAGATTTCTCTGGGCTGGTCAATTATCAGGACGAGTACCAAAATGGTGCCGTTCGTTATGACATGGGGCAACGGGCTAATTTTGCACTTATGCCCATGGCAATCGCGACACTTCGTCAAATACTTAACTGGGGGGTTGATAATATTTACACGAATATTAGTGCGACAAATTCCCGAATTTCCGACGCCGTTAGGGCATTTGGGTTGACGTCAGTACCAACAGAATTTCGCGCAGGGCATTTTCTCGGCCTTGAAAAGGCTGGCGGATTTTCACCGACGCTTTTAGCAGATCTTGCAAAAGAAAAAATATATGTGTCTCACCGAGGAAATTCGTTGCGAATAACACCACATATCTACAACAATGAAGATGATTGCGATCGCTTAATTGACGCACTTTCACGATTATCAGGGAATTAAAGCATGACATTTGATTTAGCTGCAGTACGCCAGGACACTCCTGGAACAGAAAAATGTATTCATCTAAATAATGCGGGCGCTGCACTCATGCCCACCCCTGTTTATCAAGCCGTGATAGATCATTTGGATTTAGAAATGCGGATGGGTGGGTATGAAGCCCATGCCCGTGCGCTACCAGCGTTTGAAAGGACATATGATGCAATTGCAGAACTGATAAATTGTAATCGCAATGAAATTGCCCTCGCCGAGAACGCCACAGCAGGATGGATGATGGCATTTCATGGTCTCCAACTTGGCCCAGGAGATCGCATACTGACAACCGAAGCCGAATATGCCAGCAATGTGATTACCTATTTACAGGCAGCCAAGAACAAAGGCGTGATCATTGATGTGGTGCCATCAGACAAATATGGACAAATTGATGTAGACGCCCTTGAAAAAATGCTCGATGACGACGTGAAACTCATCTCGATCAGTCACATACCGACGAATGGTGGCTTGATAAATCCAGCTGCTGCCGTCGGAAGGATCACCCGGCAACATAAAATTCCGTATCTTCTTGATGCATGTCAGTCGGTGGGGCAAATCCCCATAGATGTTGAAGAAATTGGTTGCGATATGTTGTCTGCCACAGGCAGGAAATATCTACGCGCGCCTCGCGGAACTGGTTTTCTATATGTGAGACGCGACTTCATGAACCAACTCGAGCCGCCTTTTCTTGATCTTCATAGTGCCAAATGGACAGCTACCGATACCTATGAAATGAGAGACGATGCCCGGCGCTTCGAAAACTGGGAATTTAATTTTGCCGCTGCTATCGGCCTCGGTGTTGCCGTTGACTATTTTCTGGAAACCGGTGTTATTCCGGCATCTGATAGACTTTGTCATCTAGCCGCCACTGCTCGCACAAAATTATCTGATCTCCCAAATATTACAGTTCATGATATCGGAAAAAACAAAGGCGGAATGGTGACATTCAGCCACTCGGCCATCTCTGCCGATCAAATAAAGGCCATACTCTCTAACGCGTCGATAAATGTATCGACGTCAACCACAGGTTCAACCCGCTACGATATGGAAAAACGATCACTCTCAAGTATTGTCCGTGCATCCTTCCATTATTACAACACTGACGAGGAACTTGAAAAATTCTTAACCGTCATCGCTAATTTGTGATCGCCTTTAAGTTTCATTAAAGCTATTATACTTGCAGAATTAACTAATGTTTAATAATTAGACATTAGTAATAGTATCTCGTGCCAGAAGGCGCGGACCGGTATAGAATTTCCGAAAGGCTATGTTATGTTATCTGCAACTATTGGCGCCGCAAGTAGTGCCCTACATACAGGCGCTGCCGCTAAGCCCCAAATTCAGGAGCAACATTTCAACTCTACGAGTGCTGAAGCAGAAGATGCCCCTGTTGATAAAGGCACGTCTGCCCCAGCAGTTCCCGCAACTAACAGCGCCCCACTATCCGTTGAGGCTGTTACAGCCCTACAACAAGTTCCCGACGATACAGCTGTTGCTGATCAGCGCGGAGATGTTGCGACAGTTGATAATGAACTGCAAGCAAACCTTTTGGTCGCCCAAGGTGAAGACACTGATGGCGTTGCCGCTGCTACTGTCCAGGTAGAAGAACTTGAACAGGAAGCGACTGAATCCCGTTTGGAAGTTGAAAGTGAAATCGCCGTTGGCGAGGAAACTGATGCCGCAGGTCGTTCAGCACTTAATCCGATTGATCTACAAATCTAACCCTCTAGACCTTCTGGGTCTTAAGGCATGGAATCATGATCTCATTATCTTCGGCATTACCAAGCATAACGTATTCAGCGAGACTTAACGCTGAAACACCTCTGCCTGAGACACCCCCGCCAGTCGAAGAACACGAAAACCAACGCACGACCACTCCCCCCCCAATTGACGGCGAAAGACTACCTCCTTCAGGGGTACTTTCCAAAGACGTTATTACCCAGCTTCAAGGGGCCGAAGAAAGTGGAAACGCTGAAGAAGCCGCTCCTCCGCCACCGCCTCCCCAAGATGCGGCAACACCAGATGACGGCACAGACAGCACGGGACTAACGGAAGCGGAACAAGTCCAGATAGATGCTTTACAAGCTCGGGATACAGAAGTTCGAACACATGAACAAGCCCATGCCGCGTCCGGCGGGGCTTACGCTGGATCACCGTCCTATGAATATGAAACCGGACCGGATGGGCAGCAGTATGCCGTCGGCGGCTCGGTTAGCATCGATACGTCACCTATAACGGGTGATCCTACGGCAACTATTTCTAAGATGAATACAATCATTCGAGCAGCTTTAGCGCCCGCGGAACCTTCTGGCCAGGATCGCACGGTTGCGGCAACGGCTAGTAAGTTGAAAATGGCGGCCCAAGCAGAATTAAATGCGGAGAAACAAGCCGTATTAAGTGGTGACGCGGACGCTGAAACAGACACATCTATTGGCGCAATGCCACAAAATGACAATGGGACACCACCACCTCAAGAACGTTCCCCCACTATCAATGTGATAGCTTAATTTATCTCAGCCCCGTTTTCGACGCCTATTAAAAAATACCGATCATATGCCCATGATTAAGTGGTCCATGTCCACGTCCAAAACCAGGTGCGTTTTCAATGGCCAGCTCCACGTAACGCAATCCGCGTTCGACACTATCTATCAAGCTTAAATTTTGCGCCAAGCCCGTCGCGACTGAAGAGGATAGCGTACACCCTGTTCCGTGAGTGTGCCGGCTCATAATACGAGGATGATCATATTGGTGATATTCCTCGTGCGTAGTCAGAATATCTGAAACAACGGTACTCTCCAAATGTCCGCCCTTCAACAACACAGCGTTCGGTCCCATCCCCATCAATTGGATCGCTGCATTCTTCATATCAGAAAGGGTTGTTATCTGAGTCCCGATCAGTTTTTCAGCTTCTGGAATATTGGGTGTCAGCAATGTGGTGTGTTTTGAAATAAGACGGTCAACGACAGCTCTCTCAGCATCTTCTGATAAGAGCGATGCGCCGCCCTTAGCGATCATCACTGGATCTAAAACGATGGGTGGCAAGTCATCACGGCTATCAAAAAAATCAGCAACAGCATGGACAATTTCAGCTCTATGCAGCATTCCAATTTTTATGGCATCAAGACCGATATCATCAAGAACAACCCTAATTTGTTCCACGACAAACTCTGGCTCAACCGCCATAATTGCGGATACACCTTCGGTATTCTGGGCAGTCAGCGCTGTAATAGAAGTCGCCGCATATCCACCAAGGGCAGTGATCGCTTTGATATCCGCTTGGATACCCGCGCCGCCGCCGGAGTCAGAACCTGCAATCGATAAAACACGTCCCCTCATCTTTCGCTCCTTCAGTTAGCTAGCTACCCGATTGACTTCATCGACAATATCATCAACCACTTGATTAACAAGCTCCAGATCCTCGCCCTCGCCCATCACCCGTACCAATGGCTCAGTTCCTGACTTACGGATGAGTAATCGCCCTGTGCTCGCGAGTTTCTTCTCACCGCTTGCAATCGCTGATTTTACGCGGTCAGCTTCAAGTGGATCGCTTGCGCTATATCGCACATTCTTCAATATCTGTGGATAAGGCTCAAAACTTCGGCAAATTTCGCTCACCGGCCGATTTTCATCTCGGATAACAGACAAGACTTGCAAGGCTGCGATCAACCCGTCTCCGGTAGTGGCAAAGTCACTCATGACCATATGGCCTGACTGTTCTCCGCCCAGATTGAAGCCATGGGCGCGCATATGTTCAACCACATACCGATCACCAACAGCGGTCCGTACGAGGTTCAAGCCTTTACTATTTAGAAATTTTTCAAGTCCCATATTGGACATGACTGTGGCAACTAATCCGCCGCCCTTCAGTTGACCACGTTCAGCCCAGCTTGCTGCGATTAGAGCCATCAATTGATCGCCGTCTATGATGTCGCCTTTTTCATCGCACATAATGAGGCGATCAGCATCCCCATCAAGAGCAATACCAAGATCAGCGCCTTCTTCCACAACACGTTTACACATGTTTTCCGTGGCTGTAGATCCACAGCCTTCATTGATGTTGAAACCATCAGGCTTATTACCCATGGCAATAACGTCCGCTTCCAGCTCCCACAAGACGGTAGGGGCGACTTTATAGGCGGCGCCATTGGCGCAATCCACAACGATTTTCAGGCCTTTAAGAAGCTGCCGGCGCGGGAAGCTACTT